>Ga0182021_10000307_pt1 | contig 50264 bp, 37 predicted proteins | sample 612E3MmetaG_FD_120493 | JGI IMG/M metagenome (GOLD analysis project Ga0182021, IMG submission 120493) | Permafrost microbial communities from Stordalen Mire, Sweden - 612E3M metaG (Illumina Assembly) | ecosystem: Environmental > Terrestrial > Soil > Wetlands > Permafrost | place: Sweden... | reverse complement strand
GTATCCGATGGGCCGGCGACAGGCGCTATCCGGTCATCCATCGGCGATTATCCGTTCGAACGGAAGATCTTCCCGCCGGTCTCCTCCACGAAGGGGAACCACCACGAAGCTTTCTAGGGCTTACGGGAAGTCAGTACCACCGCACACGCAACGCATACTGGCCAGTATGAAAACTTGTTGCGGCCGCGCGAGTGGTGCGCACGGCCACTTTCCAATTTGAAAGTAGCATGAGAGGGCAAGCAGCTTTGGGAGAGGCTTCGATAAGTGGTTGAGGGGATTGAGGCGAATTATTTTTTGTTTGCGAAATGGGCGAAGCATGGGATTCAACGCAGAGACGCAGAGATCGCAGAGATAAGCGCAGAGAAGACAAAGGGGGAGAGGAGACCAATGACGAGACTCAGAGGATCAGCATGCAATCGCCGTAGGAGTAAAAGCGGTATTCCGATTCCACGGCGTGGCGGTAGGCGGCCAACACGAGGTCCTTACCGCCGAAGGCGCAGACCAGAAGCAGGAGGCTGGTGCGGGGGAGGTGGAAGTTGGTGAGCATGGCGCCGGTCTTCAGGAAGGGCACGCCGGGATAGAGGAAGATGGCGGTTTCGCCTTCGAGCTGGCCGGTGCGGGCGGCGGTTTCCAGGGTGCGCACGCTGGTGGTGCCGACGGCCACCACGCGGCGCGCGGCATCGATGGCGGCGGCGTTTGGCGGCGTGATGCGGTAATGTTCGGTGTGCAACTTCACCTGTTCGACGATCTCTTCGTGCAGCGGCTGAAAGGTGCCCAGGCCCACGTGCAGGGTGACGAACGCCTGTTCGGCGCCGGCCTGGCGGCAGCCGGCCATGACCTCGGCGGTGAAGTGTAGTCCGGCGGTGGGGGCGGCGACGGAGCCCTTCTCGCGCGCGTACACCGTCTGGTAGCGGTCGCGGTCGGCGGGCGAATCGGCGCGTTTGATGTAGGGCGGGAGCGGCACGTGGCCGATGCGCTCGAACGTGGCGTAGAGGTCCGTGCCGCCGTGAAAGCGGAGGGTGCGCTCGCCGAACTCGCCGCGGGCGACGATCTCGCCTTCGAGGCCCTCATCGAACGTAATGCGCTCGCCCACCGGCAGTTTTCGGCCGGGCCGGACCAGCGCCTGCCAATCGCGGCCGTCCGGCGAAACGCTGCGCAGCAGCAGCACTTCGACGGCGCCGCTCAAATGCTCGCGGAGCTTGGGATTGTTCCTGCCGATGGGCAGGGCGTGGATTCCGGCGCGGTGGCCGAAGAGGCGCGCGGGAATGACGCGCGAATCGTTGACCACCAGGCAATCGCCGGGGCGCAGGTACTCGGGGAGGTCGCCGAAGGCGCGGTCTTCCCAGCGTCCCTCGTCGCGGTGGACCACCAGCATGCGCGAGGCGGCGCGGTCGGGGAGGGCTTGCTGGGCAATCCGCTCCTCGGGCAGGTGGTAATCGAAATCGGCCAGTTGCATGCAGCTTTCACTGTAGCGGAAACAGGTCCAGTTGCTCCTCTCCGGCCCACAGTTCGGGGCGGTATTCGATGGCTCCGGCGGCCAGCCCGTAGCGGTCCCGTATGCGGCGTATGCGTTCGCCGAGGGCGTCCTTGTAGGCGCGGCTGAGGTGGATACTGCGCTCGAAGGTCCGGCGGTAGCCGGCGGCGAGATGGGGGAACTCGCGTTCCAGGAAGGGCAGGAAGACCTTTTGGGCGGCGCCCGGCAGGTAGAGCGCTCCACCGCCGAAGGTCATGGCGCCGTGATCGCGCGCGGCGCGAGCCACGGCATCCAGGGAGCGGTCGGAATCGGTGATGCCGGGCATGATGGGGTTCGGGTTGACGCCGACGCACACGCCGGCCGAGCGGAGCTTCTGGACGGTCTGCATGCGGAGCTCGGGGCGCGGGGCGCGCGGTTCCAAAAGGCGGGCGAGTTTCTCGTCGAGCGTGGTTACGGTGACATACACGCCGAGCACGTTGCGGCGGGCGATTTCGCGCAGCAGACCGAGATCGCGGAGGATCAGGTCGCTCTTGGTGATCAGTCCCAGGTGCCAGCCGCGTTGGCCGGCGAACACTTCCAGGATGGCGCGGGTGCGTTCGAAGCGGCGCTCGGCGGGCTGGTAGGGATCGGTGGCGGTACCGATGGCGATGCCTTCGTCCTGGTTCTGGATGCGCGCCAGTTCCTGACGGAGGAGGTGGCCGGGGGCGGATTTGGCGTAGATCTTGTCTTCGAACTCGGTGGCGTCCAGTTCCATGAACTCGTGAGCGTAGCGGGCGAAGCAGTAGGTGCAGCCGATCTCGCAGCCGCGGTAGGGGTTGATGGTCCAGCGGAACGGCATGTTGGGTTTGGTGCGGTTCAGGATGCTGCGCGCGGGAATTTCGAAATACTGCACGGTGCGTTTGGCTTCGAGTTGCTGGCTTTGGGCGGCAAGCCGGGCGATCCCCACGAGGGCCATGGTCTATTTCCGCCTTTTGTTCGCCTTTTGACAAGAGGAATTTTGCCGAAGATTTCGGCGGGGACAGGGGCGAAAAACCACCAGCATGGCCGGCCTTCCGGCCGGCTGGCAAGCTGAAGCATGCCCCACCAAAGGCATCGGTTTTTCATGGAGTTTCGAAGGCCCATCCCAACAGACCGGAGTGTCCACGCGGCGCTAAAGGCGCGCCTCGGGGCACTCAGGTCCGTCCGCTTCAGCCGTTGATTTCCTGGTAGAGGGTGGTGGATTCCTGAGAGACCAGGCCGAGATGGTAGCGGATCGAGACCTCGAAGGTATCGAGCGAGGTGCGGGTCAGCAACCAGGCGGCGGCGGCAGCCAGCAGGGTGACGGCGAGGACCAGCGGGCGGGAATGGAAGAGCAGGAAATGCTGGAGCGCGACCATGATGGCGATGACCAGTCCGCCGGCCATCATGAGGGGCATCAGGATCATGCCGCGCGACGTGTCCACGGGCTTGCCGAAAGGGACGCCTTCCACCAGGCGCAACTCCAGCGCCAGGTAGACGGAGGCGATGGCGAGGCTGAAGGCGACAAACAGCAGAGCGTCGGCCGGCCCCCAAAACCAGGCGAGGAAGCCAAGCGCGATGAGGTTCGGGATCAGGATGGTTTCGGTCCACAGCAGCGCGTACACGCCGCGCACGAAGCCGTGGAAGGTGCTGCCGGGGACGGTGAGGAAAATCCAGGCGCCCTTATAGTCGCTGCCATGGGCGAGGATGGAGCAGACGAGGAAGAGCATGGCGCCGAGAGCGTGCGGCAGGAGGTGCACGGGGGTGAAGCGGCCGCCGAAGGGGGTGGCGCGCGAGCCGCCGAACATGGCCAGCAGGGGCATGACGGCGGCGGGGATCATGGGGATCATCTGGCGGCGGAACTGCCAGTCGCGGAACATCATGCGGCGGACATATTCGAAGCCGGCACGGGCGGGTTGCGCGCCTGAGTGCCCTCCGGCCAGGCGGGCGATGGCGGCGGCCAGGGGAGTGCGGCGGGGGGGGCGCGCGGGCGCGTGCGAGGGGCCGCGCATGATGGCGGAAACGCGGACCAGGTAGTCGCCGGAGAGCGCGCGGAGACCGTAGACAACGCTCAGCACGGCGACCAGGCCAAAGGCGATCGCGATGGCTCGGAGCGTGGCGGGATCGGCGGGCAGACCGGTGGGCACTTTCAGGGCCTTGAGGATGCGGCGGAACTGGCCGGCCACAATGATCAAGAGCAGGGGCGAGGCTTCGGCGACCTGACCGATGGTCTTGAGGCGCCTGGCCGGGACGAAGCGGATCAGCAAGCCGAAGAACGCGCAGCAGAACAGCGCGATCACCAGGCCGAGTACCCAGGCGGAGAAGAAGTGGAACAGCGGGTAGCTCCAGCGGGCGCCGGGCAACAGGAGTCCGGCCAGAGCGGGAAGCAGGTTGACCGCGGTGACCATGTAGCCGAGCACTCTGAGAAGGTGGGTGAGTTTGGCCGCGGTGTAAGTGGCGCCGCCGATGGGCTGGTGCGCCAGGACCAAGGCTTCCACCGGATTCACCAGGCTGTTGGAGGTTTCCGAAAGCAGGACCGTAAAGAGCAGAAACGCGGTGAGGCCGAGGAAGACGGCGTAGTAGGTGTGCACGGGGGAAGCGACCAGAACTTGAACGCCGGCCAGAAACGTCGTGAGCAGGAAGTACACGGCGGAGACCATATTGAGGCTGACGCCGTCGCGCCCCAGGTGGCCGAGCATTTCGCGGCGTTCGGTGAGTTCGGCGAACAGGTCGATCAGCAGCCAGTAGCGATGGGGGTCGATGCCAAAGCGGCGGAGCAGGCGGGAGACGGCGGGGCCGCGCAGCCAGCGCCGCACCGCCTCCCCGATGGCGTTGAGGAGGGTGGAGTCGCGGAGACGGTGTTGGAGCGCCACCCAGTAGACGTTCATGAACGCAGCGCCTCGACGATGCGGGAGACGCCGGTATCGAGGCCGGCGGAGCCGGTGAGGTTGCGGAAGACGTCCTCCAGGGTGGCTTCGTGGGTGGAAGCCTTGAGCTCTTCGGCGGAGCCATCGGCGATCAGCGCGCCCTGGTGGATGATGAGGACGCGGTTGCAGACGCGCTCCACGACGTCGAGGACGTGGGAGCTATAGAGGATGGTCTTGCCGGCGGCGGCGAGGGCGGCGAGCAGGTCTTTGATCAGGATGGCGGCATTGACGTCGAGACCGGAGAGGGGCTCGTCGAGGAGGATGATGTCCGGGTTGTGCAGCAGGGCGGCGGCGATGAGGATTTTCTGCCGCATGCCTTTGGAATAGGCGTCGAGGCGGGCCACGCGGTCGCTGGTGAGGCCGAAGGTTGCGAGGATGTCGCGGATGCGGGTTTGCAGCGTGTCTTCGGGGACGTTGTGGAGGCGGCCGCAGAGTTCGAGGAATTCCTGCCCGGTGAGGCTATCGAAAAGCACGGCGGTTTCCGGGACGTAGCCGATGATCTGTTTGACATCGATGGCTTCTTCGGGAAGCGGCAGGCCGGCGACGGCGATGGTTCCGGAAGTGGGGACGAGGATACCGGTAATCAGCTTGATGGTGGTGCTCTTGCCCGCGCCGTTGGGTCCGAGGAGGCCTACGATCTCGCCTTTGTGGAGAGCGAAGGAGATGTTGTGCAGCACTTCGGTGCGGTCGTAGCAGAAGACGACCTGTTGGAACTCGACGACGGCTTCCGGCAAGGCGCGGATCCTCCGGGAGGTGCTATTGTAGCGTGGCGCGCGGGGGAAGACGCGGAGCTCATGCCACGACGGGCGTCGTGGTGGAATGGGATGGGAAACCTGCCAGGAAGAATGCCCCCACGAATGGGGGCATGGCAGCCTGGAAGGCTGCTCCACGAGGAAGGCAAGCAGCAGCGGGAATCTGTTATGCTTCGCTCAAGGCGGTGCTGTGATTTCCAGAAGGGCGTTGGGGCTGGTGGGATGCGGCTTGCTGGCGATGGGCGCGCTGTGCGCCTTTCAGAAGCCATTTCGCGTGTACCCCTCGATGGAGCCTTACGACAATATTCCGCTGCCTCCGGACTGGCAGGAGAAGGCCGAGTGGGTGCAGGCGCGGCTGATGTATCCGCAGCATCCCGAGGCGCGATTCGGGCGCTTCCGTTTCGGGCAACTGGACTGGCGCGAGGGGGGGACCAGTTGGACGCAGGACTATCCGCGCGCGGACCGGCACTTCGCGCTGGCGCTGCGGCGGCTGACGCGGATTCACGTGCGGAGCGTGGAACAGCCGAACAATCCCGACGACGTGGACGACTTCTTCAATTGGCCGTGGATGGTGGTGGGCGAGATGGGCGACTGGATGCTCACCGGCGCGCAGGCGGCAACGTTGCGCGAGTACCTGCTGCGCGGCGGCTTCATTTACATGGACGATTTCTGGGGGCCGGAGGAGTATGCGCGCTTCGCCGAAAGCATGACGCGCGTGTTTCCGGACCGGCCGGTGGTGGAGATCGAAAATCAGGATGCGATCTTCCATGCGGTCTACGATCTGGACGACCGCTACCAGGTGCTGGGGCAGTGGTCGCTGCGCGGAGCCGGCGGGTGGATGGGACAGCGCGCGGCCGGGACCAAGGCGCACTGGATGGGGATCTACGACGATCGCAATCGCCTGATGGTGGCGATGACTTTCAATAGCGATGTCGGGGACTCCTGGGAGTGGGCGGACAGTCCGGCGTATCCGGAGAGGTTCTCGGCGCTGGGGATCCGGCTGGGGGTGAACTTCGTGGTCTACTCGATGACGCACTGAGGGGAAAGACATTTGGGCCACAGATGGACACGGATAAACACGGATAAGACAAACACCTTGAGCGTTTCTTGTCTTATCGGTGTTCATCGGGCTTCGGCGCGCTGTCCGGGACCGGCAGGGTCAGGGAACCGATGGCGCCCGATGCGCGGTCATACACCATGACGCGGAGCTTCCGAACGGTGGGCGGCGCGGTGACGACGCGCACCAGGGGGAATCCTTGTTTCATGGCCTGCTCGCGCTGCTCGGGAGACAGGCGAATGGACAAAGTGCCGGGAGACGCAAGTTCCGCCTTGCCGTCCGCCTGGTATGCGGCGACACTCACCGCCAGTTGGCCGGTAGACACATCGCCTTGGCGCGCCAACTGAACGTCCGCGGCGTCGATCCGGACCTCCAGACTTACCTCGCCGGGCGTCTTGCGGGTGGGAATCAACCGGCCGTAGATGCCGATTTCAGGGATGTCGAAAGGACTGGAGGCCATGGTTTCGAGCGCGGCTGTTTCCTGGTCGCCCGGGTGGGCGTCGGCGGCGAACGCATAGTATCCCTGCTTGGTCTGTAGCCGGACACCTTTGCGAGAGCAGGCAATGCGGATCTTATGATACTTGCCGTCCCACTTGTCGAGCGGCGGATCGTAGGCGATCAGGTAGCTCATGCGCGCGTCGCTGGCCGCCTGGGCGATGGCGCGCGCGATATCGAGGGTCTCGTAGGCGCGGCCGCCGGTGAGGCCGGCGAACTCGTCGAGGGTCTCGGCGCTGGCGAGTCCCGCGCCAAGTGAGCCGGCCGGCGTAAGTGAATCGGCCGCCGCGGGAGCGAGCGACCCACGCAGCCGCAGCGTGTACACGGCGACGTTGGCGCGATCCAGCGTGGCGGTCAGACGCTGCAACAGCGGCGTGTAATCGATTTCGTCGAAATCGCCGGTGCGGCTGCCAATGGAAATCGGCACTCCGTGGCTGATCCAGATTATACTTTTCCGGCCGGGCGTTTCCGCCACGCGGGAAGCCAACACCTTGAGTGCCGCATACGTCATGCGGACGCGAGCGTCCACCAGGAGGTTGATCGGGCGCAGGTTGAAGAGTTTGCGCGCAGCCTCGTCAAGCAGGGGCTTGATGTCGCCGGTCCAGGGCCTGGCGGCGGCACGGGCGGGGGTTTCGGGATCGGGCAGCGGATGGACCGGATAGAGCGTGCCATCCATGGTCAGAAAGTAGAGGAACAGAGATTCGCTGTCCTCCACATGTTGCAAGGCCGGAATCAACTGGCTGACGGTGTACGCGCGGTCGTCGAACTGGGCATTCAGAAGGTCGAGCAGAATCACCGTGGCTCGGGAGAGGGGGGCGCCGGCGCGGTTGGAGGATTCGTCCGGCCGCGGTGGAGCCGCACGCAGCGGCTTGACATCGTTGCGGCGGAAGGAAGCGATGTGCTGCAACTTGCCGCCATCGAATACTTGAAAATCTTCCTGAGTCAGATTGGCGACGGCTTGCCCGCGCGCATCCACGGCGACCACGTTCAGCTTGACCACGGGCGCAAATGGCGGGCGGGGAGCGTCACCCTGATCGTAGGGCCGGGCGAGAGAGAGCCACATCGTGCCGGCGGCGGCGAGGAGGCCGGCTAATGCCAACTTGGACATACTTGATTGTCGCTGAAATGCGTTCACCGCGGAGACGCAGGGGAAGAAGGAGTCCGAGCTGCGCTCGGATTGACAGGCTGAAGCCTGTCCCACCAACGCACATGGCGGAGCCTTAAGCCACTTACACGGTGCCGCCGCCGAGGAGGGAGGCGGGGGTGGGCGGGGCGGCGCCGCGCAGCTTGGGTGGCTCCTCGGTCTCGGGAACCAGGTCGCCTTCGCCGGGGGCGAGAAACAGGTTGGAATCGATGCCGTGCTGGCGCGTGTACAAATCGTAGTAACGGCCCTCGAGGGCGTAGAGGGATTGGTGGGTGCCGCGCTCCACGATGCGCCCCTCTTCCACCACCAGAATCTGCTCGGCGCGGCGGATGGTGGAGAGGCGATGTGCGATGACAAAGGTGGTGCGGCCTTTCATCAGGTAGGAGAGACCTTCCTGAATGGCGGCCTCGGATTCGGAATCGAGGCTGCTGGTGGCCTCGTCGAGGATCAGGATGCGGGGATCGGCGAGAATGGCGCGGGCGATGGAGACGCGCTGGCGCTGACCGCCGGAGAGCTTGACGCCACGCTCGCCCACGATGGTGTCGTACCGGAGCTCGAACTTCTCGGCGAACTCATCGACGCGGGCGATGCGGCAGGCGGTTTGGATCCGCTCTTCGGTGGCGCCGGGACGGGCGAAGCCGATGTTCTCGCGGATGGTGCCGTCGAACAGGAAGGTATCCTGCAAGACCACGCCGAGCTGCGTGCGGAAGGCATCCAGACGCACGGTGGAAAGGTCGATGGAATCCACCAGGACGCGTCCGGCGGTGGGTTCATGGAAAGCGGCGATGAGGCTGATGATGGTGGATTTACCGGAGCCCGAAGGTCCCACGAGCGCGGTTACGGTGCCGGGTTCGGAAGCGAAACTGACTTCGCGGAGCACGGTCTTGCCGGCGTCGTACTCGAAGGTCACGTTGTCGAAGGCGACGTAGCCCTGGATGGCATCGATCCGGCGGACGCGCCTGGGGTCTTCGTCCTCGGGCCGCTCGGCGAGCACTTCCTGGGTGCGGTCCAGGCCGGCGAGCGCCTCCGTCAATTGGGTGCCGATGGCGACCATTTGCAGCATGGGCGCAACCAGAAAGGCGAGGTACAGAACGAAAGAGAACAGGCCGCCGACAGTGAGCGTGGGCTGGGGGGCCAGAATCTGGCGGGCGCCGATGTACATCACGGTGCCGCCGACCACGCCCATCACCATGGTGGCCGAGAGGGTCATCAAAGAGATGGCGGTGAGGGAGCGCATGACGTTGTCCAGCAGGCGCTGCACGCCGGCGGTGAACACGCGGGCTTCGCCGGCCTCGGCGTGATAACCCTTGACCACGCGCACGCCGGCGAGAGACTCGGTGAGACGGCCGGTGACGTCGGCGGTAATCTTACCGCGTTCGCGGAAGATGGGGCGGATCTTGCCGAAGGCCATGCCGAGGCCGAGCGCGCACACCACGATGAAGAACAGCGCAATGGCGGTCAATAGCGCGCTGATCCTGAGCAGGATGGCGAGCGAGAGCAGCGCCGTGAGGATGCCGCCGACGAAATCCACCAGGCCGGTGCCGATCAGGTTGCGCACGCCCTCCACGTCGCTCATGATGCGGGAGACCAGGGCGCCGGACTTGTTGGCGTCGTAGTAGGCCACGGGCAGCCGGCCGATGTGCTCCTGCACCTTGCGGCGCAACTCGGCGATCAGCCGCTGGCCCTCTTTGGAAAGGAGCTGGGTGAGGGAGAACGAGGTGATGCCCTGAATGACGGTGGCGAAGAAAACGGCGCCGACGATCCACTTGAGAAGCCAGACCTGGTGCTGATTGATGACATTGTCGATCAGATATTTCGGGGCGCCGGGCAGGACCAGACTGCACAGTCTGCCGATGAGCATCAGCAGGAAGCCGAGCGCGATTTTGCCACGGCGCGGCCGCACCAGTTCCTTGAGGAGGGGCAGCGAGCCGCGCAGGTGACTGGCGGCCTTCTTCTTGGGTTTGGCTGGAGACAAGATTGAGCCTTTTGAACGAGTATACGATTTCTTGGATGAGGCGCGGTTCCCCGGAGTGGCAAGAGAGTTGCCCAAAACCGGAGGTGCGTCCCTATTCCACGCGCCGCTTGGTGTGACCGTTGCCGCCGCCGCGCAGGCTGCCAATCAGAGCATGCAGGCTCTCGTCGGTACGCTTCTGGGCCGCCGCGGTGGTCAGTTGCATCGCAGCCAGTTTGCGCAGATCCTTGCGGGTTTCCAGCGTCAAGTGCCTGATCTCTACGACCATCTTGATGCCCTCTTTGACGAGGTCGCGTAGCGCCGCGATCTGCTTGTCGTGCTGGTCCAGACGTTGCGTGACCGTCATACCGACAGATTACCATGCCCGTGACGGGGGAACTCTACGCGCCCTTGGGGTAGCAGCCGAGAATGCGTAGGAAGTCGGCGACCTCGCCGAGGTGGTTGAGGGCGTTGACGGCGACGGGGGAATCGGCGCGTCCCAGGAAGTCCAGATAGAAGAGGTATTCCCAGGGCTTGCCGCGCAGCGGGCGGGATTCAATCTTGATCATGTTGAGATCGCGCAGGGCGAAGGCGCTGAGGGCGCGGAAGAGGGAGCCGGGGACATTGCGGGTGCTGAATACCAGCGAAGTCTTCCACTGGGCGTTGGGGGCGGCGCGGAGAGGATGGCGGCGCGCGTAGTCGGGAGTGCGCAGGAGGAAGAAGCGGGTAAAATTCTGGCGGTCGCTTTCGATGGAGCGGCGCAGAATGTGGGCGCCGTAGATTTCGGCGGCCACCGCACTGGCGATCCCGGCGGCGTCCGTCAGCCCTTCTTCGGTGACCATCTTGACGCTGCCGGCGGTATCGTAGAAAGGAATTCTTTCGATTTGCGGGTTTCTGGCAAAGAAATCGAGACATTGATTTAAAGCCACGGGATGGGAAAATGCGCGTTTGATATGGGAGAATTTGACGCCTTTAGGGGCGATCAGGTTGTGAACGATGCGCACGCTGGTTTCGGCCACGATGGGCAATTCAAAGTTCACCAGGTGGTCGTAGTTCTCGTGGACGCTGCCGGCGAGGGTGTTCTCGATGGGCACGACGGCGCCAGCGGCGCGGCCGTCCTTGACGCAGCGGAAGATGTCCTCAAAACGGGCACAGGGGAGCACTTCGGCGGTGGGGCCGCAGAGTTGCCGGGTGGCCTGCTGGCTGAAGGCGCCGCGCTCGCCCTGGAAGGCGATGATGGGGCGGCGGGCGCTCACCGGATCACCCCATCCCAGCGGCGGACACGCGGATCGGGCAGGCCGATGAGATCGAGCACACGGTCGACGCTGGTATCGACCAGGTCGTCGACGGTTTGCGGGTGGTGATAAAAGCCTGGGATGGGCGGCGCGATGATGGCGCCCATTTCCGCCAATGCCGTCATATTTCTCAGGTGCCCGAGGTGAAGCGGGCTTTCGCGAACCATGAGGATCAATTTGCGCCTCTCTTTCAGGGTGACGTCGGCGGCGCGGATCAGCAGGTTGGAACTGATGCCGCCGGCGATGGCGGACATGGTGTGGATGGAGCAGGGGGCGACGACCATGGCGTCGGTGGGGTAGGAACCACTGGCGAGGCGGCAGGAAATATCCTCCACGGGATAGGCAAAGTCCGCCAGAGATTTGAGGTCGGCGGCGGACTTGCCGGTTTCGAGATACAGCGTCTTTTCGCCCGAGCGGGTGAGGATCAGGTGGATTTCCACGCCGCCGTGGGCGCGCAGGCGTTCCAGGAGGCGCCAGCCGTAGATGGCGCCGCTGGCGCCCGAGATTCCGATGATAACTTTAGTTGACATATTGACTGCTGTTCCGTCGGCAGAACGCAATTAACTGAAGTTAATTGCTCCCGCCACAACCCGAAAGCTATAATTTGCGCTCAATGTGCCGCCGCCAATGGAAGCCAGGAAAACGCGGCAGGCATCAAGCGGGATCATATCATGGAGCGCCCCGGCGAGAAGCTCAAGCGGGTTCGTGAGCGGTTGAAGCTGACCTACCGCGACGTGGAGAAGGCCGGCCAGCAGATTGCGCGGCGGCGCGCCAACGACGAGTTCGCGATCGCGCTCAGCCGTCTGGCGGATATCGAAAACAAAGGCACGGTTCCCACCATTTTCCGGCTGTACACGCTGTGCGCCATCTACCGGTTGAGTGTGCACGATGTGCTGGGCTGGTACGGTGTGCCGATCGACCTGCTTCCGGCGGAGTCGTTGCAGACGCCTCTCGACGAAACTCACGCGGTGGAGTTTCCCGCCACGGAGAGTTTCACGGTGCCACAACCGGCGGACGCTGAAATCGACCTGAGTTCCACGACATTTCTCAGCCATGTGATCCGGCGCTGGGGAAAGACGGGCCTCAGCTTGCTGAACGGCCGGGATCTCGGGCGGCATCGTTATGGCTTCATCGGCCTGGAGGACTGGTCGATGTATCCGTTGCTGCATCCGGGCGCGCTGGTGTTGATCGACGAACGGTCGCGGCGAATTGCGGCCGATGGTTGGACGCACGAGATGGACCGTCCGATCTATTTCCTGGAACACCGGAGCGGCTACCGGTGCGGCTGGTGCACGGCGTACGACGACCGGATCCTGGTGCAACCGCATCCGTCATCGCAGCAGAAGCCGGGTTGGTATGCGGTAGAAGAGATCGACGTCATTGGGCAGGTGACGGGAGTGGCTATGCTTCTGGAGAGTAAGCGCCGCCGTGCTCGAAACGGAGCAAATCCAGAAGCGTCTCCAAATCCGCCAGGAAAAGCTGGCGTTCCACCTGATGGGCGGTAGCCGGCGCGATGTCGCGGTAGGCGACCAGATCCAACGGGGCCTGGGATGCCATCAGGTACTCATCGAGGTCGGCTTTCTGCTGGGCCAGGGTGAAGCCCAGCCATGCGGAAAAGATCTCGTGATGGCTGTGGCAGAGGGTGCGGTCGGTGATTTCGCGGCCCACGATCTGGCTTAGCGGCGCGTGAGTATAGCGGCCGGTGAGGGGATCGCGCAGGGACGACAGAAAGACGAGGCGGCCGAAGTGGGTTGGAATTCGCGAGAGCGTTTTCCACCATAATTCCGCCGCCGGTCCTCGAGCCGGTTCCGGTTTTGCGAAAAAGCTCTCCAGACGCCTCCCTAAATCCCGTTATCCCCAAGGCTCAAAAACCGCGGCACGGCAGCGTTACCGGGGGAACCGGGAGCTTGCGCGGATCAGCGAGCCCCGACACTTGATTCTATATCACCTGAGGCGATCACCTGACCCGCGTGAGGACATGACAGGGATAGATTCGGTCTATTTTTTGAATATTCGGTTTGGATAGTGTTCCATTTTCAGAAAATATTCTGGCTATTCACCCTATGACCGTCCGGTGCTGGGTACCTTAGTACCGGCATTACTATCCAGTGGCTACAGGGAAGGACACTAGAACACCATGAAAAAACTAACGATTCTCGCTTTTCTCGCGCTCTCACTTTTCGCCGCGCTGCCGACTAACCGAGTCGAAAACCCGATTCCGACGTGCAAACCTTGCCCTTGGGTTCGCTAGTATCGGAAGTTAACACTAACGAGCGCAACACCGGGTGATAAGATTCCGGCTGAATACCTCCGATGACAGGTGTTGTGCTCGCCGCGGGTTTGAAAGCAGTTCTGTTGCTGGGCTCCGTACTGATGGTGCTCCTGCTGTACCGTACGGGTCTGTATCGCCATTATCCCATCTTCTTTGCTTTCTTCATTTTTCGCATTCCAAACGGCATCTGGCCGTTCTTTCTGGACGTCTCTTCTCCGCTCTACCAGCAAGTGTGGGTTCTGACCGAGCCAATCGGACTCGCATTCTATGTATTGATGGTCGTGGAACTCTATGAACTGGTGCTGGAGAAGTACAAAGGGCTGTATACGCTGGGCCGACGGGCGCTGTACGCCAGCCTGGCGATTTCCGTAAGCATCTCCGCCATCAGCTTGTTGCCGCGCATTCAACCTAGCATGCCGCAGCCGTCCAAGGCCATGTACTACATGCTGGCGGCGGAGCGGGGGATCCACACCGGGCTGGTCATATTCATCGTTCTAATTCTTTGCTTCTTAAGCCTTTTCCCGGTGAAACTGAGCCGAAATGTTCGCGTGCATGCCCTGGTGTTTTCGATCTTCTTTCTGAGCAGCACGTTCATGCTGCTGATGCGCAGCCTGTTCGGTTTGCGCCTGGCGGACGAGGTGAACACAGTCCTGCTGGGCATTACGGCGGCCAGCGTAGTGGCTTGGTTGACTCTGCTGCGGGCGGCGGGAGAGGACACGCAGGGCGCGCCTGCACTGTATGGGCAGGAGGACGAGAGCCGGCTCTTGATGCACCTGGATTCGCTCAATGCCGCGCTGTTGCGGGCTTCGGGCCGCTAGAGCCGGGGTTTCCCGGAACTCCCCCCAATTTTCCTCAAGTCCTAGGTGATTTACCCAGGTGCGGTCCAAGAACCAAGCTTCGTCAATTTGGTACCCTTGTTACCGGCAGGCCAATTGCATTGGCTGAAAATTGCGGATAATCTCTTATTGGGTAGCGGGATAATTCTAATGATTTCAGTAATAACGATTTCAATTATGATCCTGGCGGCGCTAATTCTGGGCATCGCCGCAGTGGTCCGCGGGCTGGGTTCGACGGACCGCTCGCTGCCCGTGACGGCGGAGTGGATTGACGATCTCTCCACCGACCGATACCGCCCGATGACGCGGCTGCTGGATTTCCGCGACATCGAGTTTCTGCGTTCGCAGGCCGGATTCACGCCGAAAATGGAATCGAAATTGCGCGCGCAGCGCTGCCAGATCTTTCGCGGTTATCTGCGGTGTCTGGATGTGGATTTCCAACGGGTGTGCACGGCGCTGAAGCTGGTATTGGTGCACTCGGAGCAGGACCGCCCCGATCTCTCCTGGGTTCTGCTGCACAACCAGATCCTGTTTGCCGCCGTCTTGCTGGCCGTGCATTTCCGCCTCACGATGTATGGCTGGGGTATTTGCACGGTGGACGCGGACCGCCTGGTGCGAATCTTCGACGGGATGGCCTTCGAGTTGCGCCACCTGGTGCCGGCGGCCATGCCGGCTTATGCTTAGAGCCGCTTGAGTAGTTCCTTGGCTTCTTTCCAAAGCGGGAATTTCTTTTCCGCTTCCAGGAATTCTCTGGTATGCACCCTGCGCCGCGCGCCGGTGTGATCCACCGGAAAGCGCAGGTGCAGCATCTCGTGGTACATCACATATTGCAAAGCCAAAGGCGGGACCGTCTGGCGATCGAAGATGCGGCTGATGACGATGGCATTGTGCGAGGGATCGAAATGCCCCAGCATGCCGCGCGACGCGCCGCGGCTCCAGCCAAGTTGCGGGCGTCCCAGCAGGCCATCGAAATATTCGGTATTGAGGCGCTCGAAGATCGCCTCGAGATCGAAATGCTCGCCTTTGGGGCCGGAGACGAACTTGCGGCCGCGGATCTGCCTGACCAGGTGCGCCTGCCGGCGAACGTCGCGGCGATTGAGATAGAGGCGATAGCGGTGAGCGTAGATGGGCGCGATGGGCTTGCGGTAGAGTTTACCGAGAAGGATATGCGCCAGGGCCTCCACCACCGGCGCCGGCGCTCCGGCCAGCAGGTCGGAAATGCGGACTTCGATGCGCCCGTCCTTCAGACTGATGAAGCTATCGGCGTTGGCGAAGCGGCAGAACTCGACGCGCATTTCGGGCGCGGCGGTGCGCGGTTTCAGCTCGCGAAAAACGCGCGCGTAGATTTCCTCCGGCGATTCAAAAAACAGGGCGCTTTGCACGCCCTGAAGATCTACGCCCATGCTCCACCAGAGTAGCGCGAAAGCGTATGCAACAAAAACTTTGGGCCACGGATGGACACGGAGGCACACGGATAAAACAAAACACGTTCAAGGTGTTTGCCTTATCCGTGTGCCTCCGTGTCCATCCGTGGCCCAAATGTGTTTTCCGGAATCCTACTGCCCGCCGGTGGGAATGAGCGCATAGCGCAGCGGCCGCAGGCGATTCTCGGAGCCCGCGAACAGATTGCCGGGGAACCTCCGGTAGCTCAGCATCTGGTTGTAGATGGCGCCTTCCCGGCTGACGTTGAGCGCCAGTCCCGCCATGTATTGCAGCCGGAGATTGCCGTCGCGATTGATCTGCGCGCCGGCCAGCCACGGTCGCAGATCGGGTTCCTGGCCGGCGTAGGTCTCGAACAACTGTTCCGCGCCGGCGAAGCCCACCTCGCGCAGGCTGTCGGCCACGCGCACACCCTGGGGACGATCCAGCCGCGCCTGGATGGCGTCCAAATCGATTCTGGCCGGGTCCACCTGTCCCATCAAGACCAGGTCGTAACCGCCGCCGGAAATGTCGTTGCCCCAGATGGTGCCGTTGGGGAAGGCGTCGAAGAAGGTGGCGATCTCGCTCTTCACGGTTTCGGGATCGCTCTCATAGAGCGGCACCCACTGAGTGATTACGCCGCCCGGATTGAGGTGCCGCTTCACCAGTTCGAAGTACTCCTTGGAATACAGCGTGGCGCTGCCCTTCACCCAGGGGTGTATGGGGTCGCTGGTGACGATGTCGAACTTCTCGTTGGTGGTGAGCACGAAGTGGCGCGCGTCGTCATAGATGATGCGGGTGCGCGGATCGTTGACCACGAAGTAGTTTTGCGGGCCGAAATATTTGGTGGCGGTGGGCGGAATCAGCGGCTCCATCTCGCAGATCACGATGCGGGTGACCTCGGGATACACCACGAACGATCCGGCGGTGACGCCCGCGCCGAAGCCCACGATCAGCACCGATTTCGGATCCTTGTGGACCAGCGCCGGCAGGTGGCCGAGCATGCGTTGCAGGCGCATGTCGTAGGACTCGGTGGAGGCCTCCACCTTGCCCGAGACATGAAACTGGATGGCGCCATCGTCCCACCGGGTGATGGCGATGGAGGAGTTGATGCCCTCGCCGGTGTAGAGCACTTCGGAGCGGCCAAGCGAGGTCATCATGCGGCGCCCGTAGGCGATCAGCATGCCGGGCGGGGGCGAGACGGTGGTTGCCAGAAGCGTCACGATTGCCGGTATCGCGCCCGCGGTCAGGATCCTGGTGAGGGGCAAGCGCCCTAGCGGGACCAGCATCAGCATTGCGCCGGCCCCCAGCGCGGCGATCAACACCCCCTGGCTGGGCCCGGTGCCGATCCACGGGACCAGGATCATGCTGGAGCCGAGCGCGCCCACAATGGCGCCGCCGGTATTGGCCGCGTAGATGCCGCCCACCAGGCGGCCGGGGTCGCCCTCCGCGCTGGCAGCGGCGGCCAGGGCCAGCGGGAAGCTGGCGCCCCAGAGCAGCGCCGCCGGCAGCACCGCCCACAAACAGCGCACCAAGTCGATCTGGAAGGTGTACCACGGGCTGGTGGAGAGCAGCGGATTGATGGGCCAGTAGGGCAGCGAATGCGACAACTGGTAGGCGGTCCAGGCGACGGCCAGGGCCAGCAGCATCTGACTGCAGCCAAGCAGCGCCCTGGGATTGCGCGCGCCGCGCACCAGCATGGAGCCGCCCGTGCTGCCGATGCCGATGCCGGCCAGGAACACCGCCAGGATGATGGAGAACGTGTAGACCGTGGCGCCCAGCATGAGCCCGAGATTGCGGGTCCAGATGACTTCGGCGCCGAGGGCAGTGGCGCCGGAGAGGGCGATGGTCAGGTAGACGGGCCAGGCTCCGGTGGCGATCGCCGGCCGGGTGGCGGCGGGGGCCGCCGCATGTTGGGGAGAGCGCCTGGCAAGGGAGAAACTCACCAGCCCCACGGTCACATTGATGGCGGCCGCTACGTATGTGGCCGTGGCCATGTCGAATACGCGCAACAGGTAGAAGCCCGCCAGCAGACAGCCGGCCACCGCGCCCACCGTGTTGGCAGCGTAGAGCATGCCGAGCATGCCGACGCCTTCGGGCGACGCCGCAACCCAGCGCGAGGCCGCGGGCAGCGACGCGCCCATCAGGAAGGTGGGCGGCAGCAGGCAGAGCCCGCTCACCAGGGCGCGCAGCAGGACGGCCGGCATGCCGTGCCCCACGGCGTTGGTGTAGACGGAATCCACCAGCGGCATCAGGAACAGGACCAGAATCCCGCAGGCGCCGATGCCGAGTTCCAGCTTGCCGTAGACGCGCAGCGGATGCTGTCCGCCGAGCTTCAGGCGCGGCAGCAGGAGACTGCCGAGGCAGAGTCCGCCCATGAACGTGGCCAGCAGCACGCCGAGCGACACGGCGCTCGACCCGATCACCAGTTGCAGCAACTGGTACCAGACGATTTCGTAGATCAGGGCGGAGCAGCCGCTGCCGGCGAACAGCACGAGGAGCAGGGGCAAATGACGGCGCGCGCCGCCGACGGACGCGGGTGGAACGGGGTTATTGGGGGCCAAGTCGCATGATACATCAGTGGGACGGGGCGGGTCCCGCGGAGCCGGCAACCGGCGCCTACGAGGGGAGCGAATCGGCGCGTTGCCAGTATCAGTGCGGCCAGATTTCCCGAGACGGCGAGGATTAGCAGATATCGCGACTTGTCCAGGATATCGGCTCGCGGAAAAGTGTCGGGTCGCCACCCCGGTCGCCAAAGTCCCCAGAAGGGGACTTCAGACCCGGGTGGGCCGTCAACTTCGCGGTTTGGGCGTAATACGTCAAGTGACGGTATTAGAGATAGGTCCGCAGTGTTGCCCGATGCTCCAATGAAGACTGCGAAGGGTATATGGGCGCCCTCCTTGGTGTAGCCGACCACAGTGGCAGCTTCAAACGGGCCTAAGGGCTGAGAATTGCTCATCTGTTCCGAGATGCCGCAGAAATGGCAGTCCGAGCCGCGCAGGGTCTGGAAGGGGCGTAGTGATGTCGAGAAGATTCCCTCCTGGATCGCAGACAACGGAATGTGCGACGAGCCAATAGAGCCCTGGCCCCTGCTCGCCGACGAGCCACACTCTCACGGCCCGGTGTTCCGGCCTATTCTTGACCCATATGTCCACATTCTCGTGGCAGTTGGCCGGCTCCGGTCGCCAGTCTTCAAAGGACACCTCGAAAGGCTCAACGGACTCCGTTTCCACGCGGAGTCTTGCGCAAAGGGCAGAGAAGTAGGCGTCATCGCCGACCAAGACGCCCGATGGTTGCGTTTTCGCGTACTCCACCACACCCTAATCTTACAAGGCGAAGCGCCAGGGTTCGGCATCTACCAGGATGAGTCTGGTGGATCCCAGGCTGCGGGACGGACCGAGCGATGCGGACCCAGAGAGGACACCCTTCTGCGAAGTCCTGCGGGCGCGACGCAAATTGCTCGACTGCCAGCCTCGCGCCGCCGTCCCCGGAGTGTTCTGCTGCCGGTCGTGAGCACCTGCCCGTTCTGCTCGATGCCAACCCGACCGGATCTTGGATCGAGTCCGAGCACGTGATTTGCGGTAAGCGGCCGACGCGTTCGCGACCGACTGTCATTTCGTCGTTGTGCCCAGGGACCACGTCCCCAGCATCCGTGCGGCATTCATCATAGCCTTCGACGAGTCGGACGACACGCGGTCGTCCGCGTGGGCACATTGTGTGGCCTGATATCGAGGCCGAGACAACGGTAACCGAAGTCAGCGCGCCCAACCGATAGAACTCGACGCGTAGCGGCGTTTCGCCCATCAGCCTCTGGTACGCCGCCCGCAAACACCGCCACTGCGGGGTATCCGGCGGCCCTATTGGTACCGACCAGCGCAACCCGACACGCTAGCGCCCTAAGTCGCTTCGGCAGGCACGAGTCGGGGCCGAGGGAGGGGGAGTTTTCGTCAGCCCGGATGGTCCAATTAACAAACGGCAACCTATAACGGCTCGCGGTTTGCTGGCAAGCTGACTGGTTTGGGTCGAGATCTTCCTTTGTGGGCCGCCTTCGCCTTCGCCGCGATGTCCGGTGCCGTCGCGCAGGCCGACGGACAACTTCAGCTATCCGGGTCGGTAGTCAACTCTGTCACGGGAGCGCCGGTGCGCTACGCCCAGGTGGCTCTATTGCCGAGCGGGGGCGAGACCCAGACGGACGCGGCCGGAGCCTTTCAGTTCACCGATCTGGCGCCGGGCGAGTACATCCTGGCGGCGGGCAAGGCCGGGTTTGTCTCCCAGGATGAAGAAGAGGTTGGCCTGGCCGTAAACCTCACCGAGTCTCGCGAGAAGGTCGTGATCCGGCTGCTGCCGCTGGCTTCGATCCGCGGCAAGGTGGCCGACGACTCCGGCGATGCGGTGGAAGGCGCGACCGTGATCGCCATGGCTTCCGGCGTCCGACAGGGACGGCGCGGCACGCAGTTGATCCAGGCGGTCCAGACCAATGACCGGGGGGAATACCGGATCGGATCGCTACGGCCGGGGAAATACCTGATCCGGGTAGATAACCCGACGGCCCATGGTGGGTTCTATGGCAAGGGAGGCACCACACTACCTTCGCCAGACTCCTTTGCGCCGCTATTTTACGGCGGGTCCAGAGACGCCGCGCAAGCGACGCCGCTCGATTTGCAGGCCGGCGCCGAGGCACGTGCGGATGTGCCGGTTGTGTTGCGACCCGCCCACACCATCCGGGGCCGGATGGCCGGTTATCGTCCCCATACCGGCGCGGTGCTGCAGCTTTCTGCCGGAGAGAGCGATCTGGGGCTGAATGTCAGTTCGATCGAGTTCAACACGGGACGGTTCGAGATCCGTGGCGTGCTGGATGGCGCCTATCGTCTACGCGCCTATCAGTCCGGTGAAGGCGGCGAGATGAGGATCGCCGAGGGCGATATCGAAGTCTCGGGCAAAGATGTGGAGGACTTCGCAATCACCCTTGTGGCGCCGCCCGCGCTGCGGGGAACGGTGGTAGTGCAGGGTTCCGCTGAATCGGAGGCGGATTTCTGGGTGCAATTGCAGACACGGGATGCCTTCGTTGCCTTGAACAATCAACTGGACTCGCTGAGGTCCGGCGAAGTAACCGACGGAGGATTCGAGATCGCTTCCGTCTTTCCTGGAAAGTACTGGGTCGATTTCCATACCGGTGAGGGGCAATATGTAGCATCGGCCCGCGCCGGGCAAAACGACCTGCTGGCGACGCAGGAACTGATCGTGCCATCGGGCGCGTTGCCCGCAATCGAAGTGGTGCTACGGACCGATGGCGGCGCCGTCACCGGCACGGTGGGAGTTGCATTGGCCACCGACGAGGTCGCCCTGCTACTGGTTCCCGAAGCTTGCAACCGGCCCGCAGAGATCGCCGCATTGGAGCAAGGCGCCTTCCGGATTCCGGACGTCGCCCCCGGACGCTACCGGCTATACGCCTGGAAGAGCGTGTTCGAGGTGGAATACGGCGCGCCCGCTAGGTTGTGCGCACTCGCCCGTGGCGGTGTGCCGGTGGAAGTGATTGCCGGTAAGGAAACCAAGATCCAAGTGGAGAAACTGATGGAGGAACCGAAATGACATCCGCCCCTCGCGGTCGAGCCTGCTGCATCGCGCTGGCATTCCTGCTGGTGACCTGTGCGCGGCCGCAAGCCGCGAAGAATCCCCAAACCTATCGGATCAGCGGCGTGGTGGTGAACGCGACCAACGATCGCCCCCTATCACAGGCGCATGTGATGGTGTCCGACAGCACCGGGGGAGCCAAGCCGCGGGAGATGACCACGGGTGCGGATGGGAAGTTCGTTTTCGAAGGTGTGACCGCGGGCGCCTGGACCCTGACCGCCGAACGCAAGAGTTACGGCCGCCAGTCTTACGGCCAACACGCCGGTATTGGCGCGGCCAGTTCCATCATGACGGGTCCGGACGGTGTGTCCGAGAATCTGAGGTTCCGAATGGAGGTTCCGGCGGCGATCAGCGGTAAGGTAACGGACGAACGCGGCGAACCCATCGCAGCCGCCGGCCTGGAACTGGCAGTGGAACTGCCAGGCACCGGCAACCAGGTCCTCGTACGCAAGATGGCTCTCACCGACGATCAGGGCGAGTACCGGCTATGGGAACTCCCTCCCGTGCCGTGCTACCTGCTCGCGATTGTGCCGCACCCATCTCCGGGGGCGCCGGGTGAATCGACCGGCTTCGCGCCGCAGTACTACCGCGACACCACCGATCCGCGCACGGCAACCGCGATCGCGCTCAAGCCCGGCGAGGAATTTCACGCCGACTTCGTCATGCGACGGGCGCAGGGCGTCTCGGTGACGCTGCAAGGAGACAGCGGCATCCAGGGCGGCAATAGCGCCGAGATGCTGGCGCTGTTGGGCAGCGGTCCGCGTGGCAGTGAGGTGACTTCGGCCGCGGTGGTTCCCGGGCAGGGTCGCACCATCTACAACGTGCTGCCCGGCCGCTACAAGCTGGTGGTCGGCGACCTTGCCAGCACCTTCGCGACCAGCCGGTGGATCGACGTGGGGACCGAGGACATGACCGTGAAGCTGCCCTTCTCCAACCCGCCCGACGTCACGGCCAAGGTGAAAGTGGTGGACGGTGAGACCAGTGCGTTAGGGGATGCCACGATGCGGCTGCACCTGCCCGCGGACGCGGGTAACAACACGCGACCGGTTCCTGCCGACGGCACGGTCCGATTTCCCGCCATGGCCGCCGGGCTCTACCGGATCACGCTGCATGCCCCGGACCTGTACCTCAAGAGCGTGACCGCCCGAAATGCGAAAGTCACGGGCGGTATGGTGGAGTTGCCCGAATCGGGCGCGGTGCAATTGGACATCGTGGCAAGCGGCGACGGCGGGCGGATAAACGGCAAAGTCCGAGCGGGCGGAAAGCCCTTAAGCGGCGCCTCCGTGGTGCTGGCTCCCCGAAAGGACTCGCCGGATCCGGACGACTATCGGGGCTATATATCGGACAGCGACGGCACCTTCAGCTACACGGCGATCCGTCCCGGCGAGTACGTATTGTTCGCGGTCGATGACTGGCGAATCAACTACACCGACCCAGCGGCGATCCGCTCCTACCTGGCTGCCGGCAAGGTGGTCAAGGTGGAGGCCCGGCAGGCACTGGAGGTCGCGATCGAAGTATCGCGGCCCTGACGCTATCGCGCGGCCCGGAGATTAATATGATCGTGCCATGCACCGCTTGCTTGGATTCCTCTGCTGCTGTTTGTCCCTGGTAGCGGGCGATCTTTCGCAGCTCAGCCAACTCTACAACAACGGCCGGATCCTTCAGCTTCGGGATGCCTTATAGCTGCTGCTCGATCCCTGTCCCTATGCGTCCTCCATGACTGAGAACCGGTCGTTAGGATGGCTTGTGGAGTGTCTCGGACCACTGCTGTCTGAGGGATTACTCAACTTTTGTGGCCTCAGTTGCACAGTGCCTTCAATCGAGTACGTCAAGGCGGTCATTGACCTGATTAAGTGAATGTCTGGTGTGTAGCCGCACTGGAGAATGATGGTTGGCGGCGAAGATTGCATCTCCGAAGCAAGGCGATGTTCACGGATCACGCGCCACTCGGAGGAAGGTAGGCCCTGGTGTTCGCGCAGCCAACTGACTGGCTGCACCAACAGCCGATCACGCAATTCAACTTGACGGGTTGTCGCCGAGTCGTACACTGGCCCGATATTGCCTTGGAGGAATCTCGGGCATTCATATCCGCACCGCGACGCCGTCCACGCTCAATCTCTCCAGACCCGACATCAGTGACGTCCGGAAGTGCTGGGGTTTCTCCCGAGGGCGCTTTCAATGGGAGCCCTTTGTATGGTATGGTTTTTGGTATGGCCACCACCAAGATCACCATCACGCTTGAGAACGATCAGCTTGCAGAAATTCGCGCACTGATCGCGGCCGGAGCGGCAGTGAGCGTTTCTGCCTTCGTAAAGCATGCGGTTGGGGTTGCTCTCTTCGATGCGGCAGGGTGGAGGGAGATGCTGGAAGATGCCCTTCAACAAACGGGCGGCCCGCTAACGAAAAAGGAGCGCACGTGGGCCGACGCGCTTCTCTCTCCCCACGGAGAGAAGAGAGTTTCCGGAAAAAGGAAGGCGGCGTGAACGGCATCGCTTTCGACGCCGGCGGGCTGATCGCCCTGGACCGAAACGACCGCCGCGTGCTCACACTCGTCGCGCGCGCGACAGAGCATGGCATGCGTATTACGATTCCGGCGACGGCGCTGGCGCAGGCCGTTCGGAACCCTGCCAGGCAGGCGCGCCTCTCCCGGCTAATTCGGCAGGTTGGTACGGACCTTATTCCGCTGGACGGACCGGACGCGACGGCTGTGGGCATTCTGTTGGCACGAACCGGGACGGCTGACATCGCCGATGCCCACGTCGTCATTTGTGCGCAGAGGGCCGGCCAAGCCGTCGTAACCAGCGACCCTGACGACCTCAGCGGAATCGCTCCGGAGCTGCGGTTGGTGGTCGTCTGACACTCCATCGCACGGCGTCGTTCCGCTGCTGATTCCGCGCTGCCGACGCCACTTGGCCGACCTCATCGAGAAGCAACCCCTCTTAAGTTGGCTACCACGGTTATCTTCAAAGGGCGAGGCCCTCGACCTGGCGCTTCAAATGGTTGACTACGAAGTCGGAATCGGTACCCTCGAGGCACGCCAGAAACGCAACGGGGCCATTCCTCCAGTACCAACAGCGTAGCCACTGTTAAGATAAACTACTGTGCCAATGGACCTACCGGCGCGAATCGGCAAGTACGAGCTCGAGGAATTCCTGGGCGGCGGCATGTCGCACGTCTACCGGGCTCGCGATACGCTGATCGGGCGCACCGTGGCGGTCAAGATTCTGACCGATGCCGGGTGCCAGGACACGGACGTCAAGGAGCGCTTCCTGGCCGAGGCGCGCATGGCCGGGAGCCTGAGCCACGACAACGTGCTCGGCATCTACGATTTCGGCGAGGACGATCAACACCGGCCCTTCATGGTGATGGAGTTTCTGCGCGGCGAGGACCTGCGCCACGCCATGCGCAACGGGCACACCGGCGCGCTGCGCGACAAACTGAAAATCGCAGCGCAGGTGGCGCGCGCGCTGGGGTACGTCCACACGCAGAAGATCATCCACCGCGACCTGAAGCCGGAGAACATACACATCAATACGGCGGGCGTGGTCAAGCTGATCGATTTCGGCATCGCCAAAACGGAAGGCTTGCAGATGACGCGCGCCGGGTACGTGCTGGGCACGCCGTACTATATGGCGCCGGAGCAGGTCACCGGCGAGAACATCACCGAGCAGGTGGATGTCTATGCCTTCGGCGTGCTGCTGTTCGAGCTGCTCACCGGCAGGAAGCCGGTGGAAGGCGAGGCGGTGGAGCGGATCTTCTACAGCATTCTGAACGAACCGTTGAAGCTGGAGCCGCTGTACGAGGCGGGCGCGCCGGCATCGGTCTGCGATCTGATCGCGCGCTGCACCGCCAAGAATCCGGCGGAGCGTCCGCGGGGGTTCGCGGCGGTTTCGGCGGAGCTGGATCGGGTGATCGCGGAACTCGACGCGCCCACCGTGGTGCTGCCGGCCACGCCCGCTGGGGCGACGCCGGCCGCGGTATCACGCCCGGCATGGCTCCTGCCCGCGGTGCTGGTGGCGATTGTGGCGCTGGCCGCCGGCTTCTACTTCGCCACCAGGCCGGGCGCCAAGCCTGTGCCCCAGCAGGCGGAAGCACCGGCTGCGCTGGCCAAGACCATCGACATGAAGGGCGGCGTGATGGTGCTGGTGGAGGCGGGCGGCTTTCTGATCGGCGAGAAGAAAGAGCCGGATACGCTGCCCGCGTTTTATATCGACAAGACCGAAGTCTCTAATGCCGCCTACGCGCAGTTCTGCCAGGAGACGCAGCATGCCCTGCCCGAGGGCTTCGCGGCGGACAAGCCCGATTACCCGGTGGTCAACGTCTTGATCTCGGATGCGCGCGCTTTCGCGGAATGGGCGGGCAAGCGTCTGCCCAAGGGCCGCGAATGGGAGAAGGCGGCGCGCGGCACGGACGGCCGGTTGTATCCCTGGGGCAACGATGCGGACACGGCGCGAGCCAACGTCGGCAGCGGCAGATTGCTGCCGGTTTCCGATCTATCCAACGGCGCCAGCCCTTGTGGAGCGCTGAATCTGTCGGGCAACGTGTGGGAACTGGTGGACCAGGTGAGCCCGCCGGGTCCGCGAGCCCTGGCGGAGTTCACCAAGATATTCAAGGATTTGAAACTCGCCCCTCCCACCCGGAACGAGCCGTGGTACATGGTTCGCGGCCAATCCTTCCTGGCCGCCGAAAAGCTGGACCCGGCCGGTCTCTGGGACAACGCCACGGTGCCGGAGCGCGGCGCCAACGGGAATATCGGATTCCGCTGCGTGAAGGACGCGCGGTAGGACAGACCATCGCCTTTCGTGGTCTGTTGGGATGGGCGTTCCGCCCGCGAAACTTCATGAAAAAGGGTGGGGCAGGCGCTTTCGCCTGCCAACTCTTGATCCGAGCCCGAGCGGTTGGCAGGCGGAAGCGCCTGCCCCACCCACGGCACCACCTGGACACGGTTCAGGGTGGTTTTTCGATCCTGTCATGCGGCCGGCAAAGGCAAGAATGTCGACAGACGACAAAAGTCGATCGTCTGTCCCACCTGCGCTAAAATCGGAATTGGTTGCTCTATGGACCGTCCTGCCGCCAGTCCAGCTACCGCGCGAGACATCATCCTGGAGATCGTCCGCAACATGCGCGAAGGTCTCGAGCCGCTGCACTACTCCACGCTGCCGCCGGCCGTCTTCCATATTTACCTGCACCCGGGGGACATGGAGCGGCTGCGCGGGATCCTGCCGCGGATTCTCGACGAAGCGCGCCGCGCGCTGGATGCCGAATTGGAAAGCCTGAACAAGGCTTCGCTGGGCGAACGGCTGAAGCTGGCGCGGCGCAACGACCCCAGGATCGTGGCGCCGGAGGGCGGCTGGCAGATTCACATTCTGGAAAACACCGACGAAGACGTGGAGCCGGGGGATATCGCCATCTCGAGCGAGCTCGCCCTGCCGGCCAAGGACGCACTGGGGTCGGGAAGCATGACCAAGCGCATCGCCACGCGCCGGATGGGGGGAGTGGAATCCACCAAACAGAGCTACGATGCGGCGCCGGCCGCGGACGCTGGAGCGTTGGCGGTGATCGAGTACGACGACAGCACCGGCCACAAGACCTACCGCATGACGAAGGGCGAGATCGTGGTGGGCCGCGGGGGACGCGATTACTGGACCGACATCAAACTGGAAACGCTGCCCGACGTGTCGCGCGAGCACTTCCGGCTGCGGCGCGACCCGGCGAGCGGGCAGTTTTTCCTGAAGGATCTGAGCCAGTTGGGAACGACGATCGACGGCGCCAAGGCGCCTTCCAGCATGGCGCTGGAAGGCGGCGAAAAGCGCGACCTCAACCTGGAGGCGCCGGTGCCGGCGAGAGCGCGCATCGGCCTGGCGGGCGTGGTGTTCCTGGATTTCCGAAGCACATCGAATGGTTAAGACCAACGTCAGGTGCGCGGGGGCGAGCGACGTGGGCCGCGTGCGGAGCAACAACGAGGACGCGTTCCACATGGACGCGGAGCGCGGCATCTTCCTGGTGGTGGACGGCATCGGCGGGCAGGCGGCGGGCGAGAAGGCGGCGGAAATCGCCGTCGAGCGGATGCGCGCGCGGCTGGAGCGGCAGGCAGGCAGCGTGGAGCAGCGGGTGCGCGAGGCCATCGCCATGGCCAACAACGAAATTCTGCGGGTGGCGCGCGCCAACCCGGAATTCCACGGCATGGCGTGCGTGCTCACGCTGGTGGTGCTGGAGAACGGCACGGCGGTGGTGGGACACGTGGGCGATACGCGCCTTTACGGGGTATACCGCGGCGGCGAAATCCGCAAGATCACGCACGATCATTCCCCGGTGGGCGAGCGCGAAGACCACGGCGATCTGAGCGAGTTGGATGCCATGCACCATCCGCGCCGCAATGAGGTTTTCCGCGATGTCGGCAGCGAGGAACATACTCCGGGCGACGCGGATTTCATCGAATTGAAGAGCTTTGGGTTCGATGCCGAAAGCGCGCTGGTGTTGTGCAGCGATGGCCTGAGCGACCAGGTTCCATCGGCGCAAATCCGGTCCGCCGTGGAGCGCAATGCGGGCGATCCGGAGTCCACGGTGCGCGAGTTGATCGCTCTGGCGAACGGCGCCGGAGGCAAGGACAACGTGACGGTGTTGGTGGTGGAGGGCGAACGGTTCACGGCACCGGTAGCCGCCGCGGCACCGGTGATTCCGCGCAGTCCGTGGTTCGCGCGCGCTCTCGTGTTCGCCGCCGGATTCGTGGCGGCGGCCGGGCTGGGCTGGATGACGCGGGCGATGTGGCAGCCGGCGCCGGTGGCGATTGCGCCGCGCACCATCGCGGTGACTACCACCATCGCCGCCGCCATGGCGGAAGCGCGCGCCGGCGACACGGTGGAAGTCCCCGAGGGCGAGTATCGCGAGCAGGTGCGGCTCACCGACGGCGTGACGGTGCGGGCGCGCGTCCCCCGCGAGCCCAAACTGCGCGCCGCGCCCATGAGCAACGGGCCCGCCGTGATCGCCGAAGGGGTGAAGGGAGCGCGCCTGAGCGGCTTCCGCATTCTGGCCGACCCCGGGATGCCGCTTTCGACGGGCATTCTGCTGCGCGATTCGGCGGTGGAGATCGACGACGTGGAAGTGAAAGGCGCCGGAGTGGGCATTGAGATTCGCGGCAGCGCGAGCCCGGTGCTGCGCGCCAATGCGATCCGCGATTGCCTGGGGGAAGGCGTCCTCATCCTGGGACCCGGGGCGCCTTGGCTTTCGCACAATTTGATCCAGGCGAATAAGGGTGCGGGAGTGGCCGCGCGCGACGGCGCTAAACCATCGCTGCTGGGCAATGTTTTCGACCGCAACGTGCTGGAGCCGCCGGCCACGGACGCCGTCAAGGAACTGAATTTCTTCCTGGGGCCGGTGCGCGCCCCTGCGCGGGTGAATCGTCCGGCGGCGGCGCGCGAGGCCCGGCAGGCGGGAGAGGCGAAGCAGTGAGGGGGCAGGCTGTATTCGTAGGACAGACGATCGCCTTTTGTCGTCTGTCAACCTCTGGCCAGGCACGACAGACCACGAAAGGCGATGGTCTGTCCTACCCCGCACCCGAGGTCCTGCCATGATCGCGCCGGCCAGCCGCAAGATCGGCAAGTACGAGATCGTTCGCAAGCTGGGACGCGGCGGGATGGCCGACGTGTACCTGGCGCAGGACGGCGAAAACGGCGGCACGGTGGCGCTCAAGCTGATCGAGCACGCCATGGATGCCGATACCATCGCCGCCATCGATGCCGAACGCCGCGGCGCCGGATTGCAGGCGCACCTGGCCGCTATCGATCCGCTGGTGGCGCGCGTCTACGACGCGGGCGATGCCGACGGCTTCTTCTTTGTCGCCATGGAGTATATCGCGGGGCAGGATCTGGCGGAGTTGATGCGCCAGGGGCCGCTCGCTCTGGAATTCGCCACCGGCGTTGCCATCGCCGTCGCCAAGACCCTGGACCACGCGCACAATCTCGAAATCGCCATCAACGGCAAGAGTTTCCGCGGCGTGGTCCACGGCGACATCAAGCCCAAGAACATACGCATCGATGCGCGCGGCGAGGTGCGCGTGCTGGATTTCGGCATCGCCAAGGCGCTTTCGATGTCGCGCCGCCTGACGCGCAACGAATTCGGCAGCGTGCCCTACGCCTCGCCGGAGCGGCTGGATTCGGGCGACGTCAATGTGGGCTCGGACCTGTGGTCGCTGGCCGTCATGCTCTACGAGATGGTGACCGGCCTGCAACCATACCAGGCCGGCAATACGGAGTGGCTGGAGCGCATGATCCGCTCGCGGATCGCACCGCCGCCGGCGCCCGACCCGTGCCCCGAGCCGCTGCGCCGCATCCTGATCAAGGCGATGGCGCCGAACCCGTCGCTGCGCTACCCATCCGCCCGGGAATTCGCCGCCGATCTGGAAGCGTTTCAGGGTGGGACGGCGGTGGCGGCGGTGAGCGAAGACCTGGATGCCACGCGGCGCACCTTCCGCCCGGGCGAAGACGCGGCGGGGGAAGATCTGGACGCCACGCGGCGGACCGGCGGCGCGGAAGATTCGGGAGAAGAGACACGTAGGACGGCGGGTCCCGGCGTTAACCCGGACGCTGCAAACACGGCGGCAGCTCTGGGGACAGACGGGGCTGTCCACGCGCCGCAAAAGGCGCGGCTTGGGACAGTCTCGTCTGTCCCCAAAGTCTCGTCTGTCCCCAAGCCGACGCCCATGGCCTATATCGTCAGCATGCGGATCCTGCTGGGGCTGCTGATCTGTGGCGTCCTGTATGGCGGCTGGGCCTTGACCTCGGACTATCTGCTCTATCAACGTGGCCAGCAACTGGCGCGCGAGGTGGAAGCCGAACAGCTTACCGACCTCGACCGGATATGGGCCAGGTGGACGGAACTTTCCAAGGGCAATCCTTCGTCCTTCCTATTGCACGAACCGCGAAAAGTGGTGAAGCAGAAGTTTGTCGCGGCGGCGGACCACGTGATCGACACCTACCGCAACAACGACTCGCAGTTGATCTTCGAGAAGGAGTGGGAACAGGCGCGCACCATGGCGGCGCGGGCGCTGGCGGTGGACCCCGAGGATAGCGTGCGCGGCAAACTCCGCTTGTCGGAAGGCCACCTGGCGCGCATCAACGGCACCAGCCATCACAGCGCGCAGGAATTGAATCTGGCGGTAGAGAAGTTCGGCGAGGCGCAGAAGCTGATGCCCCGCTCGCCCGATCCCGAACTGGGCCTGGCGCGCCTTTACGTCTACGGCCTGAAGGATATCGACAAAGGCTACGATGCGCTGCAACAGGCACAGCAGCGCGGCTACGCGTTGGGGAATCGCGAGAAACTGCTGCTGGCGGATGGCTATCGGGATCGCGGCGACCGCCTGTGGTGGGATTCGCGCAACGTGCGCGGGCTGCCGCCGGAGAAGGACCAGATCCAGCGCGCCGCCGACGACTACACGCGCGCCGAGGAGTTGTATCGGGGCATCTCGCCGTGGGGTAAATCGATCGTCAACCTGGTGCGCGTGCGGCTCAGCCTGGAGAGCGTGAATTTCCGGCTGCACGAGATTGAGACCGACGCTCACTGATATGGCCGTCACGCGCAGCACATCGGTTGAACGCGCCGCCGCGGGCGGCCCACAGGGGCGACGCGCCGGCTGGCGCGGCCGCGAGTTTCTGTTCACCGTGGTGGCGAGCCTGCTGGTGGCGACGGGCCTGTACCAGGTCCACCAGGCGAAATCGGAAGGGCTCGGCGAGGTGGAAGCCGGCCTCGTTGCCAAGCGCCTGCTCAACCTGAACGAACTGGGCGGGCGCGAGGAATTGCTGCCGGCGCTGACCCCGTTTTTCCCCAACAGCCGCCAGCGCGACGTAGCGGCGCGCGATATTTACTACCTCACGGGCAGTCTGCCGAACGTGGGCGGAATCGCGCGCGCGAAGTTGCTGACCAGCGAGCAATTCCGCCAGTTGAAGCCGCTGGTGGTGGTGCGGAAGCCGGCGGAGTTCCAGCACGCTTTCTATCTGTGGTGCGGCATTTTCTTCGCCGCGTTCTGGGCGGTGCATCTGTTCTGGTGCCTGCGTGGGTTCCGGGGCGACCAGCTATTTCTGCCGGCACTGCTGACGTTGAGCGGCATGGGGTTGATCCTGATGGTGAGCCTGCGCGATCCGGTGCGCGACACCCTGCTGTTCGTGGATTTCGCGCAAGGCGCGGCGGCGGGCGCGGTGGTGCTGGCGGTGCTCAGCGGGTTCCACTACGAACGGCTCGCCGGCAAGTTGAGTTTCGTGCCGCTGTTGGCCAGCTTCGGGCTCTCGGCGCTGCTGGTGCTGTTCGGCACCGGCCCGGGATCGAGCGACGCCAAGGTGAACCTGTTCGGCTTCCAGCCGGTGGAGATCATCCGCGTGCTGCTGGTGTTCTTCCTGGCGGGATATTTCGCGCGCTGCTGGGATGTGCTGCGCCACGCGCGCGAGAGCCGCCCCCGGCTGGCCGCGCTGACCGCGCGCATCGATATCCCGCCGGTGGAGTACACGCTGCCGGTGCTGGTTTCGGTCGGGCTCTGCCTGGTGTTCTTCTTCCTGCAAAAAGATATGGGGCCGGCGCTGGTATTCGCCTGCCTGTTCCTGACGCTCTACGGATTGGCAAGGGGAAGCGCCTTCGTGCCGCTGGCGGGCCTCGCACTGCTGGGCGCGGGTTTCGTGGGCGGCTACGTGCTGGGCGTGCCGCACACCGTGCGCGAGCGCGTCTCCATGTGGCTTTCGCCCTGGGACAACCTGGTGCATGGCGGCGATCAACTGGCGCACTCGCTGTGGGCCTACGCGACGGGCGGGATCCTGGGCACCGGCATCGGCCGCGGCGACCCGCAAATGGTGCCCGCCGGGCATACCGATTTGATCCTGTCCGTGCTGGGCGAGCAGTGGGGATGGGCCGGCGTGGCGGTGGTCTTCGGGCTGTACGCGTTCCTGGTTTACCGGAGCTTCCGGATCGCCCTGCGCGCGCGGTCGGACTACGAATTCTTCCTGGCCGCGGGGATAGGGGCGGCGACGGCGCTACAGATTCTGTTGATTGCAGGCGGATCGCTGGGCGTGCTGCCCTTGTCCGGGGTGGTGACGCCGTTTCTGAGCTACGGGCGCACCGCGATGCTGGCCAACTTCGCCATGATGGGGATCCTGATGGCGCTGGGGGAGATAGACCCGGGGACAGACGGGGCTGTCCACGCGCCGCAAAAAACGCGGTTTGGGACAGTCTCGTCTGTCCCCTTGACGGTGGCGGGAGCCTTCTTCGCGCTGGCCGCCGCCGTGATCGTGGGCAAGGCCGCCTACATCGAAATCTTGCGCAGCGGTCCCACGATTGGCGCCGGCACGCTGGTGGTGCAGGCCGATGGCGGGCGCCGCTACCAGTACAATCCGCGCCTGCAGTCCATCATGCGCGAGATCCCCAAGGGCACCATCTACGACCGCAACGGCCTGCCGCTCGCCACCAGCAATTGGAGCGAGCTGGAGAAACACCGCGCCGATTACCAGGCACTCGGCATCGATATCGATCGCGCCTGCCCGCGCGCCGACGCTCGCTTCTACCCCTTCGGCGGCCTCATGTTCGACCTGCTGGGCGATCTGCGCACACGCACCCGCTGGGGCGCCACGAACACCAGCTTCGTGGAACGCGATTCGGCGCGCCGCCTGCGCGGATACGACGACCGGCCCACGCTGGTGGAGGTTAAGAACCCCACCACGGGCAAAATGGATCGCGTGCTGCGCTACGATTACCGCGAACTGGTCCCGCTGCTGCGCCATCGCCGCGAGCCCAACCATCCCGAAGTGCGCCGCGTGCTGGATCGTCCGCGCGACGTCCGCATGTCGATCGACGCGCGCTTCGAAGTCAAGGTCGCCGAGATTCTGCGCAACCAACTGAAGCAGTCCGGCGAAAGCAAAGGCGCGGCAGTGGTGATGGATCCGGCCACCGGCGACCTGCTGGCCGCCGTCAGCTTCCCGCTGCCCGTCCCGGGTACCGAACAGGATGAGGCCAATCCGTATCTGGACCGCGCGCGCTACGGGCTGTATCCGCCGGGCTCCACGTTCAAAGTGGTGACCGCCATGGCGGCGCTGCGCAAGAACGCGCAACTGGCCCACCAGACGTACCAGTGCGTGCGCCTGCCGGACGACCGCGTGGGCAACTTCCTGAAGGGCTCCAAGCGGCCCATCCGCGACGACGTGCAGGACAAGAACCCGCACGGCACGCTCGATCTGGAGCACGGCCTGGTGGTCAGTTGCAACGCCTACTTCGCGCAGTTGGGCTTCTACGATGTGGGCGCCGACGCGTTGCACGAAACGGCCACGCTGCTGGGCATCGCCGCCGCCTCGCCGGATACCGCGGCGGAGCTGAAGAAGGCGCTGGCGCAATCGTCGTACGGACAGGGCGAAGTGGTGGCGTCGCCGTTTCAGATGGCGCGCGTGGCCGCGACGGTGGCCAATAGCGGCGCCATGCCGCAGGGCCGCTGGCTGGCCGACGAGAACAACGGACGGGTGGCGCCGCCGGTCGCCGTCCTGCCGCCCGGCGAGGCCGCCACGCTGGGCCGCTTCATGCGGGAAGTGGTGACGAGCGGCACGGGGCGGCGCGGCGTGGCCAGCGTAGCGGTGGCGGGCAAAACCGGCACGGCGGAGTTGGCCGAGGGGCCGTCGCACGCCTGGTTCATCGGCTTCGCGCCGTACGGCGGGGCGGGGCGCAAGATCGCCTTCTCGGTCCTGGTGGAGAATGGAGTGTACGGTGGAACGGCGGCCGCGCCGGCGGCGGCGGAGATGGTGAACGCGGCAGTCAAAATGGGGCTAATTCAGCCATGAGCCTGTTTTCGGAAATCGAGAAAACCATCGAGCGCGGGTTCCAGCGCTTCGCCGAGCGCATGTTCGGTCCGGCCGATTCCAGCGAGTTGCTGCTGCTGCATCGCGCGATTCTGGCGGAGGTGGAAGGCAAGGTCCAGATGGTCGCCCGCGGACGCCGCGTCTTCCCGTTCGCGCGCGTGGTGGTGACCCTGGTGGCCGCCGAAGCGGAGCGCCGCACCATCCTGCAAGCCGCCTTCGGCGAGCGTTTGGGCGAGGACATCCGCGCCGGCCTGGAGGGCAGCGAGTGCGAATTGCCGCGCGGATTCTCGGTAGAAGTGCGCACCACCGAAGCCGGACTGCGCGCGTTTGAGATCGCGTACCCGGTGGAACCGGTGAAGACCCAGGCCGCGCCCGCCGCCATCGGTCGCGTGATCCTGGTCAAGGGAAAGACGGCGAGCCCCGAGTACACGCTGGAAAGGGTGCGGACCAACATCGGCCGCCTGCCCGAGTTGACCGACGCCGACCATCGCGTGGTGCGGCGCAACGACGTGGTGTTCGAAGAGGGCGCCGACGAGAGAAACGCCACCGTCAGCCGCAAGCACGCCCACATACGGCTGGAGGCGGGCGACTACCGCCTGTGCGACGACGGCAGCGAATTCGGCACCCGCGTGTTCCGCGACGGCCGCTCCATCGAAGTGGCGGCAGGCGACCGGCGGGGCGAGAAACTGCGTCCCGGCGACGAGATCTATCTGGGCCGCGCCTGCCTGCGGTTCGAACGGTAAGACAGGCCTCCTGGCCTGTCCTGCTACAGATCCGTGCCGCGGAGATTCCGGCGTGACGCTGGGAAGCTGGTTGCATCAAGCCAGGCTTTCCCGTATTCTGAAGACGATGGAAGTCCATCTCACACTCGAGCAGGAAGTGCAGCTAGCGCTGATGGCCACCAAAGCCGGGACCAAGCCCGAGCGATTCGTAAAGGATGTTCTTGTCCGGTATCTGGACGATGAAGCCCGGTTCCTTGCCGCAGTCGAAAGAGGTATCGAGGCAGCAGAACGCGGCGAGTTCATCGAGGAAGATGAGATGGACGCCCGCATCGAACACATGTTCAAGCCCTGATGCGCATTCGTTGGACTGTTCCCGCCGCGGAGGATTTAGAGGGCATCAAGAATTATCTCGACGGGCACTATGCCCACTTCGCGGAACCGACCGTGCGGTCGATCTACCAGCGTATCCGCTCTCTTAAGACCGCACCCAACCTAGGCAGACCCGGCCACTGGAACGGCACAAGAGAACTGACGCTTGCACCGCTCCCCTACGTCGTGGTCTACAGGGTGAAAGCTGAAGCCGTCGAGATCCTGCACATCTATCACGGTGCGCAGGATTGGCGATAGCCGGCGCCCCACTTCGCGGACCATCCTTCTCCCCAGGCTGGCGCCGTGGGCTACTCTCTTGCGCCCTTCGGGCTCTGCGCGCGGCGCTTTGCCCCGCCTTACAGATCCGTGCCGCGGCGCCAGCGTTCCTCGAAGAGCGCCTTCATGGCCTCGCCCATGCCTTCGTGCTGGAACACGACGGCGGTCCAGGCGGGGCGCGTGATCACCGGGTCGAGCAGCGCCAGGAGGCCGTTCTGCGCGTCGAATACGGCAAGCTTCATGGGCAGCGAGTCCGCCATCCGCACTTGCACGCCGCTGGTCACGTATTCCTCCAGCCGCTGGCGGTGGGTGGTATCGAGCGACGGCGATTCCAGGAGCAACCGGCACGACACACCGCTCAAGCCGGCCTGCTTCACCAGCTTTTCGTCCAGCGGATCCACGGCGTAGGGGGGCCGGGAGAACTCCAGATACTCGTGTTTCACTTCCTGCAGCATGCGGCGGTATTCCGCCGCGGTTTGCGCCGGTTCGGTGACAATGCGCAGGAAGTCGAGGGTGCCGCGGCCGCCCTGGCCTTCGGAGTAGAGCGCCTTCAGGTCGTCGATCATGGCTCCGCCGGCGCGTCCGTTGTCGGTGAGTTCCTGTTCCAGAACCTGCCGCTTGCGAGCCAGATATCCGGGAATCGCCAGGCTGGGTTCCACCGCCGAAAAGAGCTTCGTCTTCTCCTGGACTACCTGTGCGAAGCCTTTTTCCACCAGGCTGTCCAGCACTTCATAGATCTTCTGCCGCGGCACGTGCGCCCGAGCGGCCAGTTCCAGCGCCTTGAATTTGGGATGGCCCAGCAGCACGAGGTAGGAGCGCGACTCGTAAGCATTGAGCCCAAGTTGTTGCAGGCGCCGCCAAAACCGTTGAAAATCGACCTCGCCCAATTCTTCGCTCATATTCCTCAACCTTATCAAAAACCGCATCCGGGCCGGGTTGCCTTTCGTTAACCGTCCGCCGGAGCAAAACCCTGCGGCTATAGGCTACAATGTTTACATTGGGTTATCCACGGGTTGACTTGGTACTATTAGATCTCTACAATTACGGACGCATAGCGTATGTCTGAGAACAGTATGGGCACGAATGGGCCTTCCGGGTTGGGGACTCCGTCCAAACCCAAGATCCGGATCGTGGTCGCGGACGACCACCCGATCTTTCGCGACGGGCTTTGCCGCCTGCTTGCCCTGGAAGAAGATTTCGAAGTAGTGGCTCAAGCCCAGGACGGGCGCCAGGTGCTGGATGTTCTGCAACAGCATGAACCCGACATCCTCTTGCTGGATCTGAAGATGCCGGGATTGGACGGCCTGGCTACGCTGCAGCGCCTGCAGATCGCCAAAAACAAAACCCGGGTGATCGTTCTAACCGCTTCCGACGACAAGAATGAATTCGTCCAGGCAATGAAGCTGGGGACCTCCGGGATAGTCCTGAAACAGACCGCGACGGAACTGCTCATCAAGAGTATCCGCAAGGTGCACGCCGGCGAAATCTGGCTCGATTCCCACACTACCGCCGCCGTCATCCGCCAGTTCGTCGCCAACGACGAGGTTCAGCCTTCCATGCACGCGCTCCCCTCGGCGCCGGCGACCCGCGAGCGCGAGCGGTCCCCGCTCAGCCAGCGCGAGCGCGAAATCGTGGCGCTGGTGGCTCAGGGCTTCAAGAACAAGGAAATGGCCGAGAAGATGTTCATTAGCGAGCAGACGGTGAAGAACCACCTGCACAACATCTTCGACAAGCTGGGTGTTTCCGACCGCCTGGAACTGGCGCTCTACGCCATCCACAACAACCTGCACACCGGCAGGTAGGCATAGCTATCGCCCCACCTACACGCCGATTCCGAGTTCTTGCGCCCCGTACTCTTTCAACTTGTTGTGCAAGGTCTTCAGGCTGATCCCCAGGATCTCCGCCGCCCGTGTCTTATTGTTCCGCGTGTGCTCCAGCGTGCGCAGAATCAGCCCTTTCTCCGCCTCTTCCACGGTGGTGCCGATCCGGAACCTGACGCCCTCCGCATCGCCCGCCGGGGTACCCCCGGGGTCCGGCGCCGCGGCCTGCGGGGCCGCGGCCACACCGGCAGCCGCGGCGGGCCGGCTCTGCAGGAACGCCGGCAGGTTCTTCACATCGATGGTCCCCTCGCCCGCCAGAATCACCGCGCGCTCCAGCACGTTGCGCAGTTCGCGCACATTCCCCGGCCAGCGGTGCCGTTGGAACGATTCCATCACTTCCGGGGAGACCTCCGTTACGCGGCAAGCGTGCTTGCGGTTCATGTCCCGGATCAACGTCTCCACCATGGCGGGGATGTCTTCCTTGCGCTCGCGCAGCGGCGGCAGATGGATGTGGAATACGTTGAGCCGGTAGAAAAGGTCCTCACGCAGATGTCCTCCGGAGACGACTTCCTCCGGCAACTTGTTGGTGGCCGCCACCACCCGCACGTCCACCTCAAACTCCGTCCGTCCGCCCAACCGCCGAACCTTGGGATCCTCCAGAATGCGCAGCAGCTTGGCCTGCGTCGGCATCGGCATCTCGCCGATCTCGTCCAACAGCAGCGTCCCGTGCTGCGCCACTTCGAAACATCCGGCGCGCCGTTCGGTGGCTCCCGTGAACGACCCCTTCTCGTGTCCGAACAGCTCGCTTTCGATCAGCGTCTCCGGCAGCGCCGCGCAGTTGATGGCCACGAACGGCCCGTGCCGCCGCGGGCTCAGCGCATGCAGCGTGCGCGCCACCAGTTCCTTGCCGGTGCCGCTCTCGCCGGTGATCAGCACGCACGCTTTGCTGGGCCCCGCCTGCTGCAGGAGCGCGAAAATCTCCTGCATCTTTGGCGCCGTGCCCACCATGTCGCCGAGCGATCCTTTGTAGACCAGATTGCGCTCCAGCACGCGCTTCTCGGAGCGCAATTCGGCGTTCGTACCCGCCCGGCGGATCAGCACCTCCAGCACCGAGGGCTGGATGGGCTTCTCCAGAAACCAGTATGCCCCCAATTCGTGTACCGTCTTCACCGCGGTTTCGATGTTCCCGAAGGCCGTCAACACGATGGTCGGCGGCATGTCGCCACGTTCACGCAGGCGTTCCAGAAACCCGAAGCCGTCCAGGCCCGGCATGTTCAAATCGGTCAGAATCACGTCGGCGGCGAACTCGTTGAGCTTGTCCAGCGCTTCGTTGCCATCGGCCGCCGTTTCCGGCGTCATGCCCCACGCCGCGACCATCGCCGCCAGGCCGGAGCGCTGGCTCGATTCGTCGTCCACAATCAAAACGTTGAGCCGTTGGTTCAAAGAGAGGTTCCTTCCCCGAAGAGAGCCGCCTCACCCATCTTACCGCCGGCCGGCCTGTGGGGCAGGCGCTTCCGCCTGCCAACTCTTGCTTCGGGCCCGCTGTTGGCAGGCGGAAGCGCCTGCCCCACCTCCGGTGATAAGCTTGAAGGTAATTTCAACATTTCGGGACAACGCCGCTGGGAATGACCGTGGGAAATCTGCTCCGTCAGGCAAGGCGCCGCATTTTAGGCAACCAACTCTTCGCCCAGGGGGCGAGTGCCGGTAGCGCCGCGCTGGTGGCCTTCATCCTGCTATTGCTCTTCGGTACCCAGACGCTGAACTGGCCGGTGGCGCTCGCCATTCCCCTGGCCGCCGCCGGGTTCGGAATCTACCGCGTGAAGCGGCGCGCGCCGTCGCGTTACGCGGTTGCCCAACTGGTGGATCGGCGCCTCGGTCTGGCCGACAACCTCTCCACCGCGCTGTTTTTCAGCGAAGTCGATCCTGGCGCGCGGGTGGCGCCTGATATCCGCCGCGCCCAGTTTGAGGAGGCCGGCCGGATCGCCCAATCTGTCGATGTGCGCCGCGCCGTGCCCTACGCCATGCCGCGCGGCGTCTATTTGATGACCGGCCTGGCGCTGGTAGCCGGCAGCCTGTTCGCGCTGCGCTATGGCCTTTCCCGCCGTCTCGACCTGCGGCAGCCGCTGGCCAGCTTCCTGCCCGAATCGCTCACCGGCGGCAGGCCCGTCCACCAGGCCAACAACGCGCGCCCGAATGCCAGGCAGACTCCCGAGACACCCGGCGACGGCAGTACGCCCTCGAATCAGGATCGGCAAAGCCCCGGTCAGGATCCCAACCAGGAGTTTCAGACGCCCGGCGAGTCCGCAACCGAAGCCATCGCGAGGATGGACGCCAAGTCCGTCCCGATCCAGAAGGCGGGCGAGCGGGACGACACCGAAATGGCTTCAGACGATGCCGATGCCGAGGGGGAAGGCGCCAACGGCAAGAATGGCGAAGAGAGCCAGGACGGACGGCCGGGCGACAGCAGGAGCGCCCAAAGCGGCAAACAGCAGAACGGCGAGAAGCGCGACGCTAGCAACGCCAGTGAGAGTTCCGGCCTGATGAGCAAGTTGAAGGACGCCTTCCAGAATCTGCTTTCCAGCGCCAAACCGCGGCAGGACCAGCAAGGCCCGGGACAACCGGGCAAGGATCGGAAGTCCGCGCCGGGCAAGTCGCAGCAGGGCTCCCAGCCGAACGGCAAGGACGGCCAACCGCGGAACGGCAGCCAGCAGGGCGATGCACAGGAAGGCGAGGACGGCCAGGAAGCCAGGAACTCCGAGAGCGGGCAGCAGGGGAAAGGCCAGGGCAAGAGCGAGTCGGAGCAACTCAGCAAGCAGCCCGGCAGCGGCATCGGCAGCCAGGATGGCGACAAGGCCATCCACAACGCCGAGCAACTCGCCGCCATGGGCAAGATCAGCGAGATTCTGGGCAAGCGCTCGGCCACCATCAGCGGCGAAGCCACGGTGGAAGTGCGGACCACCAGCCAGCAACTGCGCACGCCGTATGCGCAGAAGGGCGCCGAGCACACCCAAGGAGGCGCCGAAATCAGCCGCGACGAAGTCCCCGTGGCGCTGCAGCCTTACGTGCAGCAATACTTCGAGCAGGTCCGCAAGCAGGCGGGGGCAGCGGCGAAGAAGTAAAGGATGAGCTTCCTCATGGCGCCAGCGGGCTAATCTAGACGTTTGGATTCCCGATCATGCTGCTTTACGCCCTTACCATTCTCGTCAGCGCATTTCTGCTCTTCCAGATCGAGCCCATCATTGCCAAGCTGATTCTGCCGTGGTTCGGCGGATCGGCCAACGTCTGGACCACGTGCCTGCTGTTTTTCCAGATCGTACTGCTGCTGGGATATCTTTATGCCCACGCCGTGGTTCGCTATCTGCGCCCCAAGGCACAGGTGGCGCTGCACATCGGACTGCTGGCCGCCAGCCTGCTGGCGCTGCCGGTGATTCCGGCCGCGGCATGGAAACCAATCGGAAATGAAGACCCGGTGTTCCGAATTTTGGGGCTGCTGGCGGTCACCATCGGGATCCCCTATTTTTTGCTCTCGACCACCGGGCCCCTGGTGCAAGCCTGGTACGCGCGGCGCTACCACGGCGCCATTCCCTATCGACTGTACGCGCTCTCGAACGCGGGATCGATGTTCGCCCTGCTCAGCTATCCGGTGTTAGTGGAACCGGCCTTCGCCACCCGGCTTCAGGCGATGGGCTGGTCGGTGGGATACGCGGCATTCATCGCTTTATGCGGAATCGCGGCATTCTCCATGCGGAACTACAGCGGCGGGGAAGCGGCCGCGGAGGCGTCGATCCCCGCGCAGGTCCCGGATTGGAAGCTGCAACTGTGGTGGATCCTGCTGCCGGCCTGCGCTTCCGTGCTGCTGATGGCCATTACGAATTTCCTTTCGCAGGACGTGGCCGCCATTCCGTTTCTGTGGGTGTTGCCGCTCAGCCTCTATCTCTTGAGCTTCATCTTATGCTTCGATCGCGAGGGTTGGTACCGCCGCTCCACATTCTTGAAGTTTTTCGCCGTGGCCCTGGTCACTACCGCGTACGGGATTCGGGGACGAGAGGAAATTCTCAGCGTGAAGGGCGCGATTCCGCTGTTCTGCGCCAACCTGTTTATCTGCTGCATGGTGTGCCATGGGGAACTGGTCCGGCTGAAACCCCATCCGCGGTATCTCACCTCGTTCTACCTGATGATTTCGGCCGGCGGCGCGCTGGGCGGCATCTTTGCCGGGCTGCTGGCGCCCAACCTGTTCCGCGGATCTTTCGAATTGCAGATCGGGCTGGCCGCGACGGCCGTGCTGGTGGTGCTGCGGTTTCGCCGGCGAACGCTGCCATGGGCCATGGCCGTTCTGGCGACGGTGGGCTTTGTGGGGTACCTCGGGATGGAGGTGCGGCAGTCCACCGAGAGAGTGCGCGTGATGGCACGGAACTTCTACGGCGGCTTGAAGGTGCGCGACACCACCGGGCCGCCGTATATCGTCCGCAGCGAAATGCACGGCGCCATCAACCACGGCCAACAGTACCTCGACCCCCAGCGGCGGGATTGGCCGACCGCCTACTACGGCTGGAATTCGGGAGCGGGGCTGGCGATCCGCGAAGCCTCGGGCCGCGCGCCCAATCGGGTGGGAGTGATCGGGCTCGGGGTGGGAACCCTGGCGGCTTACGGCCGGCCGGGCGACTACTATCGCTTCTATGAGATCAACCCGCTGGTGATCCAGTTGGCGGGCTCCGAGTTCACGTTCCTGCGCGATTCCAAAGCCCAGGTGGAAGTGGCCCTGGGAGACGCCAGGCTCTCGCTCGCGCGCGAGCCAAGCCAACAATTCGACGTCCTGGTGGTGGATGCCTTTTCGGGCGACTCCATCCCGGTTCATCTATTGACCAGGGAGGCTTTCGACCTGTATTTCGACCACCTCAAGCCGGCTGGAGTACTGGCTGTGCACGTGACTAACAAGTACCTTGACCTGGCGCCCGTGGTTCACCGGATCGCCGGAGCGCTGGGCAAACAGGACGGAATAGTCGAGGATGCCGGCAACCCCGCGGCCGCCACATTCCCCTCCACCTGGGTTCTGGTGAGCAGCCGGGAGGGTGTCTTCAGGCAATCGCCGATTCAGGGCGCGGTCAAGCCGGTGGAAGACCGGCCGCGCCTGCGGATTTGGACCGACGACTATAGCAATCTGTTCCAGATCTTGCGGTGAATGCCTATTCCCAGATGCGCTTGGGGACGCCGCGGTCGCGATCCTTCACGCGGTCGTACTGATACAGCGTGGATACGGTCCCGAGGCCCTCGTTGTACAGGCTGGTGAGTCCGAGCCGCTCCTTGAGGTCGGCTTCGAAAGCGTGCAGCGCCTGGAGCTCGTCCGCCAGCGCGGGCTTCTTCTTGCCGCTGGGGGCGCGGAAGAATTTCTGGAATCCGCCGTCCACCAGCACGGCAATCTCGCCGGCCATTTCGACGCCCGCGCGATCCTCCACCTGGAGCGCGCCGTTAGATTCCTTCAGGTCGACGGCGCAGCCCCCACGGCTCACGCGGACCGTGCCGCCGGGCTGCGGCGCAAGCGTGAAGCCGGCCGCCTGGAGGGTATCCACCCGTTCCTGAAAGCTCGGATTCGGCACGCGCGCGCGACGGAAGAACATACAGCTATTATAGGGTGCGCGGGCATCCCCGAATCGTTTACAATCGATCCCATATGAAGGGAAATCCGAAAGTCATCATTGAACTCAATGCCGCGCTGAAGGAAGAGCTGACGGCGATCAACCAGTACTTCCTCCACGCGGAAATGTGTGAGAACTGGAAGTACGACAAGCTCGGCGCGTTCATCAAGAAGCAGTCCATCGACGAGATGAAGCACGCCGAGATCCTCATCGAGCGAATTCTGTTCCTCGATGCGACGCCCAGCTTGACCGAGTTGCTGCACATCAACATCGGGCAAAATGTCAAGGAGCAGATCGAGAGCGATCTCCAACTGGAACTGAACGCGGTGGCGATGTACAACGCTTCGATTCAGATCGCTCGGGATGAGGGCGACAACGCATCGCGCGAGCTCTTCGAGCGGCTCCTGAAGGACGAGGAAAGTCACGTCGACTGGCTCGAAGCCCAGTTGCATCAGATCCAGGAAATCGGCTACGAGCGATATTTGAGCCAGCAGATTCGGGACGCGAAGTAGATTGAGGGGCCCGCGCCCCGACCGGAGCCAATGCGTCAATCCCCTTGTGATAGGATTGAACCGATGTCGGATTTCAAGCCGAGGCCGGGCACGTTTCTGCCGTACATGGAGTACCGGAACCGTGAGAAGCTTGCGCAGCCCGCGCCAGCGAGCCCGTTAACGCTGCTCGAAATCCTGACCCGGCAGACGCCGCAGTCGCTGCCCCTATTCGAGCTGCAGACGCAGAGCGGCATGGATCCCTCGCGCTATGCCGCGGCCCTGAAGAGCTTGCGGGATCCCGGCTACATTGCGATCGATGGCGAAGACCTCGAGCAAGTGGTCCGGCTGACGGAGAGCGGCGCGCAAGTGCTCCAGCTCGCGCGGCCTGCGTGATGTCATGAACTGGGGCTGGCTGGACTGGGTCGCCGTGGCCCTCATCGGCGGCATCGTCGGGACCAGCGAGTTGATCTCCCGCTACAAGGACGATCCCTGGGCGGCCGTTCGTAGCTGGCCGGCGCGTTTCTACATTGGCGTTAACTGTGCGGCGTCGATGGGGGCCCTTGGCTTGATCCACGCCAATGGCTGGTTCGGCCCAACGCGTTGGACGCAGATCCTGATGGCGGGCGTCAGCGCGATGGCGTTTTTCCGCACGTCCCTGTTCGTGGTGCGGGCCGGCGACCGCGACGTTCCCGTCGGCCCCAGCGGCTTCCTCCAGATATTCCTGGCCGCCGCCGACCGGGCCGTGGACCGTCAGCGGGCGGCGGCGCGCTCCGCGGCGGTGGTCGCGGCGATGAAGGACGTGGATTACGAGAAGGCGAAGGATGCCCTACCGCCGTATTGCCTGGCGCTGATGCAAAACATCTCGAACGAGGACCAGCAGGAACTGGGCCGGGCGCTGAAGGACTTGGATGCGGGCACTGAGGAGCCCGGCGTGAAGGCGCTCCTGTTGGGGATCGAGCTGATCAACGTGGTCGGCGTGGATGTGCTTACGACGGCGGTGAAGTCGCTCGGAGACGAGATTCGATCAGTTCCAGAAGTTTGAGGGTTTTGACGACCTTTTCATCCGCGTTCTCACAGGCTTGGTAATCGCGGAGGGCGGATTGAGCCCAGTCGCGGGCATCGGCAAAGCGGCCCGCGTCGGCGAGTGCGACCGCTGCGTTGAAGCGTGCCTGGCCCGCACCGAAGCGATCTTGCATGGTTTCCGTGTAGCGGATCGATTCGCGGTAATGTCGGAGGGCCGCGCCGATCTCCCCTGCGGCGGCAAAGACAACCCCGAGTTGATAATGAGTGGTCTCCAGTTCTCGAATGGCGTCGGCCGGGAACAGGTCGAGCCCTTGCGCGTAGTATTGCTGGGCATGCGAGAGGTGGCCAAGGAACTCCTCGGACGGCCGACTGGCCTTCTTTGCGTCAAGAAACCGCTTGTAGCAAACGGAGCCCAACTCAGCCAGACAGGCCGCCCGGCCCATGTGATCTTCTTTCAGACAAAGGCCCAGGCTGCGCTGATACCACTGCTCCGCGAGCGCCAGGTCCCGGATCTCGGGCAGGTCTTCGTAAGCGTGGCCCAAGTTAAACGCACAGATAGCCACAGCCTGAGAGTCATGAATCTGCTCGGCAAGAAAGAGCGCCTCAAGGTAGCCCGCCACGCACGTTGCCGAATCCCGTTCCCACTGGATTTCTGAGAGTTCGTGTAGCGAAGTCGCGAGTGTGCGGACCGAGTTCTTCTCACGCGGCGTCCACTCCTGGAGTGGCTTCGCGAGAATCGCGCTCGCGCGCTGGCGGTTCCAAGAGACATCCACGCTCTGCAGACGCTCCGCTTGGTCCAATTGCCTCGCGTTCCTCGCCAACCGGACCCTGTATTGCGTCACCAGACTCCAGTGGTCGTCTTTTCCCGACTGAGGCCCATCCGTCACTGGATCGACGAAGGCGGGAACAATCTCTTCCACCAGGTGCGACCATTCCGCAACCCGTCCAGTGTGCTGATGAAACGCCTGTAATCCTTGCATTGTGCCGCTTACGCAATCCCAACAGCCGTAGGACTGAGCCAGATCCCGCGCGTGCAGCAGATTCGCCTCTTCACCCGCCAGAATGCCGATCACATCACGATTCCCTTCGTTGTACTCGCGGTGGTAGTAGTTCCCTAACTGGCCCATCGCCTCCACGAACGCGCGAGTCGCGGCGACGCGCCGCTCCGGGTAATACTCCTCGAACAGGCACCGGAAGAACCACGGCAGCGCCGGATGGATTCGGTAGTAACCTCGACCGAGCGCGGTCAACAGACCGACTTCGGCGGCTCGGTCGAGCAGTGCGATACCCACCTCGCGAGTGAGGCCCTTCACTTCCGGCAGGCACCACTCCTTCTCCTGATTCCCCATGAATCGCAGCGCGTCCACATCCACGAAACCCTGAAACAGGTGCAGCAGCGCCAGTTGTTTCCGCTCTCCTTCCGTAAACGCGTTCTCGAACCCGTATGCCAACGAGGCCGCCAACGACCGCGTCCGTCCCTCGCTCGCCTCATCCTCGAAAACCGCTTCTCCCGCCTGGAGTTGGCGCACGAAGGCGGCGATCTGTTCCCCGCTCTTCAGCCCGTCGCGCAACGCCTGCCCCACCAGCACGGTCAAGGTGAGCGGATTGCCCTGCGTGAAGCGCAGCAGGGGCCGCCAGTCCGCGACGTCATCCAGCTTCCGTCCGAGCTTCTTCGCCAGCTCTTCCGTCATCTGCACGCATTCGTCAAAGGGCATCGGCGGAAGCTCGATGCGCGCCGGCAACTCGTGAAGCCAATCGCGCTCGTCCCGCCGCGAGGTCAACAGAAACTTCGCCTTGCTCCCCCGCGCCGCGCGCAAGAAATCCGCCAGTTCCTTTTGCTCCGCCGCGCTCCAGGCCGAGTCTGTGCCCGCCGGGAACCCAGCCAACCCCTCGACGTTGTCCCAGATCCAAAGCACCGGGACCTGGCACAGCACCTGAAGCGCCACCTCCCGCCGCCGCCCGTCATCCAGGGTCAGCCACTGAATCCCGCTCTTGGCGAGCAGGCCCTCAAACTCACGCCCCAGTTCGTCCAATACACGGGGCAGGGCCTTCTGCTGCGCGAAGGAAGTGAACAGCACCCGCTCGACCGGGCCACCCGGCCCCCCGTACCAGCGGGCGAACTCCACTGCGGTGCTGGTCTTGCCGCTGCCCGCGTAAGCGTGCAACAGCACGATATTCTGCTCGTCGAACGTCCGATCCAGCCTGAGGATGGTCTCATCGCGGCCGATGAAACCTACGTCCGGCGCCTCCGGCAGTCCCGAGTCGGCGGCGGCGCGGGCTTCCAGCTTGATCGCCATCGGCGCGTCCGCCTTGGGAAACAGTTGGATGGGCGCCGCTTCGAACACCACGGGGACGGCCCAATCCTCAATCTCTCTACCGCCGCCGCTGCTCAATTGCTTGCGTGCCAGCGTGGCAGACTCGCCCAGCGGCAATCCCGAGGCCAGCGCGCCATACAGATCGGCCATGTACTGCGCGGCCGTATCCACAAAAACGCTGTAGCGCCAGGCCACGACACCCGACACCCCGTAGTCCATCACCGCGTGCGCGAACGATCCGAAGTCGCGGATCTGCTGATGGAGATCGCCGGCTTTCTCGGGCTGCTCGGGCGGTTCGTTAGCCGCCGACCGGCAGGCGTTCAGAATCAGCAGCGGCACGCGCGTGTCGTGCAGCAGCTTGCCGAAGGTGGCGGCATTGACCGCTTGCGTATTCTGTGCGAGCCCCGGGTTCTCGAAGAACACTTTGCCGCTCAACCCGTGGCCATCGAAATGGACCACGTGGAACGGCTCGCCTTTGGCATTGGCTTCGCGCAGGCGTTTGGCGAGATGCTCGAAGGTCGGCGGGCGCAGGACTTCCAAATCGAACGGCTCGCGCGCCGCGCCGCTCAGCCCGCGAATCAGGCGCCGCGCCACGGACCGAAACGGAACCCGGTCGTCTTCCAGACGGCAGATCGCCAGCAGAATCCGGATCTTTCCTTTCGCCTGTTCCGGCAGGTTGGGGGGCAGGGCCGGACGGGAATGGCAGCGCACAAACGCGGGGACATCGAGAGCGAGCGGCAGATCGGCCGCGGGATCGCGCATCAGTTCCCAGGGGACCAGCGCGTCCTCCACCTCGGTTTCGATTTCGATCCGCGTGTCGTTGAGGTTGCGGCGGACGGCCTCCCACACTTCGCTCCCGGCCAGCACGAGCTTGAACAGCTCGCGCCCCACCTCGCCCATGCGCTGCTCGATGCGTTGGGCGATTTTCGGGGTGGGTTCCACCGGGTAGATCCGATAATCCTCCAGGTACCAGCGGATGTCTTCCGCCTCCTGGGGGGAGAGTGTGAAGCTAAACGGTCGTCTCTCGATCTTGCGCGGCCCGTCGCCTTCCAGCGCCGCTTCCACCTGCCCGGCGCTGTGGGTGATTCGCAGAGTCTGCACTTGGTTGCTGGTGAGTGTAGCATCTGGAACGTTGCAGATGCAGGAAGGCTGCCTCCATGGTGGGGCGGACCCCCTGGTCCGCGGCCGACGCCCCCGTCGGCCTGCTTGCGGGACGAGGGCGTCCCGCGCGGACCAGGGGGTCCGCCCCACCACTTCCGCCGGGTGTCATTGGGCTACAGATGGCCGCGCGATGCCGCTTGGTATCATGGAAACAAGAAGGTGTCCCCTCCCAAATGGCATCGCACTCCGAATCGGAAATGGGCGTCAATAGCTGGCTCGAAGACGAGCTGTACCAACAATACCTGCGCGACCGTTCCACCGTCGATGAAAGCTGGAAGCATGTCTTCGAGGAGCCCCGCTCGCTGACCAACGGCGCGGCATCGCCCCTCAAGGCGCCCGCCCTCGCACCCGGCGAGCAACTCCTGCCCTTGCGCGGCGCCGCCGGACGCATCGCCGAGAACATGGCGGCCAGCGTCCAAATTCCGCTCGCCACCTCGCAGCGCACCATCGCCGTCAAGGTGATGGACGAGAACCGCCGCATCATCAATCAGCACCGCACCCTCATCGGCCGCGGCAAAGTCTCCTACACCCACCTGATCGGCTGGGCCATCCTCAAGGCTCTGGAAGAAGTTCCCGCACTCAACCACGCATACGCCGAACGTGACGGCCAGCCCTTCCGCCTGGTGCGGCCGCATGTGAACCTCGGTATCGCCATCGACGTGGCGGGCAAGGACGGCGCGCGCAGCCTCATGGTGCCCAACATCCGCAACGCGGGCGCGCTCGGTTTCCAGGAATACGTCACCGCCTTCGACGATCTTGTGGCTCGCGCCCGCCACGCCAAACTCACCCCCGCCGATTTCGCGGGCACCACCATCTCGCTCACCAACCCCGGCACCGTCGGCACCATGTCCAGCAGTCCGCGCCTCATGCCGGGCCAGGGCGCCATCATCGCCACCGGCGCCATCGACTACCCCGCCGAATACCTCGGCGCGGCCGATGAGACGCGCGCCATGCTCGGCATCAGCAAGGTGATGACGCTCTCCTGCACCTACGATCACCGCATCATACAGGGCGCCGAATCCGGCCGCTTCCTGGGCCGCCTGCAAGCCCTGCTCGACGGCAAGGACGGTTTCTACGAAGAAGTGTTCGCCCACCTGCGCATGCCCCACCAGCCGGTGCGCTGGGAGACCGACCGCAAACCCGCGCTGCCCGGCATGAACGCCGCGCGCCACGCCGAAATCGCCAAGGAGGCCGGGATCATGCAGATGATCAACGCCTACCGCGTGCGCGGCCACCTGATCGCCGATCTGGACCCGCTGGGCGCCGAACCCAGCTACCACGCCGAGCTCGACCCGGAAACCTACGGCCTCACCATATGGGATCTGGACCGCGAATTCCTCACCGGCAGCCTGGGCGAGGCCATCGGCGAGGGCGCGCCCAAAGTTCTGGCCACGCTGCGCGAGATCCTGGAGACGTTGCGCCAGACCTATTGCGGCAAAATCGGCTGCGAGTACATGAACATACAGGTGCCGGAACAGAAGCGCTGGCTGCAACACCGCATGGAGCCCGAGTCCAACAACTGGCCGCTGGACCGCGCCACGCGCATGCGCACTATGCGCTCCGTGCTGGCGGGCGAAGAGTTCGAGCATTTCCTGCACTCGCGCTTCGTGGGGCAGAAGCGATTCGCGCTGGAAGGCGGCGAAACCGCGCTCGCCATCCTGGAAGAAATCCTGGAGCGCGCGGCTCTCGGCAACGTCCACGAACTGGTGGTCGGCATGGCCCACCGCGGGCGCCTCAACATCCTCGCCAACACCGTGGGCAAGGATATGAAGCAGATCTTCAGCGAGTTCGAGGGCGATATCGACCCGGGCAGCACGCAGGGCTCGGGCGACGTCAAGTATCACCTGGGCGCCACGGGCGTGCGCCAGACCGCGAGCGGCCGCGAGATCGTGGTCTCCGTCTCGCCCAACCCGAGCCACCTGGAGGCCGTCGATCCGGTGGTGGAAGGCATCGTGCGCCCCAAGCAGGATCGCCTGGGCGATACCGCGCGCCAACGCGTCATCCCCGTGCTGATCCACGGCGACGCGGCCTTCGCCGGACAGGGCGTGGTGGCCGAGACGCTGAACCTCTCGCAGCTCGACGGCTACTCCACCGGCGGCACCATCCACCTGATCATCAACAACCAGATCGGCTTCACCACGCTGCCCGATGAATCGCGCTCCACGCCCTATTCCACCGATATCGCGCGCGGCGTGCAGGCGCCCATCTTCCACGTCAACGGCGACGATCCCGATGCCGCCATACGCATCGTACAGATCGCCTTCGACTACCGGCAGCAGTTCAAGAAGGACGTGGTGATCGACATGATCTGCTACCGCCGCCACGGCCACAACGAAGGCGACGACCCCAGCTACACGCAGCCCATCCTGTACCGCAAGATCAAGGC
>Ga0182021_10000306_pt1 | contig 50329 bp, 35 predicted proteins | sample 612E3MmetaG_FD_120493 | JGI IMG/M metagenome (GOLD analysis project Ga0182021, IMG submission 120493) | Permafrost microbial communities from Stordalen Mire, Sweden - 612E3M metaG (Illumina Assembly) | ecosystem: Environmental > Terrestrial > Soil > Wetlands > Permafrost | place: Sweden... | reverse complement strand
TCTGCGGCCTCCACGAGAGCTACGTCAATGGTAACCGAGGGCCGGCTTCGCCTGTCGGGCGTGGTCCGACGCTGATCGCGTGTTCCACGAAGGTCGATGGTACCGGAAGCCCGGACCTCGCTGGAACCCGTGGCCTGCACGATGGGGGCTGCGGGAGATGCCGCCTCAGGCGGGCCAGCAAAGGTCTCGGTGGCCGGGTCCATGCCAATGAGGGGCGTTCCGCGCACCGGCGTTTCAGCCACTGCACGCCGTTGGCTCTTGCGGCGACTTGGCTCTCCGATCCGGGTGTCGACCTGAGCGATGCGAGCGGGCGTCGGCCTCTGCGCCGGAGCGGGTGCGATGTCGTCCTCAAGGCTCGCGATGCGCGCGGTTTCCCAGAACTTCTGCAGGGCCGGGGTGGGAGCGGAGGTTCCGTCCTGTGGCTGCTGTCGAGTCAAGACGCCGAGATCCACCAGTCGGGTGAGGATGCGGACAGTGTCGAAGATGCGGAATGGGCTCTCGTCGATGATGTCGGTCAGCGTACGCCGCCCGTCGCACAGACGCAGCACCGGCGCAACTTGGGAGGGCACCGTGGCGCTGGCCAGTTTTTCATCGTTCTTCTGGTACACCGACGAAGAGGGCGCGAGACCCTGGATGGCGTGAGTGTAGTCGCGCACGAAGCGTTCCGCTTCTTCCATGATCTGGTCGAATCGCCGGTTGAACTGTGCCCGTCGGACCACGGCGCGCAGGCGCAATTCGATCTTGGCGTCTTCCCACAGCAGGAGATGGTGAATGGCAGGCTGGCCTTGCAGCGAGCCCACCTGGGCTCCGGCAATCTCGCCCTCCGAAAACAGGATCTCGCCCCGGTGATTCGCGCGTTCGACTTGCAGCACACCTGAGCGCAGCAGTCCAGTCATCACGCGAATAAGCGAGAACAGACCTAAATCGGCTGTCGTGCCGTCGATGCGTGCTTCGCTGCCTGGTTCGCTCGCATCCCGTTTGCCCTGCGAAACCAGAATTCGGCTGGCCGTGATCACGTCACGCACGAAGACCGGCGTGGGCAGAAAGTCGATCGGCCCGCAGGCGAGCACGTCGGGGCGCAGGATGGCAGGGCCCATGACCAGCAAGGGCAGGGCGCGAGTTTCTTCGTTGGAGCGAAGCTGGCGAAGCAACGCCAGGGTCCTGTCGTGCGGCTCGCGTGCGGCAATGACCATGATGTCCGCCGCAGACGCCTTGACCAGGAAGGTCGCTGTTTCCGGGGCAGGGCAGGCCGTGCTGCGCCAGTCAATGCCCTGGAATCCGTAGACGAGCGATTCGAGTCCCTTCAGATCTGAGTCGACGAGTAGCGCTGCGGATGTGCGGACCATTTTCCTGCCAGAGAGAGAAGACCGAGAGAACCAAGAAAACAGACTAATCGAGTATAGCCACGGAGTCGCATCAGCACACTAATTAGGTCGTGACGAGCCACCACGGATGGGTGTGCGCGGGATGTGATCCCCATCACTCTTTCTTGAGGTGCCGCCCGGATTTGAACCGGGGAATGAGGGTTTTGCAGACCCTTGCCTTACCACTTGGCCACGGCACCGGGCTTCTTCGCCGGGTATCTAGCACAAACTCAGCAGAAAGCGGCAAGCCTATCGCCGGGCCGGTCGAGCACGCCGCACAGATCGCACGCCGTCTTCTGAGGGGAAACGGGTCTTGTTCCATACCTGAACATCCGGCCAGCCGTGGTTCGCAAGCCTCGTGACTTGTGATACGGGCCCCGATGGATGGGGAGCGCGGCTGGTGGATCATCGCGGCGAGGCCGGGAACACCAACTACTCGATGCGGCCCAGGAGACGGAGCAGGCCGTCGAGAATGCTGACGGGGTGAGGCGGACAGCCGGGAAGATAGAGATCCACGGGAATGTCGGCGGGGATGCCGCCTGCGCAGAGCGGGGAGCCGGCGAATGGCCCACCGCTGATGGCGCAGGCGCCGGAAGCAATCACCAGCTTGGGCTCAGCCACCGCCGCGTAGGTCTCGCGCAAAGCGAGCGCCATGTTGGTGGTGACCGGTCCCGTAGCCACGATGCCGTCGGCGTGGCGGGGCGAGGCCACGAACTGAATCCCGAAGCGGCCGATGTCGAACACCACGGTGCCGGTGACATTGAGGTCGGCCTCGCAGGCGTTGCAACCACCGGCCGAGACCTGGCGCAGCTTAAGCGAGCGCCCGAAGATCTTGAGTAGCTTCCGGTCGAGCGCAGAGGCCAGCCTCATCTCGCTGCCGGAAAGCACCAGATCGCGGCGTGTGCGCGCGGCAAGGCGAAAGTCGTTGGTAGATGTGATGGCGCCTTCGCCACAAGTCTCGGAGCAAGCGGGGCAGAAGAGGCACGCGCCCAGGTCAAGCCGTAGAGGCTCGGTCTTGATCGCTGCGGTTGGGCAGGCGTCTGCGCAAAGACGACAGCCAGCGTGACAGCGAGACGGATCCAGGACGGGCCGGCCGCGGAATCGCGGCGGCAGGTCGGTGTGGCCTTCGGGAAAATCGATCGTCCGGTAGCCTTGGCGAAGTCGTTCCCAAAGACGGCGCATTAGAGATCGTGCCCCGCATACGACAAATTGAAGCTCTTGTTGCAGAGCGGGAAATCGGAGATCTGGCCCCCGCGCATAGCCATGGCCAGGCCCAGCCAGTTGTGAAACGAAGGATCGACAACCTTGTAGGTGACGAGCCGGCCCATGTCGTCGGTGGCGGCGACATGCACGATCTCGCCTCGCCAACCCTCGACCAGGACAACAGCCAGCGCGTGCGGGCGGGCACCAGCGAGGGCGACACTGCGCGCCCCGTCGGGCAGCGCCGCGACCTGTTCACGGACAAAGGCAATCGAGAACTCGGCCTCGCGCCGGCGGATCTGGGCGCGCGCCATCACCCCGCCCGACGAAGCGGCAGCGGGCTCGATGCTCGTTTGACGAAAGATTCCCACCGGATGGTCACGCCGCACGTCGCGGTCGCAGCCGCTGGCGCGGGCAGCAACTCCAACCAGGCCAAGTGTCTCGGCCAGGGCGGCCGTCACCACGCCGGTCCCTTCAAAGCGTGAGACCACGGCGGGGGTCTGGAACACAACGTCTGCAATGTGGAGCAGATCGACGTCCGCTGCGTTCAGGCGGACCAGAAAGGAATCGCGGACCGCCGAGGGAAGATCGAAACGCACGCCCCCGGGGATGACCAGCCCGCGGCCAAAGCGGCTGCCGCAGATCTCCAGCGAGAGATTGAGAAACTCGCCGCGCAGCCGGCCAAACCAGGACGCCCCAGGCAGGTAGCCCACGTCATTGCACAGGGCACCGAGATCGCCGACGTGGTTGGCCAGTCGTTCCAGTTCCAGCGCGATGCCTCGCAGGACCTCGGCTTGCCGCGGCGGCGCGGCGCCTGCCAGGGCCTCCAACGCCATGCTGTAAGCCAAGGCATGCCCGACACTGGTATCACCCGCAATTGTCTCGGCGATGGCCAGGCGACGAGCAGGCTGCGAGCGGAGCAACAAGGCCTCGGCGCCACGGTGCTGGTAGCCGAGCTGGATCTCCGGATGGAGGACGGTTTCCCCGTGGCACTGGAAGCGAAAGTGACCCGGCTCGATGATTCCCGCGTGTACGGGGCCAACCGCCACTTCGTGGATTCCAGGGCCCTCAACCCGAAAGAAGGGATACGGGTCGGGACCTCGGGGTGCGTGCGAACCCCCCTCCAGATCGGAATGGCGGCGAAGAGGCTTGGGCCAGGGGTGGCCTTCGGGAAGGATGCCGTGTTCTTCCAGGATCTCGCGTTCGAAGCCTTGCGCCTGGACGAGATCGGGGGTCAGCGCCGGGTAGCGATTGTCCAGCGGAACGGCGGCGCAGAGCAAGCCCAGGAGCCGCCTCCTGTCGTCAGCCAGCACGGCGAGCAGAATCCGGCCGGCTTCCAGGCCGGGCAGGACCGTCAGCGCCGCCAGCCGCACCTCTGCCGAGCAAGCGTTCAGAACCGCCCGCCGAAAATTGTCCATCGTCATCAACGGGACATCGGCAAGCGACAGGGCTTCGCCGTTGCGGGCTGTGCGCAGCGGCGGCGTCATTGTGGAGGCCGTGCTTGCGTCGCTGTTCATCAGGGCACCGGCCTCACGACGCGGGCGGCCTGCTCAAATACGTCGCGCAGGGGTTGCGGCATCCACAGGCCGAGCAGCAGCAGGAGGGCGAGCGGGAACACCACCAGCAGCGCGTCCACAGGTCCCGCCGGTTGCGGCCTGGCCTCTTCAGGTGGCGTGCCCCATGCGATCGAGGTGGCGTGTCCGAAGGCGCCGATGAACACGATGCCGGCGGCCGCCAGGAACGTGACCAGCAGGGCGATGGCATGGGCGTCCATGGCCGCCTTCACGATCTGCAACTCGCTCATGAACACAGCGAAGGGCACGACGCCAATCAACGCCAGCAGGCTAAGGAGAAGCCCGCTGCCCCACAGGGGCGACGCGCGCAGGGTGCCCGGCATGCGGCGCATGTCGTGGGTGTCGTAGATCTGACCCAGGCGGCCCGCGCAGAAGAATCCAAGCGACTTGCACACCGAGTGATTGAGGGTGTGGAACATGGCCGCGAAGGTGCCCAGGCCACCCAGCCCCAGCCCGACCGCGATGATGCCCAGATGCTCGACGCTGTGGTAGGCGAGCAGGCGTTTGACGTCGCGCTGGAAAAGGATGAAGGCCGCGGCGACCAGCATGGAAACGATGCCGAAGAGAGCCACCAGGCCGAGCGCCCAGCCCGTGCGTCCGGTTGCCGCCTCGACGACCGGGATGTAGCGCATGATGCAGTAGAGGGCGGTATTCAGCATCACGCCCGAGAAGATGGCGGACACCGGCGCGGGCGCCTGGCTGTGGGCGTCGGGGAGCCAGGTGTGCATGGGGGCCAGACCCACCTTGGTGCCATAGCCGACCAGGATGAACAGGAACCCGATCTTGAGCGGCGCGGGATCGAGTAGGGGCGCCACCTCGCGCAGCCGCGTCCACAGCATGGCGTCCGAGGGAACCGGCAGGGTGCGCGTGGCAGACGCACCCACCAGCAGGGTGCCCATGAAGGCGATGGCGATGCCCACCGAGCAGATCACCAGATACTTCCAGGTCGCCTCCAGCGACTCGCGTGAACGGTGAACTCCGATGAGGAACGTCGTCACAAGAGTGGTCGACTCGATACCAACCCACATCAGTCCGAGGTGGTTGGATACCAGCACCAGGGTCATGGCAGCCAGCGAGCCGAACCAGAGGGCGCCGAAACGGCGTGCGGAGCGACGGTCCAGGGCCTGCGGGCTGTGGCGAAAATATTGACCTGCAAAAACCGTACTCAGCACGAATACCAGAGCCAGGAGCACGAGGTGATAGGCGGAGAGAGCGTCGAGGAACAGCCAGCCTCCGAGCGCGTTCAGCGGTCCAGTACCAAACACGGCGGCAGCCAGGCAAGCTGAGACCAGCCCCGTGGCGAGTACGCCCGCCGTGAGCACCGCCAGTACGGCGCGCGCTGATCTCAAGAGCAGACACAGGCCCGCGCCAGCGGCCGGGAGCGCCAGCACAACGATCAGGAGGAGCGCCGGTTGGCCCATGGTCAGCCTTTGAGGAGATTGAGCTGATCCACGTCGATGTGATCGAACTCGCGGTTGATTTGATGGATCACAATGCCCATCACGAAGACGCCGACCAGCAGGTCGAGAAGCAAGCCCAGCTCGACTACGAAAGGCATCTGCGCGGCCAGGCTCTGGCCGAAGATATAGGCACCGTTTTCGATGAGCAGGTAGCCGATCACCTGCGTGATGGCCTTGCGCCGGCTGACCAGTACGAGAAAGCCGATGAGGAAGGTGGCGAAGGAGGTGGGAACGAATAGGTGCGTGGTTCCAGCGGCTGGCAGGGCCAGCACGGTGGCCAGCCAGAATGAGATCCCGACCAGGACGCCGGCCAGCAACACCGAAAGATGCAGACTGACGAAGGGCTCGACGTCGCGGCGAACGCCCGCATCGCGCAAGGCGCGCATGAGCAAACGGGGAATGAAGATCGCCTTGAACGCCAGCGCGCTCGCGGCCATGACCAGGACGTGGACTAGATTGGCCGAGGGCGTTTCCAGGTAGTGCACCACGGGCAGGAGCGCCAGCGCCGCCCCTTGCAACGCTGAGGCCCGCACGCACGCCGCCAGACGGCTGCTGTAGACGACGTAGAGATCGAGCGCGAGAACCGCGAGCAAGAGGAAATCGGCGTATCCGGTCATGGGGTGCCTCGATACAGGAGCACGGCCAACCCGAGTGCCGCGATCACCGAGGCCCCGACCAGAAACTGCGGCACCCTGAGCAGGCGGATGCGGACGGTCACCGATTCGACGATGCCCACCAGCACGGCCACGGCGGCGGCTCCGGCCACGAAGACCCCTGCGCCCAGCGCTCCCCCGGCCGGCGGAACCGGAAGCACCATGTGCACGAGCAAGCTGGCGAAGAGAAACAGCTTGACCGCGCTGCCGTAGAGCACGAAGGCCAGGTCGGGGCCGCCGTGATCCAAGACCATCACCTCGTGGATCATGGTCAACTCCAGGTGGGTGGTCGGATCGTCGACGGGGATGCGCGAGTTCTCGGCCAGCAGCACGCCGAACAGAGCCACCGCCGCTGCCGGCAGGGCAGGATGCGCGGGCCCCCAGGTTTGCCACGGCGACGCCCACGCCTCGGCGAACGAGGCGGTGCCCGCGGGCACGCAGACGATGGCGAGCACCAGGAAGAGCGCGGGTTCCGCCAGGGACGCGAAGGCGGCCTCGCGACTTGCCCCCATGCCCTCAAAGCTGGAACCGGTGTCGAGTGCGGCGGCCATGGTGAAGAAACGACCGAGCCCAAGCAGATAGGCGAAGAGAATGACGTCGCCCGAAAAGCCGAGAGGTGAGGACGCGGCCCCGAGTGGCGTCAGCAGCCCGGCCGCCAGCGCGGCGGCCAGGCTTACGATGGGACCGGCGCGGAAGAGCCAGGTCGTGGTGCGGCTGTAGACCGCGCCCTTGTGCAGGAGTTTCCACAGGTCGAGGTATGGCTGCCAGAGCGGCGCCCCTTTGCGGCCCGCGAACCAGGCCTTGGTGCGGGCGATGATGCCGACCAGCAGGGGTGGCAGCGCCAGCAGGAGCGAGAGGTGAAGGATAGTTGCTCCCATGTCAGTGCCTCATGGCTCCGGGCAACTGCCACAGCAACAGCGCCACCAAGGTTGCGAGGACGTAGACGAGATAGAGCTGCATGCGGCCGTGCTGAATTACTCTCAGACGGTGGGCCGCATGCAGAAATCGGCGCCAGGCCGGCACCAGCACGCGCTCGCCGGCCATGTCGCCCACATGTTTTTCGAAATGGGCCTTGGTGGGAAAGATTCCATCGGGCAGTCCGCCGTGGGTTCGGATTTGCAGAACGCTGGCAAAGGGCGCGAGCACGGGATCGGCGAACGACGTGGCCGTGTACTGCATGCGCGGTGTCGGGTGGGGGTACCCGCAGCCCCAAGTTGCGGCCAGGGCAACCGGGCGCGCCTTGAGGAGCCAGGCTCGCAGCCAAGCCAGTGCGGCGATCAAAGCGACCAGAACCGTGGCCAGCAGGCTGATGTTGAAGAGCGGGCCCAGGTCGGCTGGCATGGACGTCCCGCTCAGGCTGACGGCTGCTGGCGCCACCAGGGCGAGCGCGCCAGCGGGCCACAAGCCGATGGCCAGGCAGGCTACGGCCGCGGCAAGCATGGGCGCGCGCATGGCCAGTCCCACTTCGTGGGCGTGCCGGGCGTGGTCGCTGCGTGGCTCGCCCAGAAACACCACGCCAAACACCTTGACGAAGCAGGCCGCGGCCAGGCCGCCGATGAGGGCCAGGGCCGGCAACGTGACCAGCACCACCACCGCGCCGGTCGCGGGCAGGGTGGCCCCGCCGCGGAAGGCGCCCAGGAAGATGAGCCATTCGCTGACAAAGCCGTTGAGCGGGGGCAGTCCACAGATGGCGACAGAACCCACGAGAAATGCCGTCCCAGTCGCCGGCATCCGTCGGTAGAGGCCGCCCAGCGATTCGAGGTGCCGCGTACCCGAGCCGTGCAGCACGCTGCCCGCCCCCTGAAAGAGCAGCCCTTTGAACAGGCCGTGATTGAGCGTGTGCAAGAGCGCACCTGCATAGCCGAGCGTGGCCAAGGCGGGGTTGCCATGGTGCTGGCCGAGAAGGCCGATGCCAATGCCGAGTGCGATGATGCCGATGTTCTCCACACTGTGATAGGCGAGCAGGCGCTTGAGGTCGTGCTGAGCCAGCGCATGCAGCACTCCCGCCACGCCCGAGACCGCGCCGACCAGGATCAGGACCGCGCCCCACCACGCGGGCGGCGGCCCTAGAAAAGGCAAAACCCGCAAGAGGCCGTAGATGCCCATCTTGATCATCACGCCCGACATGACTGCCGAGACGTGACTGGGCGCCGCCGGATGGGCATCGGGCAGCCAGATATGGACGGGCCAGAAACCCGCCTTGGTGCCGAAGCCGCCCAAGGCGAGCAGGAACGCAACGCTGCCCAACCCCGCCGCTGCAGGCCCGATCCTTCCCATGGCGGCGAAGTCGAAACTGCCTGCCGTGCGGGCCAGCAGGGCGAACAGGACCAAGAGGAGAATCACGCCGACGTGGGACGCGATGAGATAGGTCGTGCCGGCACGCCGGACCTCCTCGCGATCATTGTCGAAGGTCACCAGGAAGAATGAGGAAAGGGACATGGCTTCCCACGCGAGAAGGAACGACACCCCATCGCGCGCGAGCACCACGCCCAGCATGGCCGCCAGCAGCAGATTGAAGAAGACAATGGCCGGCGCGACCCGTCGCTTTCCGAAGTAGGCGCGCAGATACCCCGCGCCGTACACCGCGGCCAGGCCCGACACAATGCAGATGCACAGGGCAAAGAAGGCTGAGAGCGGATCGATCCCCGCGCGCAACTCGCCGATGGGCAGCGAAAGCCGTGCGCGCCAGACGAACGTGGCGCCGTTGCGAAGGGCCAGCAGTGAAGCTGCTGCACCCACAACCGAGGCCACGATGGCACCCGTGGTCCCGACCGCCAGGGCGGCCCGGTCCCTGCGTCCGAACATTGCGGCCAGCAAAGCGCTTCCGGCCAGAAGCGCGATCGAGATGAGTATGAGTTGCAGAGAAATCGACGGTGCTTCCTTGAAAACGAAGGTACTTGTACGCCAAGTTGCGAGCCTGTCAAGCGATGAATATGGCTGCGCTGTGAAACGCGCGTCCGTGGGCTATGATGGAAAGCCGTGTCTTCCTTGCTTCGCCCTGGGAAGGACCAATCAGGCCGGACGGCTGCGGCCGATGCCAAGCTGCAGGTCGCCGCGAAAGATCCTGAGCGGAATGGCGCGGGGAACGAAGCCGCGGTTTCCACGTCCGCGCGTGGCGCTCCCGTGGCGTCGCCGTCCAGGTCAGGGGGTGTTGCCTCCCGTGGCGCAATGGCTGGGCCGGGGGGCGGCCGATCCGGACGCCCCGGCTGGCTGGTCACGCTGGTGGCACTGGTCGGCCTTCTTCTTGTGGCGGTGCTGAGCCTGCTTGCCTTCCGGCTGGCGCGAATCTTCGCTGCGAAGCGCGCCGCCCAGGGCGTGGCCATCGCGCATCGCCGATCCGGCGAGACTCCAGCGGTCGAGCCCCCACTCAAGCTGACTTCGCGTCGGCGCTCGGCGGAGTCGTATTTGCCCGCCGCGCCGACCCCGTTGCCCGACGCGGGCACGGCAAAAGCTGCGGACGCCGCCTCACTGCAGGCACCCGAGGGCGATCCCATACCGGTATTCCCCGCCGCGCGCTTTGTTCTCGATGAGTCGAACGCGGCCCCGGCCAGGCGCGTGCCGAATCACCTGTTCGTCGACACCCAGCCTCACGGGGCGAGTGTCTGGGTTGACGGCGTTTGGAGGGGCAAGACGCCGCTTGACGTGCTGGTCGGTTCGGGTGGCAAGGGGCTGGCGTTGGTGGCTGCCGGATACCACATCTTTCGCGACACCTTCGATGCGCGCGAGGGCGCCATCCTCCGCCACGCGCTGGTGCCGGCGGTGGGTCCGGTGCGGGGCGATGCTTTCCTCAACGTCTCTTGTCGCACCCAGGGGAAGTACCCGGTGTTCATCGACGGGGTCGAGACCGGTCTGCTCTGCCCCGCCAGCCGGGTGCCGGTGTCGGCCGGCACACACCGCGTGGGCGTGCTGGTGCCCGCCGAGCGCGGGTTGGTTGCGACGGAAATCGCAGCTCCCACTGGCCCCAAGCCGGTCGAGGTCATCCTCGCGCGGTGACGAATCGAGGATCGTGGTCGACTGGGAACGCGGCAAGGGGAAGGATCAAGGCGTTCCCTTCACGCCCTGGCCTGGCCCGAGCGAGTCGGGGAAGAACGGTGTGACGTCCTCGAAAGTCGTGGCGCCGCCGAACACGTAGACATGGCCGCCGATGATCACGGGTGAGGGGGCCGGGTTCGTGCTCTTGACCAGGGTGCCCAGCCGCTGAGTGACGGTGTTGGACGCGACTCGGTGAACGGTGAGATAGGTCCGGCCTTGGTCGCAGACGCCAGATGCAGGCGCGTTCCACATGGTCAAAACATGAAAGCCGTTGCCGTCCGACTTGAGCACACCGAGCGGTGTCGAGGTGGGGCGCGCGTTTGTGGGCAGCGGTGTGTCGCAGATCACGGTGCCGTCGTCAGCCACGTGGGTCTTGCCGCAGAGTTTGTCGGTGCCCGTGCTGAGCGCGATCTGGCCACCCACGCCCCAGCCGATGTCTTTGACGACGCGGCTGAAATTCCCATTGCTATCGGCGTGCGCGATCTCCCTGGTGAAGATCATCTGCGAAGCGGGCAAGCGGGCCGTGCCCGGGTCGAGGTTCGAGTTGGTCACCTGGACCAGGTAGATCTCGTGCGTGCGGCTGGAGGCCACCCTGCCGCGGTCGAGTTGCACCACCGTGGGTGCGAAGTGCAGTGGCTGGTTGCAGGTGAAGCTGTAGGCCAAGCTGAGGCCACCGGCCAGGGTGTAGCGCCAGAGCTGTCCCGCGGTATCGCCGAAATAGGCGGCAATGAGCTTTTCGTTCTGGTCCCTGGCAAAGTCGCGTGCGGTCGCCACGTCAGTGAGTGCCGCGTATTCCTGCGCGCAGGGGGCGCCCGGCGATACGCTGCTGGTAGCGATCGCGGCTCCGTTGCCTGCCGAGGCTGTGACCAGGGTGCGCCCCTGCGTGGTGCTGCCGTCGGTGACGGGGTGGCCAGAACTGAAGATGAGACGATAATCGTTGAGACTGGTGGTCGTGTTGAACAGGAATGCAGGCAAGGACACCGTCTCACCCAACACGCTGGCGTAGGTGTTGGCACTGGTGCCGTACCCGGTGTGCCATTGCACGGTGAAGGGAGGGTCGCGGAGCGCGTCGGTTCCGAACGGATTGGTGATGTCGAGCGCGAAGATGTGATTCCCGCCATAACCCTCGGGCACAATGAGGAGCGTCTTCCACACGGCGGTGCCGTCGTCAGCGCAGCCGGAGACGCATAGGCTCTTGACCCCGGGCGAGCCCGCCAATCCGAAGACATGCTTGGAGGGGTTGAGTTCCTGACCACCCCGCGAATACAGCTTGCGCAGACCGGGCAGAAGGTCGGGTGGTATGAAGGCAAAGGCCTCGCTGCCAGCGGCGAAGGCGGTCGTGCCCACCTTCGTGTCCTCCAGGAAGAAAGCGTGCAACATCATGTCCGACGAGCCGACATAGATGAGATGGGGCCGGCTCATGTGCTTGAGGAAGAAGCCGTGCCCACCCGGCAGCGGCACATCGTCCGGGCTGGCCACGTCGATCGGCGTCGAATTCACGATGGCGCCCAGCACGGCAGGGTTGCCGGCGGCAGGATCTCCCAGTGCCCAGCGCGCCACGGCCTCGGCTTCTTCGGGAGTGGCGCCCATGCCCAGCGCGGCCAACGCCGCTCTGTTGGTGATGGCGCCGGTGGAGCTGTTGACCTGGACCCTGACCATGCTGGTGCCGTCCCAGGTGTAGACCCTGCGATTCATCCAGTTGCTTGGGTTCGTCGGGCCGGCGGAAAGTCGGGATGCAGCGTCCCAGGCCAGCACGGGTTTCCCGCCAGCCACGTTGTAGGCATAGAGGTGGCCCTTCCAGGAAGGGAATTCCATGCGCGAGTCGAGCGCATACTTACCTGCGACGACCGCGATGGCCTGCGGGGTACCCGCCGAGGTGCTGGCGGCCGACGAGGAGTAGTCGCCCTTCATGGCGGCATAGACGGCCATTTGCAGGGCGTCCTGCAACTGGTCTTCACGGATCGCCAAGAAGGCGGAGCCGGAGCCTCCGGCCTTGGCCACGTTGTGGTTGGCTGTCGCCGGCGGGCCGGTGCTCACGTCGCCCGAGAACGCCACCACAAAAACCGTCACGTCCAGGTCGTGCTTGAGGTGGTAGGCGGCCAGGACTGACTTGCACGTGCAGCCGGCGGTCACCGGGTTGGCGGCAGCGCAGGGCGCATCGTCGCAGATGTTGTTGCCTTGGCTATCCACGTCGCCTGGTCCGTTGCCTGCACCGTCGGTGATGAGCAGCACGAAGTTGCTGCGGCAGGGAACGCGATCGGCTGGAACGGTCAGCGGCGGGTTGGAGCTCGCGTAGCCATGCTTGACCGCCTTCATGTAGTGGTAGGCGCTGGTCTGCGGGGTCTGGGCACCGTTGTTCTCCAGGGTGCAGCCCGTGGGCGTGCCCCAGTAGCTCAAAAGCCCGCCGTCCGCCGCGCGGTCCATCCGGGCGGTGATGGCATGGGCTGCGGCCAGCGCACGGCTGGCGTCGTCGGAGGTATCGAGGAACGGCGCCAACTCCTCATCCCAGCGCCCGCCACAGGTGGCGCTGCAGGTAGAGCCACAATGGGCCACGTCGATGGGTGGCGCGCGGCCGGCGTTGTAATAGTCGGAGAGCGGCTTGTAGTAGGTGTAGGGGCTGCCGTTGACGGTGATGTCGCGTCCGTCATAGCTGCTGCGGTTGAGCAGGGTTGACGTCGGGACCTGGGCGATGCGCTGGGTCTGGTAGTAGCTTCCCTGGTAGTTGCCCCAGCCCAGGCTATTGGGCATGTCGCAAGAGTCGCCGCAGAAGTCGACGTCGTATTGGCTCCACGAATGCCAGCCAGTGCGCACGCGGTAGCGACTGTCAGCGGTGGCTCGCAAGGTCATCGGGCGGCCGGAGACCACGCAGGCCGCCGACGGCCCGCCTGTGTTCGTCTGGCGGTCCCATGTGTAGCAGCCCGCCCTGCGCAGTTGCTGCTCGTCCTGGAACACGGTGACGGTCTCGATCGAGCCACCGCTGGGAACCTGGTAGTAGGGGTAGTAGCCGTCCTGCCAGAAGGTCATGAGGCCGAAGTTGACCAGCTGGTAGTTGTTCATCACCAGCTTGCTGATGGCGCGCTTGGCGATCACTGCGCGCGAGGTGGCGGGCCCACACGAGTCGCCGTCGCCGCAGTCCGAGTCCCTGGCGCACACGAGTTGCGACGCCGCACACATGCGGATCGGCCCGAGGGTTCCCTGCGGGCTGGGCACACAGGTGTCAGTCGCACTGGGCGGCAACTGGCAGGTGTTGGCCGGTGGCATGATGCAGGTGTTGGCCGGCTCGGAGCAGGTGTTCATGGTCTCCGCGCATCGATTGTCGGTGTGTATGTGGCAGGTGCCAGTGGGCAAGTTGCACAGGTTGGGTGTGCCGGTGCACGGGTTGCCCGGCGGGGGTAAGCAGTGGCCGCCGCCCGAACAGTCACCGTCGTAGTGACAGAACTGTCCGGCGCGCGTCCCCCCGTCGCAGATGGTGCTGGCGTACACCGGGCAATCGGAGTCCGATCGGCAGTCGTCGCCGCTCTGCCGGCAACGCATGGTGGTCGGGCAATCGCTGTTCGCGCTGCAGCCCTCCCTCAGCGTGCCACCGCGCGAGCACGTTCCGCCACTTCCGGCGCGGGGGCAATCGGTGTCACGTTGGCAGGCCACACGGCTCTGGGTGGAGCAGGTGCCGATGTCGGGACAGGGGCCGCCCGGATTGGTGCAGGGGATATTGCCGTACTTGCAGGCGCCCACGGACGCGCACGGGTGCTGATCATCGCACGATACGTTCGTGGCTGAGCAGACACCGGTCTGAGGCGGGCAGGGGGAGCTGGCCGAGCAGGACCCGCCGGTATAGGAGCAGATCCCCGGGTGTTGGGTGCAGTCACGGTCGCTGGAGCAGATGGTGAGGTTGTCCCTCGAGCAGGTGCCATGCCGGCAGTCGTGGTCCGACACGCAGATGCGTCCCGCGGTGCCGCAGATCCCTTGCACGCCGGCCTGGCGGCAGTTCACGCCGTTGTCGCAGTCGACGCCGCATTCACTGCTGCTCTGGAACAGGCCACCGGGCACGCCGCTCATAGAGCCCGAGGTGTCGAGCACGATGAGCATGTTGGCTTTGCGGATCTGGCTCTCGACGACCGCGAGCGGGTTCACGCGTGCATCGGCCCGGTCAGGCGCCATAGATCCGGTCAGCGCGGCGGCCAGGGCTGCCAGGAAAATCGGCCTGGACCCTCTGGCGATCCGGCGTGCGAAGCATCTCACCCTGCGGATTATCGACAGAAAGGCGAGCTTCATGGAGAAGAACCGCGTTTACATCTATGAGCGCGTGGGAGCCAGGCCCCGCGCCGGTGGAGAGTGCTATCGGGCTCGGCCTTTGGCCTCGAGAGCTGTCTCCACCAGCCTGATTTCGACCATCAGGTCGCTGGCCATGCGTTCCAGGCCGGCGCGCAGGCGGGCCACGTCGGCGTGGGGGGCCAGGCGGACGCGCGTTTTCGCCGAGAAGAGCATCTCGCCCGACATGGGCGCGCTCGAACGGTTGGTTGATAGCTCCTCCACGTTGGCACCGCTGCGGGCCAGGATCTGCGAGATCTCGCGCACGATACCGGGCCGGTCGAGCCCCACCAGCTCCAGATCCATAGTGCGAGCCTCATCCGGCGCGGGTTGCGCGCTGTCCCCGCTGGGCTCGGCGATTATGCGCAGACCGCGCTCCTGCAACGCGGTCAGCGCCGCGGACAGGGGCGCGACTTGGGCCGCCGGGACTTCGACGCGCAGGATGCCGGCGAACTTGCCAGCCAGATGGGCCATGCGGCTTTCCAGCCAGTTGCCGCCATGGCCAGCGATCACCTCGGCCATCGCTTCGACCAAGCCGGGTCGATCAGACCCGATGAGTGTGAGAACCAGATCGGTCATGACTGTATCCCTCACGAAAGAATGAACAGGGCGTAGCAGCCCAGGCCCACCTCGATGGCGAGAAGAAGCAAAGACGTTCCGTGCAGACGCTCGAAGGCGCGGCGCTCCTCGTTGCTGGCCGGCGCATTTGCGTCGTGCATGCGACCGCGCATGGCGCGCGCAGCGGGCCCCACGGCAAACGAGGCGATGAGGCGCAGCCCGGTCATGGCCGCGAGCGCGGCCAGCAAGTGGCCCGAGGGCCAGGCCTGGCCGGCGGCCGAGAGAACGCCCAGCGCCACGATCAGCAAGGCCAGCGCGCCCAGAAGGACGCGGTCGGCCCGTGCCAGCATGGGCGCCGCCATCTCGTGCGCCTGGGGTCGCTCCAGCGAGCGGTAGAGCGCCGGGACCATGACCAGCGCACCCAGGGCCAAGCCTACCCACACCGTCAGCCCCAGCAACGCGCCATAGCGGCCGCCGACTATCAGGGCGTGGGTCAGCGAGGAAGGCAGGTCAGACCTTCAGGTGAAGGGCCATGTTCTTTTCCAGCGACTCGCTACAGGCGTCAACCACGAGTTGCCAGATGTTGCGGAGCTGGGCTTCGATGACCGTGCCCTCGGCCTCTTCCGCCTCCTCGTCATCCTCGTCGTCGTCCTCCTCCTCGTACTCGTCATCCTCGATGGCCAGCTCTTCCTTCATCTCCTCCAGCGTGTCGGACAGCAGAACCGCCGAGGCCACGCGCAGGTCGCCCACATGCAGGCGCCCGTCGAATTCCACCGGCAGATAGATGTCCGCCGCCATGTCGTGGGCTTCCAGGCGGTCGAGGAACTCGGTCATCGCGTCCTCGGACAGGCGCTTGGCGATGGTGTGGGTGGTGTGGTCGTCACCCGCTGGCAAGCGAGCACCGGCCTGTTCCACCAATTTGTGAAGCATTTTCATCTCGTCATCGTCAAGGCGATCGGAGAGGGGACCGAGCTCGATTTCAGCCATGGGACATACGGTGCCGCAGCCAAAGCCATCCGTCAACGTCCCGTGATCCATCTGGTCGACATTCGGGCGGCGGGCGAGTATGGATTCGTTACTCACCATGACGGAGCCGCTCGAACCCACGGCCAAGTGGATTTCTTCACGCATGAACGCCGCCCGCGACCAGGCCGCTGCAGGCCTGCGCGCCGGCCTGCCGGGCGTGGCCCTGGCCGAGCAACTATCTCACGAGGTGGAGGCGATCGTCGATCGGCTGCTTGCCTTTCATCTGGCCCGCGCGCGCAAGGGAACCTCGTCCGGGATTGCTGTTCTGGCCACAGGCGGGTTCGGCCGGCGCGAGATGGCGCCCTATTCGGACTTGGACTTGCTTTTTCTGTGCGCAAAGTCGCCTGATGGCGCGATGGAGGACCTGGCTCGGGCGATCCTGGTTCCTCTCTGGGACGCCAAGGTGGACGCAGGGCACGCGGTGCGTTCGGTTTCCGATGCCTTGGCCTTGCCGGCCACCGACCTGGCTGCGGCCACCGCCTTGCTCGATGCGCGGTTTCTCACCGGTGACCGTAGCCTGGCCGATCGTTTCCTGGCCAGCTACCAGACACGGGTGGCCAAGGTCTCGCCGGATGGCTTCGTGGCGCGCCTGCGCTCGGAGCAATACGGCCGCCATTCGCGTTTCGGTGACACCATCTTCATGCTCGAGCCGGATCTAAAAAGCGGCCCAGGCGGGATTCGCGATCTATGCGTGGGGCGCTGGGCAGCCCAGGTCCGCTTTGGGACCGCGGATCCGCAGAAACTCCACGAGATGGGCGAGATGTCGGCCCGTCAGGCTGCGGCCATGGAAGCCGCCCGCGAATGGCTCTTGCGGGTGCGCGCAGCCGTGCACCTGACCGCGGGCCGGCGCCAGGAGCAGCTTCGCTTCGATCTCCAGGAGCGCATCGCGCCGCTCTTCCACCCCGACGCCAGATCGGCTCCCGGCGAAGTCCGCCCGGCCGCGGCGCCTGCGGTCGAGGCGCTCATGCACGATTTTCAGAGGCACGCGCGTGCGGTCAGCCGAGAAACTGAGCGCCTGCTGCTGCGGGTATGCGGCGACCGCAGCCACCAGCCGAGCGTGCGGACCATGCGTATCCCCAAGCAGGGCAGAGGGGACCCGAGCTTCGAGATCTCTGACGGCGCGCTTGAGGTAAAGAAGAACATCATCTTCGAGAACAAACCATCCGAGATGATTAGGCTTTTTTCGCTTTCGATTGAATCGAACCTGGCTGTGGGCCGACGCACGGCCGACCTGGTGGCCGAGAACGCCGTCACCCGAGCCGCAGCCTTGCGCGACGATCCGGAAGCTGCCGCGCACTTCTTGCAGGTCTTGGTCGATATCCGGGACGCCGGCACACCCTCGCGCTTGGAACAGATGCACGACCTGGGACTCATCAGTGCACTCATCCCGGAGTGGGAGCCGCTGGTGGGTCGGGTGCAGCACGACCTGTATCACGTGTACACGGTGGACCAGCACTCTCTCTACGCGGTGGCTACCTTGAAAGCCATCGCCCGGGGCGAGATGGCGGCGGACTACCCGCAGGTGTCGGCCGAGGTCCCTGCGGTCACGCGGCGGGTGGCCCTGTTCGTAGGTCTGCTCTTGCATGACGTGGGCAAGCCACTCGGCTCGCCCCACGACGAGAAGGGCGCCGTGCTGTCCGAACGCATTGCCGCGCGCCTGGGTCTCATCCCGGCCGACGTTCGGCTGGTGGAGTTCCTGGTGCGCGAGCACCTCTTCATGAGCCACACCTCGCAACGCCGCGACCTTGAGGACGTCAGCCTGATCGCGCATTTTGCCAAGGGCTGCGAGAACGAAGAGAAACTGCGCCAACTCTTTCTGCTCACCTTCTGTGACCTGGCTTCCACGGGCCCCAAGACCATGACCCACTGGAAGAGCGAGCTGATGGCCGAACTGTTCGAGCGCACGCTCAAGTTCATGCGCCGGGGCGCGGACCTTTTGCAGGCCGAGCAGGCCGAGTTGGTGCAGGAGAGGCAGAGGCAGGCGGCGGCGCTGCTCGCAGGGGAGGTGAAGGGGCCTGTGCTGGCCGACCTGTTTGCCGGTCTGCCTGACCGCTACTTCACCGAAAACGAAGCGGATCAGATCGCCGCGCACATGCGCCTGGCGCTAGGCCGCAAAGAGCCGTGCGCCATCGAGGTGAACCACTCCCCGCGGGGAACCTCGTCGGAGCTGGTGCTGGTGGCCCAGGACGTGCCCGGCCTGCTGGCCCGGGTCGCAGGTGTGCTTTTCGCCAACCGCATCGACATCCTGGACGCGGCCATCTATTCGCGTGAGGCGGTGTCCGGCCAAAGCCAGGGCGAGGCGCTTGACATCTTCCGTATCCGCAAGGAGCCCGACGGCGCAGTGACCGACAAACACCGTATCGCCAGCATCCAGGCCGACCTGGAAGCCGTGCTGGGAGGCCACGCGACCGTCGAGGCGTTGCTGGCGCGGCGTCCGCGCGCGCCGTCCATCGTCGACCGGGCCAAGCCCGAGGTGCCACCCACCGAGGTGCGGGTGGATAACGAGATCAGTCCAGCCTTCACCGTGCTCGACGTATTCACCGAGGACAAGCCGGGCGTGCTCTACACCATCACGCGAACCCTGGCGGAGCACGGCCTGGACATCCACCGCTCACGGGTGGGCGTGGCCGGCGACCGGGTGGCTGACATCTTCTACGTGCGGGACATTGTGACGGGCGGGAAATTGATTGAGCCGGCACGACTGAACGCACTGGCTGATGCCCTCAAGAAGGCGTTGCCAGCGTCGGCGGTTCGGAAGGGGTAGAGGGCAGGAGCAGCAAACCGGTTGACACGCTCCCTGCGTCGGCGTTGAAGTGGCGCCCATGCTCAATCTTGCTGCGGTTGCTGCAGTCATCATGCTTGCACAGGGCGGGGGCCCGCCGGGTCCGCCAAAGGCGAATCCCGCGGCGGCCCACCTGGAACGAGGACAGAAGCTGATCCAGTCGGGCGACCTGACCGGGGCGTTGGAGGCCTTCGATGCGGCGGCCAAGGCCGACCCCAAGGACCCGCGCGCCTACTACTTGCGGGGCGTGGTGCTGGAAAAGAGGCACGATCTGGTGGGGGCGGAGAGGGCGTACCGTGAGGCGGTCGGCCGCAACGGCCGGTTTGCGCCCGCGCGCAACAACCTGGGTGCCATGCTGCTGGGCAAGGGCGAGACCGTCGCTGCCGAGAAGGAGCTCCAGGCCGCGATCAATGGCGACCCCAAGTACGCCGACGCTCATTTCAACCTGGGCCTGGTGCGCGATGCACAGGGCAAGCCGGCTGAGGCCGTCAAGTCGTACCGCGAGGCCGCGCGCCTGCGGCCCGCCGACGCCAGCGTTCACGTCAACCTGGGCGCGGCGCTGCACAAGATCGGCGACCTCGACGGCGCGGTGACAGAGTTGCGTCAGGCAGCGCGCTTGGCGCCGCAGGACGCGACCGTGCTGACCAACCTGGGTCTCGTGCTCTCCGACAAGAAGGCGTACGACGAAGCACGCGATGTGCTGGACAAAGCCACCAAAGCAGACCCAAAGCTGGCTGCGGCGTGGACCGGATTGGGACGGGTGGAGATGCGGCGCAAGCAGCCGGCTGCGGCGGCCGACGCGCTGGCGCGGGCGCGCAAGCTGGAACCGAAGAACGCCATCATCGCCGCTGACTACTGCCGCGCACTGACCGACAAGGACATCAAGGCCAAGAGCACCCAGGAAGAATGCCGGGCCGCGGTTTCCCTCGACGGCAGCAACGCCCTGGCCCGCTACGAGCTGGGCAAGGTCCTGGTGGCTCATGGCGACTGCGCCGCGGCCAACAGCGAGCTCGACAAGTTCACCGCCCTCGCCGGGGTGAAGCCCGACGCCAAAGCCAAGGCGCAGGAGATCCTGAAAACCTGCACGCCTAGCAAGCCGGGGAAGAAGTAGCGCTCTCCCCTGAGCTTCGTGCTCTCTCCGCTCGCCATTGTGTTCTCAGCCGCCGGTGCCGTGCTCTCGTCCGCGGTCCCCTCCACCTGGTCGCCACAACATCGCTGCAAACCGCACTTGAATGAACGCCCTGCGCTCGGCTAATCTCCCGAGATGCTGCCCGACGGTCCCCTGCGTGAAACGCTCACCTTCGATGACGTGCTGCTGGTTCCCGCGGAGAGCGATGTCCTGCCCAAGGACGTCGACGTTCGGACCGAGCTGACCCCCACCATTCCCCTGGCCAACCCGATCATCTCGGCGGCCATGGACACCGTGACCGAGGCGCGCACGGCCATCAGCATGGCGCGCGACGGGGGCCTTGGCATCATTCACAAGAACCTGGGCATCGACGAGCAGGCGCTGGAAGTCAGCAAGGTGAAGAAGGCGGAAACCGGGGTGGTGCTGGATCCCGTCACCATCGGCCCTGATCAGAAGCTGTTTGCGGCGCTCGAACTGATGAAGCGCTACGAGATCTCGGGTCTGCCGGTGGTGGCCGAAGACGGTCGTCTGGTCGGCATCCTGACCAATCGTGACGTGCGCTTCGAACGGCACTTGGACCAGCCGGTGCGAAATCTCATGACCACCAACCTCATCACCACACGTGAGGGGCTCAGCCTGGACCATTCCAAGGAGCTGTTGCACAAGAATCGCATCGAGAAGCTCCTGGTGGTGGACGAGGCGGGCCGGCTGCGCGGGCTCATCACCATCAAGGACATCGAGAAGGCGCAGCAACACCCGTATGCAGTCAAGGATGACCTGGGCCGTCTGCGCGTGGGCGCTGCCGTGGGCACCGGGGCCGACCGGGCGGCGCGCGCCGCGGCCCTGCTACAGGCAGGTGCCGACCTGATCTGCATCGACACCGCCCATGGCCACTCCCGCTCCGTGCTGGAAGCGGTGGCTGACATTCACAAGACCTTTCCCAAGGCGCAGATACTCGCAGGAAACGTGGCGACCGCCGAGGGCGCGCTGGCCCTGGCCAAGGTGGGTGCCAATGCAGTCAAGGTGGGCATCGGCGCTGGGTCTATCTGCACGACACGCGTGATCGCCGGCATCGGTGTTCCCCAGATAACGGCGGTGACCGACGCCGCGCATGCCCTGGCCAAGCTCGACGTGCGCATCGTTTCCGACGGCGGCGTGAAGTACTCGGGCGACATCACCAAGGCCATCGCGGCGGGCGCCCACACAGTGATGATCGGCAGCCTGTTCGCCGGCACCGACGAGGCGCCGGGCGAGATCATCCTGTACCAAGGGCGCAGCTACAAAGTGTATCGGGGCATGGGCTCGGTGGGCGCCATGCGCGTGGGCAGCAAGGACCGCTATTTCCAGTCCGACGTCACCGCCGACGCCAAGTTGGTTCCAGAAGGCATCGAGGGACGCGTGCCCTACCGAGGAAGTCTCTCGCAATCGATGTACCAGCTCATCGGTGGCCTGCGTTCGGGCATGGGCTACTGCGGCTGCCGCAACATTGCCGATCTGCACAGCAAGGCGCGCTTCATCAAGATTACGCAGATGGGTCTGCGCGAATCGCATGTCCACGATGTGATCATTACAAAAGAAGCTCCAAACTACAGAGTGGAACAGTAGCCTGGCGACGCCGATGTCTCACAAACAGCTTGTTCTGATCCTCGACTTCGGTTCGCAGTACACGCAGCTCATTGCGCGGCGGGTTCGTGAGCAGAAGGTGTACTCGGAGATCCATCCCTTCAACCTGTCGCTCGACAAGATTCGCGCCATGCATCCGTCGGGCATCATACTTTCGGGTGGGCCATCGTCGGTGTACGACCAGGGTGCCCCGCGGGTGAACGTCGAGTTGTTCGCCCTGGGCGTGCCCATCCTCGGCATCTGCTACGGCGTGCAGCTCTCCAGCCTGCTCCTCGGCGGCAAGGTCGAATCGGCGCAGAATCGCGAGTACGGTCGCGCCTCGGTCAAGTTGGAGAGCGCGTCCGATCTGTTCGTTGGCTTCGAGGTGGGTGAAGAGATCGCGGTGTGGATGAGCCACGGCGACCGGGTCGAGTCGCTGCCTGCAGGCTTCCGCTCCCTCGCCGTGAGCGAGAACTGCCCCTTCGCAGCCGTGGAGTCCGTCAAGTACAAGTTCTGGGGCGTGCAGTTCCATCCTGAGGTCGCCCATACCCCGCGCGGCAACGAGATTCTGGGCAACTTCCTTTTCCGTGTGTGCCGTTGCGAGCCCAGCTGGACCATGGCCAATTTCGTCGACGAGGCCATCCTGCAGGTCAAGCAGCAGATCGGATTGGGCCGTGTGATCTGCGGCCTGTCGGGTGGAGTGGATTCGTCGGTGGCAGCCTCGCTGGTGCACCGGGCGGTGGGCGACCGGCTGACCTGCATCTTCGTGGACAACGGCCTTCTGCGGGCGCGCGAGTCGGTCCAGGTCGAGAGCGTATTCCGTGGCGCCTTTAGGATGAATCTTGTGGTGGTCGACGCGGCCGATCGCTTTCTCGCAAAGTTGGCCGGTGTGGAAGACCCCGAGCAGAAACGCAAGATCATCGGTCGCGAGTTCATCGCGGTCTTCGAGGAAGAGGCGCGCAAGGCCGGCAAGGCCGATTTCTTGGTGCAGGGAACACTGTATCCCGACGTCATCGAATCCGTGTCGCACAAGGGACCCTCGGCCACCATCAAGTCCCATCACAACGTGGGCGGCCTGCCCGACAAGATGAACCTGAAGCTGGTGGAACCCCTGCGCGAGCTATTCAAGGACGAGGTGCGCGCACTGGGAAAGGAACTGAATCTTCCCCACGACCTGCTCTGGCGCCAACCCTTCCCGGGACCGGGGCTGGCGGTGCGCATCCTGGGGCCGGTCAACAAGGAACGCTGCGAGCTGCTCCGCCACGGCGACTGCATCATCGACGAGGAGATCCGCGCGGCCGGCCTGTACGAGAGCATCTGGCAATCCTTCGGGGTGCTGCTCCCGGTGCGCAGCGTGGGCGTGATGGGCGACGAGCGGACCTATGCCAACGTGCTCGCCTTGCGCGCCGTGCATTCCAAGGACGGCATGACGGCCGACTGGGTGCCGTTGCCGCACGATCTGCTGGCCACCATCTCGTCGCGCATCGTGAACGAGGTGCGCGGGATCAACCGCGTGGTGTACGACATCTCGTCCAAGCCGCCGGCCACCATCGAATGGGAATAGGCTCTTGTCGGTGGAGGGTCGTGGTCGTGGTCGTGGCCGTCGTGACCACCGCGCGAGCCGCGACCCCGGCTGCATTGGTTCGCCCGTTGGCTGGCGCCGAGGTGGATTGGTCGGCCGGCACCGTCACGGCCAACGCAGGTGCAGCGGCCGACATGCGCATGCCGTCGCCTGATGCGGCTCGGCCGGGAGCAGAGCGGCGCGCGCGTGCCGCTGCGATCGAGAAACTGCGGGCGGCCCTGCGCGCGCTACCCGTGCGAGGGAGCGAGAGGCTGAGCGAGAAACAGGTCGAAGCGGCGCTGGGCCATGCGAGCACGACGCGTATCGAGTACCAGTCGAATGGGGGCGTGGTGTTGTGGGTCGGGGTGAGGTTCGAGGATCTATCGGGAAATGCTTCCCCCTCCGGGGGCTTCGGGACGGACGGCTCACCCCACCAGCCTCCGCGCGCTTTGCGCGCGCCCGTCGCGACCACGGCCACGGCCATGGCCACGACTACGACCACGGTCCTTGCGGTGGGGGCGATGTCGCTGGAACTGGCGCCTCTGGTGGTGGCAGGCGGCAAGGAGATCGTCGTGCGTCGGGTGCGCTATCAACACAATCCGCCTCCGGCAGGGGCGATCGACGTGCGCCGCGACGAAAAGGGGCGGCTGGTTCTGTCCGAGGGCTCCGAGTCACCGCTCGATCGACTCGCCGGCGCGCCGGTTGTGATCTACCTTCAAAAGGTTCTGCCATGACCCGCCAAGCACCAAGACCCAGAACCCCGGCGACGCTGCGTCGGTCTGCGCTTTGGTGTCTCGTGCTTGGGGAGGTGCTGGCGGTTTTTCTCTTCGCGCTGCCGACCGCTGCGCAGACTGGAGATCGCGTCGTCACTGCCGATGCGCCGATTGTGAACGGCAACGCGGTCATGGCCAAGCAACGCGCTCTGGCCGAGGCGTTTCGCCAGGCGGTCGAGCGCGCTTTTTCGGACCTGCTCAAGGAAAGTGGTGGCGGGGCGCAGCCCCTCTCGGGCGGGTTGATGCAGCTCAAGGCCTCGTTTGCCAACCGCGGTCAGCGCTTCGTGCGCAGCTATCGCATCCTCGAGCAGGAAGAAGGCAACGGCCGCCTGCGTCTGCAGATCGAGGCGGATGTGGATACGGCCCTGCTTCGGCGGGAGATGGAGCGCGTACGGGGGGCGAGCGGTGTGGAGCTCACGACAGCGCCGATGCGGCCCGGGGGACCGGCGATCCTGGTAGGCGGAGATTTGTCCGAAGAAGCCAGCACCACGGTGGTGAAAACGTTCATTGCTGGAGGTGTCCCAGCCCAATCGGTTGCTGTCCGCGACGAGGCCCCGTTGGTGGCGGCAGCGGCCCGCCAGGGTGCGCAGGCGCTTTGGTTGGCTGCCACCTCGTTTGGCGAAGGCTCGATTCGCGGGGCATCCCGCATTTCCGTGCGCTGCGAGCTGCATGGGCGGCTTTCGTCCGTGGGTTCGGGCGCCAGGGCAGCCAATCTCGAGGGTAGCGACCGGGGATTCTCCGGCGACGAGGCCGCTGCGCGGCTTGCGTGCTGGCAGCGTGTCGCGGCGACCCTGGCGCGGCAGGTGTCTACACTCCTGCGGCCGATTCCCGCAGGCGCGCGCTACGTGACCCTCGATCTGGAGGTGGTCGAACCGGCAGCACTCATGCTGCTGGTTCAGGTGGTGAAGCGGCTGGGCGCGGTGACTGCGGCTGAGGTTCGCCACGTGACCACGAGCCAGGCCGAGGTACGGGTGTTCACGCGCATGAGCGGGCGCGAGATTGAGGCCGCTCTCATTCGCGACGTCGCAGGCCGGCTGCTTGTGGCCGAACTGAAGCCACCCGGCGATCGGGTGACACTCCAGGTCCGCCTGGCGCAAGCCGGCGATCCGCAACCGGGGGCAGGGGCCGAGCCGCCTGCAACAAAGCCATGAAGTCGATCGCGTTCTTCCTCTTTTCCGTTCTCTTGTTCGGCGGCTGTGCTTCGCTGAGATCCGAGGGCTCGGCGGTTTTCCGGGTTGAATGCAACGTGCCTGAAGCTGCCGTGCTGCTCGACGACGTACCGATGGGCCGTGTCTCGCAGTGGGTAAAGCCGGATCGCTTCATCCGACCGGGATTCTACCGGGTCGAGATCCGTCACCCGAGCTACTACTCACACTTCGAGGAGATCACGGTGGCCGACGGCGGCTCTGCCACGGTGAAGGCCGAGCTGCATCCGTTGCTGGAATAGACAACTATTCTATCAGCCCTCGCCGAACTCGACCCGGGCCGGAACCTTGTGCGGTGCCAGGTGCCTGGCGCAGTGGTCGATGAGCTGCTTCGGCGTGCAAGGACCGTCCCGCTGCACGCGAGCAACCACGCGCGAACCGCCGAGATCGTCATATTCCAAGCGAGCTTCGGCGCTGCGTACGTTGGCGAAAGCCTCCAGGCAGCCTTCGACCTCGCCCAAGGCCACCCGCCGGCCGTCGACCTTGACCAGGTCGTCCTCCCGCCCGCAAAGGGTCAATCGACCATCCCGATCCAGACTGCCGATGTCCCCGGTTCGCAACCAGCCGTCGCTGTGACCACGACCAATGGGTACTTCGTTGCCGTGCATGCGCAGCTTGACCGGCGGGACAAAGGTGGACGACACGCCCGCACTGCGCACCCAGACCGGCCCGCGCGCGCCCGCAGGCATCTGTGTGCCCTGGCGATCGGCCACGCGAATTTCAACCCCCGCGAAGGGCAGGCCAACCGTCGTGGGATTTCGACCTGGTAGATCGATGGCCACCGGTCCGGTTTCCATGGCCTGATAGCAGGAGAGTAGGGGAACTTTGAATCGATTGCGGAAAGCTTGCGCCACAGCGTGGGTGAGCGGTTCGCCCGAGCTGATGCAGCGGACGCGGCGCGATTGGCACGGCTTGGCCGTGGGCATGCGCGCCATGGCGGCGAACAGAGAGGGCGTGGCAGCCAGCACGCCGGCGCCTTGCTCGGCCAGCAACTTGGCCAGGCGGGCCGCGACCAGCTCGTCGTCGAGAACCAAACCCGCGCCCTGGGCCAATGCCACGCAAAGACCGAGATCAAAACCCTGGCTGGTATGCAGGCCGGCGGCTGTGGTCACGTACGATGGGGTGTCGATTTCCAGTGTCGCCGCGAGGGCGGCGCCAATGCCCTCCAGTTGGCGGCGTTCGCGTACCACACCCTTGGGATCGCCACCGGCGTCCAGGGTGAAGAGCACGACCTCGGGGACCGCGCGCAGCTTCAGGGACGCACCTTTGAAGGTGGCACAGGTGAGCAGTGTGCCGGATATGCGGCGACGGCTTTCGAGGACCGTGCGGGGCCGGTCGTGGGGTTGGTCCGCGGGCGACGCGCCGACGGGGCCTGCGAAGGGAGTCAGGGCATTCGGCCGGGTGACCAGCGCCCGGAAACGAGTGGCCGCGAAAACCATGTCGAGGTCTCGTCCACTGAGGGTCGGGTCGAGAGGCACCACCACGGCGCCCAGCTTGGAGAGAGCGAGGGCCAGCACCACGAACTCCGGTACGCTGCCCAGCATGAGGCCAACCCAGTCGCCTGCCTCGATGCCGAAGCTTCTCAGTTCGTTCGCGCGTCGATTGACCCGATGACGCAAGCCATGCCAGGAGAGGTAGGTGTCCCGGTAGATGAGCGCCTGCCCGCCTCCCGTAGCCGTTTCCCGACGCGCGCCTGCGGTGTTGTCAAGCCATTCGTACAGCAACGACATGAATGCACCCAGGACGAAGCCACCCCAGTTTACCTGGGGCGTCCGTCGGGAACAAGCACCAATAGAATGCCTTGCGCCGGGGTGAAATCTAGATGATACAGACAGGGATGACTCGCGCGCAGCGCACCCTCTTGCCGACGAGAGAGGGTGTGCCATTCGGCTCTATCTGATCAACCCCACCAATCCCCTGGTTAGGTGTGTCACCGACAGCAGGTGGAACCGCTATCGGGTGTGGAAACCGCTTAGCCTGATGGTGTTGGCGCGCCTGACGCCACCCGAGTGGGAAGTCACCATCGTGGACGAGAATGTCAAGCCGCCAGACTACGCGGCTCTGCCCCGGCCCGACCTGGTGGGCATCACGGCCTTCACCTCCCAGGCTCCCCGCGCCTATGAGCTGGCCGCGGGTTTCCGCCGCCTGGGAATTCCCGTGGTGATGGGTGGAATTCACGCGACCATGTGTGTGGACGAAGTTCTGGAGCGGGTGGATGCGGTGGTGACCAAGGAAGCGGAGACCATCTGGCCGCGCGTGCTCGAGGACTTCAAGAGCGGCAGGTTGCAGCGCCGGTACGACGGAGGGCATATCCCGATAGACGCCTTCGTGCCCGCACGACAAGACTTGCTACCGGAGGGTTACGGATTCGGGTCCATCCAGACCACGCGTGGTTGTCCCCTGAACTGCACCTTCTGCAGCGTGACCACATTCAACGGCACCGAATATCGGCAACGCCCGGTTGACGATGTCGTGCGCGAGTTCTTGAGCATCCCGGAGAAGCGGATCCTGGTTGTGGATGACAACCTCATCGGGACCCGCCCGGAACACATCGTCAGGGCCAAAGAGCTTTTTCGAGCCCTGGTCAAGGCCAAGCTGCGCAAGGAGTGGATCGCCCAGGCCACCATCAATTTCGCGGACGATGACGAACTGGCGTCGCTGGCCCGCAAGGCGGGCTGCTGTGGCGTCTTCATCGGCTTCGAGTCGCCGGCCGCCGAGGGTCTGCGCGAGCTGGGGAAGAAGTTCAATCTGCAGAAGAGCCGCGATTTTCGTGCCTCCGTGCGCCGCATCCAGCGGCACAACATCATGGTCATGGGCTCCTTCATCATCGGCCTCGACATCGACGAGGCCGGCATCGGAGAGCGAATCGCCGAGACGGCAAGACAGTACGGCGTCGACAGCCTCAATGCCCTGTTCTTGACTCCACTTCCCGGCACCCGGCTGTGGAACCAGATGAAGGGCGAAGACCGCATCGCGCTCCACACGTTTCCGGAGGACTGGCGCTACTACACCTTGGCCTTTCCCGTGGCTCGCTATCAGCGCCTCTCGCTCGAAGCGGTCATCCAGGAGATGGTCGCCTGCAACCGAAGCTTCTATTCGATGCCGGGCGTGATGCGCCGGGTGTTGGCCAGCCTGTGGGGGCGGCGCAAGCCTCTCATCAACCTGGTGACCAATCTATCTGCCCGCAAGAACAGCCGCGGCGAAACCCAGGCTTTCGTGGACTTTCAGCGACAGTGGCAGGGTTCTTTCTGCGACAGCAGACCCGAGGCGTGACCTGCGACGTTCCAGGCCCACCCCGCGCGGCACCCGAGTTGATGGAAGTCGGCCACGTCCTATCAGGGGGATATCGTCTGGGGCTGATACCGGTTTGCCATCGTCGCAATCGATCTCATGCAGCCGCTTGGCGATACCGGGCGTCGTTGCACCCAAGCTTGAAGCGTAGCGCTAGACCGGCTATGTTGCCGAGGAAGAGGCCGGCGAAAACAGGCATGTTCGTGAAAAGCGTTCATCACAATTCGTCCGACATGCCGGCGCCACCGGCGGCGTTGCGGACCGTCACCCCGCAACGAGGAGACGATGCCGGTGTGTTCTGGGCCGGGCCCTCCTGGAGAACGGCGTGAGCACCTGGAAGGAGAGAGTCGGTCGTCTCGCTCAGCGCATCCCGCTGTGGCACCATCTTCCGCCTCTGGCGGTGCTCACCTTTCTACACGTGGCGGTGCTCGCGCGCACCCTGCGCGGCACTGCTGGCATCCCCGAGCGGGTCATTCCCTACGATTTTCCCACCACGTATGCGCGCTACTTGGTGTTCATCAGCGACTCCTTGCGCGCTGGCGCTTTGCCCATTTGGTTCCCCTACGGCCACGCCGGCACGCCGTTCTTCGTCAATCCTCAGAGCGAACTCTGGTCGCCTGTGACGTGGATTGTTTCGCTGTTCGGCGGCTACGACCTTCTGGTGGCGCAGCAGCAGCTCATGCTGACTCTATTGGCCGGCTCGTTCGGGCTCTATGCCCTGGCGCACGTGCTGTGGAAGAACCGCTGGGCAGCCCTGCTTGCGGCGATTGCGTACAACTTCACCAGCGCCCGCCTGTGCAACGCCGAGCACATGGATTTCATCAACGCCTTCTCCATCTTCCCGTGGGTTTTCTGGGCCACAGAGCGCGTCGCCCAGGGCATCCGGTGGTCGCGGCCGGTGCTCGGGGTAGCGCTTGCCTTGCTGGTGGTGAGCGGCTACCCGGGTGTCGTGCTGCTGAGCCCGCTTTGGTTTGGCGCGTGGGCGGTTTGGCTGCTTGCCGAGCATTGCGCCGATTGGGCTGCTCGTCGGCAGTTCCTCAAGGGGGTTGGGCTGGCCTTGGGGATGGCTGTGCTCTTGTCGGCGGGATACTGGCTGCCCATCGGGAAACATCTGCAGGTTTTCGCCCGTAGCGAACCCTTGACCGTGGACGCCGCTCTGGCCCAGAGCCTGATCTTTCCGGACTTGCTCCATCTGGTCTTCGGGGCGTCCACCATGGTCATTCCTGACGGCGCGCCCGCCGACATCTCGATGCGTGGGCTCTACTTCGGCATCCTGGCCTTCGCGCTTGCCCTCCTGGCTTGCCTACATCGGCGCGATCGGCGCACGGCTGCCCTGGGCATTGGCTTGGTGGCCGCGTTGCTGATGAGTCTGGGCAGCGGCTCTTCATTTCGTGTGGCCTTGCACGACACCTTCTCCATCTTCAACCTGTCGCGTTTCCCGGCAGGCGACAGCCGCGCGGTGGCGGTGTTGGCCGGCAGCCTGCTCGCCGGCGGCGGCTTGCTGGCGGTTCGCGACGACGCCGAGGCGCGCCGGCGCTTCACGCGCCTGTTGCTGGGCCTGGCCGTCGTCCTGATCGCCGGCCTGCTCTGGCTGAAGGGCGCCATTTTTCCAAGCGCCGGCGTGGTTCCCTTCGCACGGCAGTTCTCCGGTGTGGCGTTGGGCGAGTTGTTCGTGGTGGGGCTGGCCGTGGTCTGTCTGGTGCGTAGCCCGCGGCCGGGCGTGTTGGTGGCTTGCCTGCTGGTCGTGGCTGCCATCGATTCCAGTCTGCACGCCTCGGCGGATGCCCCGCTTTACTCTCGCACTCCGGGGGAGATCGGGATGCAGTGGGCCGAGACGATGCATGTCCGGACCTTCGACGTGGCGAACGCGGAGGTGCCGCGGGTGGATAGCCCGTCCATCGATGCGACCTCGGGCAACGATGCCTTTCTCAACAAGAAGTTCTACCTGCCGTCGTACGGGGGATTTCGGCTCAGGCAGTTCGACGGGTTGATGGCAGCGGGGTTTCATCCGTTCCTCGTCGAAGGTCAACGGGTCGTAGGTTTCCCCAGCCCGGGTCGCTCTGCGGTGGACATCCCGGCGTCCGGGCCGATCTTCCAGCAGCAGGCGAAGCCAGTGAACTTCATCATCAGTCGTTACCGGCCCGACCGCGTCGACTACTCGGTGTTCCTGACGGAGCCCACCACGCTGGTCTTCAATGAGATGTACTTCCCCGGCTGGAAGGCAAGCATCGATCGCGGGCCTAAGGTTCCGATGCTGGAAGTGGCTGGCGGTCTGCGGGCGCTCCGGGTCGAGGCGGGTTTCCATCGCATCGAGACTCGCTTCTCGCCGGGGGTGTTCTGGGTGGGTTTCTTCATCACCGCAGCGGCCTGGCTGGGCGTCCTGGCCTGGCTCGGGTTTGCCATTCGTTCAGGGCGGGCGAGCAAGGCGGAGGCTCGGCTGGCGGCAACGGCCTGACCGGACGACTCGCGCCAAGCGTTCGAGTTGCCGGGAGAAGCTCGCAAGCCGGCTGTCGTCAGCCCCTGCGCGCGTCGAGCGCGCGCCGTTCTTCGAGGAATTGATCGTAGTCGCGGATGTAGTCGTTGGGGTCGTAAACGTCCGAGGCGAGGACGAGCAAAGCGGCGTCTGCGGCGTACTTGTACTGGATGGCCCAGACCATGGGCGGCAGGTAGAGCGCCAGATCGGGTGAGTCGAGCACGACTTCCAGGCGGTTGACCGCGTCGTCCACAACCACGGAAACCGAGCCGGTCAGGCAGATGAGCAGCTGTTCGAGAGCGCGGTGGGCATGGGCCCCGCGCACCTCCTTGCTCGGTACTGCGAAGACCGAGAAAACGCGCTTGGGAACGAAAGGCAATCCCCGCTCGACCTCGCGGGCCAGCAGGTTGCCCCGCATGTCCTTGATGAGGGGAGCGCGGTGAATCGCGACGCCGCGCACGCCGAGTTGCTGCACGCTGGGCAAACCGGTGCCGACCTGGAGATGCGCGGATTCCGGCGCCGCGACGTCGACACCGCCGCTGCCGGCGTAGCGCACGATGCGCGCGGGGTTGCCCACCACGACCGCGTGCGGTGGCACGGAACGGGTCACGACGGCGCCGGCGCCGACCATGGCGTTCTGTCCGATGGTGATGCCGGGCAGGATGGTCGCATTGGCGCCGACAGAGGCGCCGCGCCGGATGGTGGTAGTGGGATATTCCCGAAGGTGCTGTCGGCTGCGCGGCATCGGGTCGTTGGTGAAGGTCGCGTTGGGTCCAACGAACACGTCGTCTTCGATGCGCAGGCCATCCCAGACTTGCACCCCGCACTTGATGGTGACGCGGTTGCCGATCACCACATCGTTTTCGATGAAGGTGTGGTCACAGATGTTGCAATCGTCGCCGATGACTGCGCCGGGCAACACATGGGCAAAGGCCCAGATGCGCGTGCCGCGTCCAATATGCTGGCTCTCCACCAGCGCTTGATGATGTCTGAAGCTGTCACTCACGATTCGAGCACTTTCTGATCCGAAGCGAGATTGGCTGGTTGAGCAGCCCCGTAGCGCTCCTGTATCGCAACGATGTAGTTGGGTCTCCCTTTTGTGTTCTCAAAAGTTCGCCAGACGTAGCCGCCGATGACACCCAGACCAAAGCAGTTCAAGGCGCCGAAGAAGGTCACCACGAGCACGGTCGCCGCGTAGCCGGGAACCGGGATGTTTCCCTCGATCTTCGCCACCGCCACCACGGCAGCAAGCAGGACACTGAGGCAAAGCCCGAACAGGCCGAGCGAGAGCAGACCCCTGATGGGCAAGTCCGAGAAACTGAAGATGCTGTCCATCAAATAGCGCGTCTTCTTCCTCAGGGTCCAGCCGGACCGGCCCGCGCGGCGCTGCTGGCGCATGTAGGGAACCTCGATGCGCCGGAAACCGACCCAAAACAACAACCCCACCAGAGAGCTATTGTTCTCGCTCAGGCGCAGGAGGTGATCACGCACGGCGCGGGTGCAGCCAAACACATCGACTCCCCCAGTCGGAATCTCGCGCTGGATGCAGCGCCGAAAAAAACCCCAGAACAGGGCTGAGGCCATGCGCGAGCGCAGGGGATCGGCGCGACCGGTCCTGCGTCCCACCGCGACGTCGCACTTCCCCTCGCGCAGCAGCTTGGCGAATTGGAAGATGAGCTCGGGCGGTTCCTGCAGGTCGGCTGCCATGACGGCAAAGAACTCGCCCTGGCTCGCGGCCAGACCAGCGCGGATGGCGGCGAAAGATCCGAAGTTGCGCGACAAGAGCAGGAGCTGCGAACGGAAGGGTGCCATCGGCAGGCTGGCTGAGAGCCGCAGATAGGAATCGTCGGGGCTGCCGTCGACCACGAACACCACCTCCAGGTCATCCCCGAGTTCGCCGTGCAGACGCTCGAGCGCCTGCAGAAGCTCCGCAATGTTCTCGGCGTTGCGGTAGACCGGGATGACCAACGAGATCAAGCTGCTGGCCATGTGCAGACCGCCGCGACGACGCGGCTGACCTCGTCGTCGGTCAAGAACGGGTGGATGGGCAACGAGACCTCGCCTGCGGCCAGCGCCGTGGCGCGCGGGAGGGGAGCGCGAACCTCGAAGGCTTGTCCGCGCAGCGCGGGCTGGTCCGGGATGAGGCGCGGGTAGTGGATCGCCGTCAGCACGCCGGCCGCGCGCATGTGTTCGATGAAAGAGGTGCGCCGATGCGCGGGCACGCACACGGGGAATAAGTGCCACACGCTGGTCTCGGCGGAGGCAAGGGTTGGCAGGCGAACCTCCGGGTGGCGTATGCGCGAGAGGTAGGCCTGGGCGACCTCTCGTCGTCGCGCGGTCCAGGCGGCGAGCCTGGGCAGAAATGCATGGTCCAAGATGGCGGCATGCAACTCGTCGAGGCGGCTGTTCATGCCCAGCTCATCATGCAAGTAGCGCTGGCTTTGCCCATAGTCACGCAACGACCGACAGCGGCCCGCCAGCCCGGCATCATCGGTGGTAACCGCGCCGCCATCGCCGAGCGCGCCGAGATTCTTCGTGGGATAGAAGCTGAGCGCCGTCGCCTGTCCGACCGATCCCACCTGCCGCCCAGAGTGAACCGCCCCGATCGCCTGAGCGCAATCCTCGACCACGGTTAGCTCAAAGCGGTCGCGCAGCTCAGTCAGTCCCTGCAGATCCAGCGCGTGGCCGTAGAGGTGAACCGGCACCATGGCAGAAATGGCACGGTCCGATGCCAGCGCCGTCCGGCACAGGTCCAGGTCAAGCAGCCCGTGCTCATCCACGTCAACGAAGACGGGAACCGCGCGGGCGCGCAGGATGGCCAGCGTGGTCGCGAAGGCGCTGAGCGGCGTGGTCAGCACCTTGGTGCCGGGCTTGACGCCACAGGCCCGCAACCCTATCTCGATGGCATCGAGGCCGCTGGCGCAGCCGATGGCGTGCGCGCGCCCCACGCGCGCGGCCAGGCTGCGCTCGAAGCCCGCGACCTCACGTCCGAGCACGTACCAGCCGCTCTCGCCCACGCGCCGGACTGCCTCGAGGACAGACTCTCCGGTATTCGCCCACAGGCGCTTGAAATCGTTCAACAGGATCTGAGATTCAGCCAAGAGCCACTCGCCTGCCTTGCGGACAACGCATCTTTGAAGGCAGCACTCTACCATGCTGTGAAGTGGCAGCAGCGGGCGCACGACGCTCGTAGCGTATATGTAGGACAGTGTGCCGAGAGCACGGACATCGTGATGCGTCTTTACCGGGTTCCGGTCCTGGCCTAACCTGAAGTTTCACTTGCCACGGGTTCCCCCCAAACCAGCCGACCGCCTTGTGGATTCCGATCGCGTTCGGGCCAAGACGGTCGTCACCAGCATCAACAAGATTGCCGAACACGCGCCCACCAAGGAGGCGTGTTTGGTGGTCATCTACGGATCTGATCTGGGCCGCAAGTACAACCTGGAAGCGCCGACGTTGGTGGTCGGGCGCTCGTCCAAGTCTGACGTCCAGATCGATCAGGAGTCGGTTTCGCGCGCGCACTCGAGGATTCTCAACTCCGGGCGCGCCATCCGGATCCGAGATCTCGGATCGACCAATGGCACCTACGTCAATGACGAGCTCATCGACGAGCGCACGCTGGAGGACGGCGATTTCATCAAGATCGGCCGCACCATCTTCAAGTTCCTCTCGGGCGGCAACATCGAGCGCGCCTACCACGAAGAGATCTACCGGCTTACCACCGTCGACGGCTTGACCCAAATCTTCAACAAGCGCTACTTCCAGGAATGCATCGAGCGCGAGATCGCGCGGGCCCTCCGCTATCGGCGCGATGTTTCCCTGGTCATGTTCGACATCGACCACTTCAAGCAGGTCAACGACACCCACGGGCATCTGGCCGGCGATTCGGTGCTCAAGACACTGGCCCTGACCGTCAAGAACAGGATCCGGCGTGAGGATCTGTTCGCGCGCTACGGTGGCGAGGAGTTTGCTATCGTGCTGCCCGAGATTGACGGCCACAACGCCCATCAGCTGGCAGAGAAGATCAGGCGCATCGTCGAGACCACGGACTTCAGGTTCGAAGGTGTCAAGATGGACGTCACCATCTCTCTGGGCGTCGCGGCTTTGGACCAGGAAACCACCGACGCGGCGGGGTTGATCAAGCGCGCGGACGAGCGCCTCTACGAGGCCAAGAACGCCGGACGCAACTGCGTACGCGGTTAGTCTTTCTTGCAGAAAGAGCGCTCATGAACACAGGCAAAGTCTGCTGGGGAATTCCACTCTTGCTGGCGATGGCATTTTTCGCCCCTCCTGCACGCGCCCAGTCCGAGAGCGAGAAAAAACAGGAAGCAAAGGAGCACTACGAGAAGGCCACACGCTTCTACGACCTGGCCAAGTACGGCGACGCCATCCGGGAGTACGAGGAGGCCTACCTGCTGGTGGCCGATCCCAACCTGCTCTACAACATGGGACAGGCCTACCGCCTGTGGGACAAGCCGGAAGAGGCGATTCGCTGCTACAAGAACTACCTGCGCAACCGGGCCGACGCGAGCAACCGCGCCGATGTCGAGAGAAAGATTGCGGAGCTGGAGCGCACCGTCGAAGACCATCGCAAATCGGGAACCGCGTCGCTTGCGCCCCCGCCGCCCGCGGTCCAACCGGGATCCGTTGCGGCCGAAGGTGAGTCCCCGCCTGCGAACCCTGGGCAGGCCGCCGGTACGCTGGTGGAGTCCGGCCCCTTGCGGCCCGACAAGCCGAGCCGGGTTCTGCCCTATACCCTCCTCAGCGCAGGCGGGGCTTGCTTGGTCACGTCGCTGGTCACCGGCTTAGTCGCAGCCAACAAGGCAAAGCAGATCGCGGATGCCTCGAAGCAACCCAGCCATCCGGTCTTCGATCCGTCGGTGCAGTCGACAGGCAAGGCGTTCAATGCGGTGGCCATCATCACCGGCGTGACCGGTCTGGCGGCCGGCGGAGTGGGCCTCTACCTCTACTACCGATACCACCGCGCGAGTCGAGCTTCCGCGACCGCGGCGTCCACCCCATCCCAAACCGAGGTGGCGTTTTTTCCGTTGACTGGGCCTGGCTTCGCAGGTGGCGGCGCCAGCGTGAACTTCTAGGGGATGCCGTCATGACCAAGTCGAATTTTGGTCTCGCCATGCTCGTCGCGACCGGGTTGGCGGCGGGCTGCTTCAACACCAAGAACGTGCAGAGCGGGGGGCTGAAGTGTGCGCCTGGCGGGGTCTGTCCCGACGGATTCTCGTGCGGCCCGGACAACCTCTGCTACCGCAACGGCACCGACGGCGGGATTGCGTGCACGCCCCCAACCGACCTTCCGCCGGGCGACCTCTGCGATCCGGTCTGTCAGAGTGGCTGTCCTGCGAACCAGCGCTGCCAACAAGTTGTCGACCCACTCGGAAACTATAGCCTCGGGTGCGAAACGCCACCGACGGGAACACCGCTGGACGTTTTCAAACCCTGCGACACCGGCAACGATCTATGCAAGCCAGGCCTTCTGTGCGTCGAGCCGCCACTCGGATCAACCGGGTGCGTCGCGCAGTGCTACCGGTACTGCCGGCAGAACAGCGACTGCCCAGCCAACAGTCGCTGCGCGCTGAGCATCGTCATCGGTGGACAGCCGTCAATGCCAATCTGCGCACCTCCCGCGGTGACCTGCAATCCCGCCCTGCAAACCGCAGTGCTGGCTTGCAGCCCATCGCTCACCGGAAGCACCTGCTACGTGTTTTCAAAGGAATTTCCCGACGAGACCATGTGTGACTGCGCGGGAACGATAGCGGCCGGGCTGGCCTGTACGGACATGCACTCCTGCGTGGCCGGATACGAGTGCACGGGTGGGAAGTGTCAGAAGGTATGTCTGCTACAGGCGGGCGGCCTCGCCTGTCCGGGCGGGCAGACCTGCGCGTCTCTCAATGGGTCGACGAAGTACGGCACCTGTCTGTGATGGGAACCTGAAAGGGTTCGCTACGCCCTTCGGCCCCCCACCCGCCACCAGCTCCCCGCTCGCTTCCCCCTTCGGGGACTTCGGGACCTGCACCTTCCCCACCACACCCGCTCGCTACGCTCGCGCCCTCGCGCTCGGCCTCGCCAAACCCTGCGCTCTGGCTTCGGCGGGCAACGAGGGCGCGCGCGCAGCGCGCGGGGCGGGCAGGGTGGCGGGCCGTCCCGAAGTCCCCGTAGGGGGAGCCCACCTGCGCCCACGCGAGTCAGTAGAAGGCCGCTACCAGCCCGCGTACAAGATCGACATGATAGCCACCGCGTAGCCCAGCAGGTTGATCAGGAAGGGCGCGTCGCGGAGCATGGAGTCGGTGGGGCTCTCGCTGTCCACCTTGCCCTGGACAATCCAGATGAACCGCAAGACGCCGAACACCACGAATGGTACGGTGAGAGCCAGACGACGCGTACCAAAGAAAGTCAGAGCGTGGGGCGACTGGGTGTATAGGACGTAGGAGACGATGGTCAAGATGGCAAGCAAGTAGAGGAGCACGCGCAGCACGTTGGGTGGGTAGCGGTCGAGCACCAGGCGTTGGTTTCCTCCCCGGGTTCCGGCGACGCGCAACTCGTGGGCACGCTTGCCGAACCCGAGGAACGCTGCCAACAACAGCGTGCACAGCAGGACCCAGGCCGATGGGTCCACGGGAATGGCGCAGGCGCCTCCCAGCACGCGCAAGAGGAACCCCGCACTGATGCACGCCACGTCCACGAATGGAACGTGTTTCAGCCAGAAGGAGTAGGCGACGTTCTGCGCAAGGTACGCGGCGGCGATGGCGGCCAGCGTGGGGGCAATCAGGGCGCTGCCGACCAGGCCAACCAGGGCCAGGACCGCGGCGAGCAAGCGAGCACTTTTCACCGGCAGGGCGCCCGAGGCGATGGGACGCAGGCGCTTCAGGGGATGGGCACGGTCCTTTTCCACGTCGACGATATCGTTGAATACGTACACGGCACTCGACAGCAGACAGAAGCAGACCACGGCAAGAACCGCCGAAATCACGGCTCGCGGGTCGTCGACCCGGCGCGCGAATACCAAGGGCGCGAGAACGAAGAGATTCTTCACCCACTGATGAAAGCGGAGGGACTTAAGGACGGCGAGGACCATGGGGTGGGGGCGAAGTGTAGCGCGAACCGATGGAAGGTCTATCCTCTCGGGCAACAGTAGCCTATTCTTGGCACCTCCCGCGAGGGGGACCTGATGCCCCAGAGTGACACCGATCACAGCCCCGACGGCGCGAGGCCGTCTGCCCTAGCCAGCCTGACCGACGAGGTGCTGGTGGCGCGCGCGCGCAGCAAGGACGTTGTGGCGTTCGAGGAACTGCTGGGCCGCTACGAAGACAAGCTTTACCGCTTGGCCATGCGCTTCGTGCGCAACGAGAACGACGCTCAGGAGATCCTGCAGGACGTGTTTCTGTCAGCGTGGCGGAACCTGCCGGGATTCGAGGGTCGGGCGCAGTTCGGTAGCTGGATGTATCGCGTGACCGTGAATGCGGCGCTCATGTTCCTGCGCGCACGCAACCGGCATCCCGAGGTCATGCTGGACGACGTCGAACCCGGCATCCTGAGCAAGGCGGCGGGAGACTCCGTGCATGGCTCGTCGGAGGATTGGTCGCAACGGCCGGACGAGCAGCTTCAGTCCGAGGAGCTGCGGCGCCACATCCAGGCGGCGGTAGACGCCCTGCCTGATGGGTTGCGCACGGTCTTCCTGGTGCGCGACGTGGAAGGACTATCTACCGAGGAGACGGCCGAACTGCTTGAGCTGTCGCTTCCCGCGGTCAAGACCCGCCTGCACCGCGCTCGCCTGGCTCTGCGCGAGGCCATCGGGCACTACTTCGCGGGTTAGGGCAGCGCAGGGTCGTGATGAAGATGACATTCGTCTGGCGATCGGCCTGCGCCCTGGCGGTCCTGGTCGCCGGGCTGACTCTGCTGGCGGAGCGCAGGGCGCGCGGCGACGCCTACCAAGCTCGATGCGAGGGCGCGCGCACGGCTCTGCTGGCGCGCAGGGCGGCGCCGGATGCGGCAGCACCCTTGGCCGCGCTGGTGCGCATGGAGGCGATGCTCAGCCCAGGACGGCTGGCGGCCGTGCTGCGCGACTTTGTCGAGGGAAAGGATGCCGTGAGCGCGGATCCTCTGGTGGCCGCGCAAGCGTCGTACTTCCTTTCCCTGGAAGAAGACCGCGCCGGCCAGCGCGAGCGGGCCGATGCGCGCCGGCGCGGGCTGGGCTTGCTGCGCGACCTGTGGGTGCTGGGACCGTTCGATGCCCAGGGGCGTAGTGGACTGGATCGCATCTACCCCGCCGAGCTGTCCTTGCCCGATCCGCGCGGAAGCCAGTGCCATCCGGGCAAGGCGCGGCAAGTCTGCTGGCGCCGGACACCGGCCGAGGTGTCTCGGCAGGGGGCGGTCATCCTCGGCGCACTTCTGCGTCCGGACAACGATGCCGTCGCGTATGCGCTCGCGTATGTGCACAGCGATCAGGGGCGCTGGGCGGCGCTGCGGCTGGGCTCGCCGGGACCGGTCAAGGCCTGGCTAAACGGTCGCCTGGTGATGAGTCGGGATGTGGTGCGGCCGGCTGCGCTGGATCAGGATACGGCCGCACTGTGGATTCCGGGTGGCGAGAGCGTGCTGCTGGTGAAGACGGTCATCACCACCGGCGCCTGGCAGATGTTCTTGCGCGTGACGGATCCCGACGGGGGCGCGCTGCCCGGGGTGACGGCAAACGCAGAGGCGCCTGCAGGCGGCGTGGTCGCGTCCGCGCCGCCGGTACATCCACCCACCGTGCGCGATCTCAAGGAGATCATGCGCCGGCGTGCCGAGCGGGCCCCGGGGGCCGAGGCGGCGCTGCGCTGGCTTGATTTTGCGCGCATCCTGGATCTTCTGCGCAGCGAGGACAGCGAGAGCAAGGCCGCCGAACTGGCGGCCAGCCGGGCGGCGAGTGCAGAACCGGCCTCTCAGGCGACGCGCTTTGCGGCGCTCGAGCTGCTGAGCCAGGTAGCCCGCGAGGAAGACGACGCGCGACAGGCGTTGGAGCGAGCCCTGGTGCTGGCGCCGGGGCCAGGCGAGCGGGCGCTGGTGTTGGCCGAGCTTGGCGATCTGGCGCAACGGCAACATCGACCGGAGACGGCGCTCCAGCGCTGGCGTGAAGCTGCAGCGGGCGACCCGACCTCGGTCCCGGTCCAACTCGATCTGGCGGGCGAAGAACGGGAAGCGGGCCTGCCCGCTGCGGCCTTGCGGCGCCTCGAGGCGCTTGCCGGCCCCCCTGCAGGTCTGTCCGCGGTGATCGAGGCGCGCGCGCGTACGCTCGAGGCTTTGGACCGCTTTTCTCAGGCGGAGGCCGAGTGGAGGCGCCTGTGGAACACGCGTCGTTCCGACGCGGAATTGCTGCGAGAGTTGGCCGGGGCCGCGCGCCGTCGCGGGGACGAAAGCCAGGCTGCCCAGCTTTACGGTGAGGCGGCGGCCTGGCGGCCTGACCTGCACTATCTGGCGATCGAGCAGGCCCATGTGCTCGAAGGAGCGGGACGGGGCAGAGAGGCCGAGGAGGTGCTGCGCACGGCCTTGCTGCGCTTGCTCGACGAGCCTCGTCTGCACGAAGAGCTGGGTCGCCTGCTGGCGCGAACCGGACGCTCCCAGGAGGCGGCGTCCAGCCTGCGCCGAGCGCTACGCCTGCGACCGCAGCAGCCGGCGCTGCGCCGCTACGCCGAATCGTTGGCCGCATCCCCTGACGGGATACGCCGGCCGGCCGGTGTTGAGGATCTGGCACGCACGTTTGCCGCCCACGGCGCAACCGTGAGCGGGCCGGCGTTGCTCTCGCCTCCGGCGGCAGGGGACTGCGATCCGGCCGTGATTCTGCTCGACCGCCACGTCACGCGGGTGCACCCGAACGGTCTGGCCGACAGGTTCGTCCAGCGCATCGTTCACTTGCGCACCGACCGTGCGGCCCGCGACAACCAGGAGGTGCTGGTGCGCTATGTGCCCGGCGAGCAGGAAGTGGAGATTCGCGAGGCGCGCATCTTTCGCCGCAGCCCCGGGGGAGAGGTCGAGGCTTTCCAGGCGAGCGGGCGTGACGACCGCGACCTTTCCGAACCCTGGTACGGCCTGTACTACGACGCTCGTGCCGAAGTGGTGTCCTTCGAGAACCTGCGGGCCGGCGACGTGATCGAAGTGCAGTACACCGTGACGGATGTCGCCTACCAAAACGACATGGCCGACTACTTTGGCGACCTTGCCATCATCGCTGACCTCTTTCCCAAGAAAGCATGGGACTACACACTCATCGCGCCGGCGCAGCGGTCGTTCTTTTTCAACCAGCCGCGCCTGCTCGGACTTGTGCGGCAGGTGGAGCGCCAGGGGGATGAGGTGGTCTACCGCTGGGCGGCCGCCGACGTGGCACGGGTCGACATCGAGCCGGCCATGCCCGGACTCACCGAGGTTGCGCCCTACTTACACATCAGCACTTATCAGAGTTGGCAGGAGGTGGGCCGGTGGTACTGGAGCTTGGCCAAGGATCAGGTGCAGAGTGACCAGACACTCAAGCAGGTGGCGGCCCAGGCTACCGCCGGGCTGCACAGCGACGCGGACAAGGTCCGGGCGTTGCACCGGTTCGTGACCGAGCAGATGCGCTACGTGGGGCTGGAGTTCGGCATTCACGGGTACAAGCCCTATCCCACGAGCCAGGTGTTGTTGCGTCGGTTTGGCGACTGCAAGGACAAGGCCTTGTTGCTGGTGGCCTTGCTGCGCGAACAGGGCATCGAGTCCGAGTTGGTCTTGCTGCGATCGCGCCGGGCCGGCCTGCTGGACAGCGAGCCGGCTTCGCTGGCGGTCTTCGACCACGCCATCACCTACGTTCCGCGCCTCGACCTCTATCTCGACGCCACGGCCGAGTTTGCCGGACTCGACGAGTTGCCCAGCCAGGACCAGGGGGTGATGGTCTTGCGCGTGGGCTGGGGCGGAACCACGCTGGCGCGTACCCCGGTGCTGCCCGCCTCGGCCAACCGCGCCCTGCGTGTCTGGGAGGTTGCGCTGGCCAGCGACGGGAGCGCGTGGGTCGACGAGCGGGTCACCATCAAGGGCCAGGCGGCACAGGAGTGGCGCGCGCACTACCAGACACCGGGCGAGAGGCGCGAGCGCTACGCCAAGGTGTGGAACAGCCGTCAGGCGGGTGCGCGGCTGCAGGCGGTGGAGATGGCCGGCGTGCAGGATCGCAACCAGCCGGTTGTGGTGCGGGCCCGGGCCTTTGTCCCCCGCCTGGCCCAACCCAACCAGCGCGGCGAGTTCCATCTGCCATCGAGCGCGCGTGAAACCGACCTGACCCAGACCTACGCCCGCCTGGGCGTGCGACGGTGGCCATTGGTTCTCGGGTTTCCCTGGCAGCATGAGGAGGAACTCGACTACCGCTTGCCGGACGGGTTCCGCCTGCTGCGCACGCCGACTGCGCGCAAGTTCAAATGCGCTTTTGGCAGCTTCGACCTGGAGGTGCACGTGTCGTCCGACGGTCGCGCCCTCAAGGTGCGTTCGTTGCTGTCAGTGGAACGCGACCGGATTGCCGCCAGCGAGTATGCGGACTTTCGCGCTTTTCTGCGTGACGTGGACAATCTGCTGGGCGAGCCGATCGTGATCGCAGGGGAGGACGCGCGATGAGGACAATCCCGCGACCGCCCCAGGAGGTCGTGGCCGTGGCCGCGGTCGTGGCCGTGGCCGCACAAGCGCATGGACTGACTGGGGGCAGGCCATGGTGAACAAGAGGCGCCGCGCGGCCTGCCAGGTCGTGCTTCTGGCGTGTTTCGCCTCGGGCTGCGCCGGGATCCTGGCTGGCGGCTGGCGACTCGATCCGACCACGGAGACGGGCCGGGCCTGGCAAGCACTGCTCGACGGGAAATCCGACGAGGCGGCGGCGGCTTTCAGCCGCGTGCTCGGCGCAGGCGCGAAGGGCGAGCCCCGAACCTTGGCCCTGTTCGGCGCGGGTAGCCTGGCCTGCGAGCGAGGGGATGCTGAAGCGGCCGTGGCGCACACGCTCGATTTGATCGAAACCGCGGCACAGAGCGGCGATGTGCGCGACGGTCTGCTGGTTTCGGCCGCGGCCGCGCGGTTGCCGCAGCTTCTCGACGAACTGCCCGACCGGCACGCGGCCGAAGAGAGGGTCATGGTCCTGTCGCCCGACCGCCTTCCGTGGCGCGCGCAATACCTGCTGGCGTCACTCTTCGCCGAAATCGCCCGGCGACGGGCCGACGCGGACTTGCTGGAGAGGCTGGCTCGTCGCTCCGGGTGCCTGACCGAGCTGCGTCTTGCCGGCGTGGCCGGCCGCTTGCCGTATCTCGATCTTTCGTCCAACCAGATGCGTTCAGCCAAGCCGGTTCGAGCGCTGGCCCGCTCAGGGTGTCGGTTCACGACGCCGAGCACGGACGCGCTGCCTGGCGCACGTGTCCTGTACTCCGCGATCGACGTGCCTGCCGGTCACTATCAGGTCGTGCTCGACTACGCAGGGCCCGCCCTGTTGCGCGTGGATGGAGGCCCCTGGCATCACCACGGCGACTCGCCTGAAGCGCTTGGTTCGCGCTGGTCCGCGCTGCCGCTGGCGCTGGGCCAGGGCCGGCATCAGGTGGAACTGCGCCTGGGTAGCTATGGCGGGGGCATCGATGTGGGCTTGCTGCTCGCACGGGCTTCCAGTCGGAAGAGCGTCGACCCGGAGATCGGACCGCACCGTTCTGTGCTGGAAGAGGCGGTTTTCGATCTCGCGGCGGCGCTGTCTGCGCACATGGCCGGGGAAGTGGACCAGGAGCTGGTGCATGCGGCTGCCCTCGCCATGCATCCCCGCTTTGCGCTCGGGCTGTCCGCGGCGGCGCGTATGTCGGAAACCGATCCCACGCGGCCCGAGACCATGAACCGCGACCGAGCGCGCGGGCTCTATCTGCGCGCCGTGGCCGTGGACCCGCACTTGGCGCGGGCTTGGTTGGACCTGGCCCGACTGGAACTCGACAACGATCGGCCGCGCGAGGCAGCCGAGGATGCCCAGCGGGCGCGGAGCGCGGCAGCCGGCTGGTGGCCAGCAGCGCTGCAATTGGCGGATGCCCTGCGCGTTCGCGGGCTCGAACGCGACGCCGACGCGGCCATGGCAGCCGCTCTGGCGCATGCGGGGCAAGGGCAGGGGGCGTGCGCGGTCCTCGAAAGCGGGCTTCGTCATGCTGAGGAGCGGGCCATGGTCGGTGAGCAGAAGCGCCTGGCCAGCCTGCTGATTGGCTGTGATGCCCAGTCCGAGGCTCCTGTGCTCTGGTATCGACAGCGCGGCGACGCAACCGCAGCGGAAGCGGCCCTGCGTCGTGCCCTGCCCACCAGCGCGGAGCCAGCCCGGGTTCGCTCCGAATTGGCGGGGTTGTTGCTGGCGCGGGGTGATGGGGCCGGCGCCGCGGTGGAGTTGCAGGCTCTGGTCGACTGGTCTCCACGGGACGCCAATCTGCGCCTGCGCCTGGTCGATGCCCTGCTGGCCGCCGGGGACGCGGCAAGATCAAAGGCCGTTCTGGCAGAGACGCTCCAACGTTTTCTCGCAAGCAGCACCGTCCGGCAGGCGGCTCGCATCGCCGGGCTGTTCCTGCCACTCGACGATTTTCGGCTGGATGGCGGTCAGGTGATTCGGGACTTCCTGGCGTCCGGCCATCGCTATCAGGCCTCCGCGGTGGTGGTGTTGGATCGCACGGTCGAGCGGATCTTCCCTGACGGAGGACGGGCAAGCCTCACCCACACCATCACTCAGGTATTGAGCAAGGAAGGCATCGAATGGGCGGGTGAGGTTTCCGTGCCGTCCGGTGCCGAGGCACTAGCCTTGCGCACCCGCAAGGCTGACGGGACCATCCGCGAGGCCCAGGAGATCGCCGGCAAGCCCACGGTTTCGGCCTCCGATGTGGCGGTGGGGGATTTCGTCGAGTGGGAGACCCTGGAATTCAAGTCGCCGGCCGAAGCGTTCGCGCCGGGGTTCTTGGGCGAGCGCTTCTACTTCCAGTCGTTCGACGCGCCCCTGGATCGCAGCGAGTATTTGCTGGTCGTACCGACCGAGATGGCCGTGGACCAGGATCGGCGGGCCGGGGCGCCGGAGCCCTCTGCAAGCGCCGGCCCTGACGGTACCCGAGTCGTGCGATTCATCGCGCGGCAGATGGCGCAACTCTTTCCCGAGCGCTCGTCCTTTGTGGCAGAGGACTGGGTTCCCTCGGTGCGCGTGTCGAGCGGTGTCGATTTTGCGCGCTGGTCGCGTTTCTTGGCCGATCGCCTGTACGGCGTGTCGCGCGTATCACCTGAGCTGCGACGGGTGGCTGCGCAGATCAGGAAGGAGGCCGGCGGCGCGCGGAGGAGCATCCCCGAAGCCATCACCCGCTGGGTGAACCAGCACATCGAGCCCGAGGCCAGCCTATTCGAGCCGGCCTCGGTGTCGCTCGATCGCGGGCAAGGCAACCGCGCTGCCGTGGTGCTGGCGCTGGCGCGTGCTTTGGGCCTGAAGGCCGAATTGATGTTGGTGCGTCCGCTCACCCGCGCGCCGGCGGCCGCGCCGGTGGCGTCGCAGGAGATGGATGACTTCAGCGAAGCGCTGGTGCGCCTGCCCGGCTCGGATGGGGCGGCGCGGTTTTTCGATCCCCGCACGCGGAGCGCCCCGTTCGGCTATCTGCCGCCGGGGTTGGCGGGCGCACCTGGCTTTACGCTGGGTGACGATGCACTGGCCATCGCCCGCGGTGCGGTGACGGACGGACGCCACGTGGTGGTGAAGATGCGCCTGGCCGCCGACGGCAGCGCAGCTGCAACCGTGACGGAAGATCTTAGCGGCTGGCCTTCGCTGGAGTGGAGCGAGGTCGTGGAGCGGGCGGGCCAGGATCGAATCAAGCTGCGCCAGGAGTTCGAGCAGCGCTGGCTGAGCCAGCAGTTTCCCGGCGCAGTCCTCGACGAGCTTTCTGTGCAGGAGGGTCCGGCGGGACAGAGACTTGTCCGCTACACCCTGAGCAATCCGCGCATGGCCACACGCACGGGCAACATTCTCCGGCTGCGTCCCCCCTTTTTCCTGTCGCAACCGGGGCGTCGGTTCTTCACCGAGTCGCAGCGGCGGACGCCCTTGCAACTCGGCTACGACGTGCCGCTCTGGCTGGAGGCCAACATCGAGTTGCCCGCGGGGGCCCGGGTGATCGACGTGGGCGCAAGCGGCAGTGTCACAGCCGGCCCGGCGCTCTTCTCCGAGGAGCGTCAGGTCCAAGTCGACGCGGCCGGGGCCGGCGTGCCCGGCGCTGTGCGCCTGCTCTTGCGACGGCGCTGGCAGCTCCCGCTGGCGCGCGTCTTGCCGGCTGACTACGACCAGATGGCCAACAGTCTACGCCGGGTAGATCCCCTGGAGCAGGGCGAGATCCGCGTCGAGGTACCTGCGAAGTAGTGCTAGTCTCCGGGCGCTGCACCATGGCCGCCTTTGTTCCCGACCGCGCTCGCTTCCTCGACCTTGCTCGGCAGGGCCGCCTTTGCTTCGTGTATCGCGAATGGCTGGCCGACGCGGACACGCCGGTTTCGGTCTTCGCCAAGCTGGGGCGAGGGCCGTACTCGTTCCTCCTCGAAAGCGTAGTGGGCGGCGAGAAGTGGGCCGCCTACAGCTTCGCCGGCGTGCGGCCGCGCACCGTGATTCGGGCTCGGGGCATGGAGGTCGAACGTTTGCGACCCGACGGCGATGGCTTTGTCGTGGAAGAACGTGTCAGCGAAGCAAACCCGCTCGACTACGTCAGCCGCACCCTGGCCAGCTTTCCGCCCGCGGTCCCGCCCGGGCTGCCGCGCTTCTTTGGCGGAGCCGTGGGCTGGCTGGGCTACGATGCCGTCCGGCGCTTCGAACGCCTGCCAGAACATGCGCCGGATGAACTCGGACTTCCCGACCTGTGCTTCGCCCTGACCGACACCGTGGTGGTTTTCGACAACCTGCGCGGCACGATCAAGGTGGTGGCCTCGGTGGATGTGGCGGGCGTCGATCCAAACCGCGCCTACGACGAGGCCTGTCGCAAGGTGGAGGAGATCTTCGACCGGCTCGCCAAACCTGCCCGCGCCCTGACGCCGCTCGATCTCCTGAGTGGGGCGGGGGCCGGATCGGGGCTGCAGCCGGTGGCTCGCACCAGCCAGGAGGACTACCAGGCTGCCGTCCGCCGCATACAGGAATACATCAAGGCTGGCGACGCGTTTCAGGTGGTGCTCTCGCAGCGCTTCGACGTGGCCCGCGGCGAGGTGGACCCGTTCGACGTCTACCGCATCATGCGCGTCACCAATCCCTCGCCTTACATGTTCCACCTGGAATTCCCCGAGGCTGTCGTGACCGGTGCCTCACCCGAGGTGCTGGTGCGTCTGGACGGGCGCCGGGTGGATGTCCGGCCTTTGGCAGGCACGCGCCGCCGCGGCCGCAGCGTCGAGGAAGACGAAGCCCTGGAAAAGGAACTGCGCGCGGATCCCAAGGAACTGGCCGAACACGTCATGCTGATCGACCTCGGCCGCAACGACGTGGGCCGGGTGGCAGCGCCCGGCAGCGTCCGACTCGACGACGTCATGGTGGTGGAACGCTACTCCCATGTCATGCACCTGGTTTCCAACGTGAGCGGCACCCTGGTAGACGGTCTGTCCGCTAAAGACGTAGTGCGCGCGGCCTTTCCTGCCGGTACGCTCTCGGGTGCACCCAAGATTCGCGCCATGGAGATCATCGACGAGTTGGAGCCGTCCCGGCGCGGGGTCTACGGCGGTGCGGTCGGCTACCTTTCCTACACCGGCAACATGGACCTCGCGATCGCGATCCGGACCCTGGTCACCAGGGGCGATACCATGCACGTGCAAGCCGGGGCGGGCATCGTGGCCGCCAGCCGGCCTGAGGCCGAGCATGAGGAGTGCGTGAACAAGGCGCGCGCGGTGATGGGCGCAATCGAGCTGGCCCGGCAGTCGGCTGGCAACGGGGGGCGCTAGTCATGGTGCTGGTCATCGACAACTACGACTCCTTCACCTACAACCTGGTGCAGTACCTGGGCGAGCTAGGGCAACAAGTCAGGGTCGTGCGCAACGATGAAGTTTCAGTTGAAGAGATTGAACACATCTCTCCGGAATATATAATTATTTCTCCTGGTCCATGTACGCCGAACGAGGCCGGGATCTCGCTCGACGTGGTCCGCCGGCTGGCCGGCAAGATTCCCATCCTAGGCGTGTGCCTGGGCCACCAGGCCATCGGCCAGGCCTTCGGAGGCAAGGTCATCCGCGCCAAGGAAGTGGTGCACGGCAGAACCTCGCGCGTCTTCCATGACGACAAAGGCCTTTTCGCCGGCCTGCCCAACCCCTTCGAAGCCACGCGCTACCACTCGCTCGTCGTCGAACGATCCAGCTTGCCTGACTGTCTGGAGATCACGGCCAAGACTTGGGACGATGAAGTCATGGGCTTGCGCCACAAGAGCATGCCGGTGGAAGGGGTGCAGTTTCACCCCGAGTCGTTCCTGACCAAGGTGGGCAAGGATCTCCTGCGCAACTTCTTGCGCCCGAGGCCGGCATGACCGGCCCGGCTGCGACGCCCGGGCTGGGCATTCGCGAGGCTCTGGCTCAAGTGGTGTCGGGGCGCAGCCTGTCGTCGGCCGACATGAGCGCGGTCGTGGGCTGTATCATGGACGGCGAGGCCACCCAGGCCCAGGCGGCAGGCCTGCTCACCGCCCTGCGCATGAAGGGCGAGACAGTGGACGAGGTGGTGGGCGCGGCCCTGGCCATGCGCCAACGCATGCTGCGCCTGCCGGCAGAGGGGCCTGCCTTGCTCGACACCTGCGGCACCGGCGGCGACGGCTCGGGCACGGTCAACATCTCGACCCTGGCGTCCTTCATAGTGGCTGCCTGCGGGGTCAACGTGGCAAAGCACGGCAACCGGGCGCTCTCGTCGCGTTCCGGTTCCCACGACGTCATCGAGGCCATGGGCATCGACCCTGCACCCACGCCCGAGATGGCCCAGCGTTGCCTTCACGAGGTTGGCCTCTGCTTCATGTTCGCGCCCAACTTTCACGCGGCGACCCGGCATGTGGCTGGTCCGCGCCGCGAACTGGGGTTTCGCACCCTGTTCAATCTCTTGGGGCCGCTCACCAACCCGGCCGGTGCGCGCTACCACATGAATGGCGTGTTTGCAGCCGAGCGCTGTGAGTTCATGGCGCGCGCGCATGCACAGCTGGGCTCGTACAGCGCGATGGTGGTGCACGGCGCGGGCGGGCTCGACGAGATCGCCACCTCGGGCCCAACCCAGGTTGCGGAACTGCGCGACGGGAAGGTCCGTTGCTATGAAATCCGGCCGGCAGATTTCGACCTAGCCGAGCAGGATCCCGCGGGCCTGGCCGGGGGAGACGCGGCGACCAACGCGCACCTTCTGCAGGCCGCGCTGGCCGGCACGCCCGGCGCGATTCGGGTGGCCGCGCTCATGGAAGCGGCTGCGGGTCTCTATGTGGTGGGTGCGGCGTCCGATCTGCGGGCCGGCGCTCGCCAGGCGGCCGAGGCGCTAGACAGCGGCCAGGCACGCGCCGTGGTGGATCGCTTGCGCCGCCTGTCGCCTGTGCAGAAGAAAGAATGATCCTCGACGAGATTCTCGTGCAGACGCGACAGGGGGTGGCCGCGGCCCAAGGTCGATTGCCGCTAGCCAGGCTGGAGGAGCAGCTTGCCCTGGCACCGCCGGTCCGGGATTTCCGCGCGGCCCTTGCCGCCAGGCCAGGACCGGCGTGCATCGCGGAGTTCAAGCGCCGCTCGCCGTCCAGGGGCTGGATCAATCGGAACGCCGATCCGGCCGTGGTGGCCAGCGCCTACCAAGCGGCTGGCGCTGCCGCCATCTCGGTGCTGACCGACGCTCCGTTCTTCGGCGGCTCGCTCGATGATCTGCGCCGGGCACGCGCCGCAGTGGATATCCCGGTCCTGCGCAAGGACTTCGTTGTCGACCCGTACCAGGTGGCCGAGGCGCGTGCGGCAGGAGCAGATGCGCTTCTGCTCATCGTGTCTGCCTTGCGCCAGGATGAGCTGGTCAGGCTGCTCGCGGAGGTCAGACGTTTGGGTATGCAGGCGCTGGTGGAGACCCACGATCGGGCTGAGGTGGAGCGCGCGCTCGCGGCCGACGCGCGCGTGATCGGGGTCAACCACCGCGACCTTCGCACCTTTGAGATGGACATGACCTTGGCCGCCACCATGCGACCGCTCGTTCCGTCGGATCGCCTGCTGGTCGCGGAGTCGGGCATCCGCACGGCCGATGATGCGAAGCGGATGCAGGCGGTAGGGGTAGACGCGATCCTGGTGGGGGAAGCCCTGATGCGCGAGCCTGACCCCGGCGCGGGGTTGCGCAGACTTCTGGGTGGTGCATGAGTTTTCTGG
>Ga0182021_10000305_pt1 | contig 50341 bp, 39 predicted proteins | sample 612E3MmetaG_FD_120493 | JGI IMG/M metagenome (GOLD analysis project Ga0182021, IMG submission 120493) | Permafrost microbial communities from Stordalen Mire, Sweden - 612E3M metaG (Illumina Assembly) | ecosystem: Environmental > Terrestrial > Soil > Wetlands > Permafrost | place: Sweden... | reverse complement strand
AAGCCTACATACTTCGATCGATTTCGCGGGCGCAAAAATAAAGCATGCATTACAAATACTCACTCATTGTCATTCCCTTATGTCTCTAAAGGGAATCTTATTGAGGCTATAGTAAGATCCCCGTTTAAATTCCACGGGAATGACTAAAGACGAGAGTTGGGATGACAAAATACTGTATTGTTGCATGCTAACGCGTGTAACATTCTCAGGCCTCTCCAAAGGAGTCCTTCTGACCGGCCGTGCCGCTCATCACGTACCGATAGATTGGAAATGTTATATTTGTTATATTATCTTATTCTCAATAATATTTTAAGGCGCGCTTCGAATCGTCGTTATGCAGAAACCCTATGCAACTCTTCTACCTGCACAAATTTCAGGATTTCTTACGACTATTTCTTTCTGCCTTGTGTTTATGAATGTATTTGTATTTGGGCAGGAATCCGGAGCCAGGAATGTACTGAGCACTCTTCAAGTAACGGCAGTGTCACCATTAAAAAACTCCAACACCGCGCCGTTAAATACCTCCGTGAGAGTAACCTTTAGTGACCCATTGAACACCAATACAGTCTCTGATACATCCTATCGCGTGTGGGGCAGCATCTCCGGCAGGCACAGCGGATCGATCGTGGTTGATAATAATGTGATTACTCTGATTCCCGATGTCAACTTTATTCGGGGAGAAAAGGTTCAGGTAGTTCTCACCGATAACATTACATCATCTGCAGGCGGGCTTCGGCTGAACGGCGGGTACTCGTGGGAATTTCAAACCGGAACTCTTCTTGGCACTGACACGTTTAAAGTTGCAGCCAATCCGATGACTCCTTCTGCTGCTCCATATACACTCGCTGTCGGAGATTTTAACCGGGATGGATATCCGGATCTTGTTACGGCAAATACAAACAATAATTCGATCAGTCTCTACATCAATAATAAAGTCGGCGGATTTCTTGCACCTCAGACGTATGCAGCCGGTACCGGGCCATCAAAAATGGCGGCCGCCGATATCAATAACGATGGGTCAGTCGATCTCATAGTGGTAAACTCTACGTCAAATAATGTCGGCGTGTTTAAGAATAACGGCAGCGGTTTGCTGGAAACAATGGTTCCGTATACTGTTGGTACAACACCTAAAGCCCTGTCAGTGGCTGATATTAATAATGACGGATATCTCGATATCGTCGTCGCCAATGCCGCTAATAATACACTGACCGTTTTAAAAAATGACGGGACCGGGAGTTTTATACAGGTACCGTCTGTTCCTGTCGGATCGAATCCAAGTGGAGTAGTTCTCAAGGATTTCGATAATGACGGTGCAGTCGATGCAGTTGTCTCGAATAAGAACTCGAATAATATTTATCTTTTCAAAAATATATTAGGCGTGTTAACGTTTGATACGTCTTATGTGATGAGCGGGACAACAGGACCAAGTGACATTTCCGTTTTTGATTTAGATAACAATGGATGTGCAGATATCGCGATCGCAGATAGCACCTCAAAAGATATTGTCATTCTTCTTAATGCGTACTCAGGAAACAGCATAGGTCGATTCACCTCCCTGCTGCCTATACCTGTTGGAATTCCTGCTACCGCTCTTTATGGAAATGATTTTGATGCTGACGGCGATATTGATCTGGTAATGGCGAGTCAACCAACAGGTAATAAATCTATGACTGTCATTGAAAATAAAGGCTTCGCTGCTCCACCGCAAATAGAAATTCCTATAGGTGCCGGTACACGGGCTGTTATAGGAGCCGACTTCAGCGGGCAATTCGGCGTCATTGATTTAATCGCTGCGGGCACAGATGGAAAATTGAGAACCTTCAGGAACCAGGTGACGACAAGGCCGGCTGGAACCGTCAGGATTTCAGCGCAGCAGATTGCATTCGGCACAACAGCAATCGGTGATACAACGAGGCAGCCGGTCACCATATATTCATTGTTGGTACCCAATACTGTTGACTCTGTCACGCATTCGAATTCTGCTTTTTCTTTTGCGTACGCATCTCCGGCCGTTCTCAATGCATACGACAGCAGCAGTGTGAAAATCGTTTTTGCTCCCAGGGGATTAGGAATATATTACGACACGCTTCGCGTCTACTGCAATTCGGCAGTGACCGGTTTCATCATTCCAGTTTCGGGAATAGGTACGCCGATCGTTGGAGTAAGGGAAGAGATGCTTCAGCCGCAGAAATTTTTATTAGAGCAAAATTATCCAAACCCGTTTAACCCGGAAACAGTGATCAGCTATCAGCTATCAGTTATCAGTTATGTGTCCCTGCGTGTATTCGATTTGTTAGGGCGGGAGGTTGCAGTGCTTTTGAATGAGGTCAAAGGACCGGGAACGTATTCTATCACATGGAATGCAGAAGGATTCCCGAGCGGGATGTATCTTTATTCTTTGACGTCGAATCCGATTGGCCGGACATCTGATAAAATTTTTAGTACAACAAAGAAATTGATTCTCCTCAAGTAGGTTTCATGAAAATAAATAGATCATATTCTTCTTTTGCATTACTTTATTTTCTTTTCCTCTGTGCACCCTGGCACGTTCAAGCACTCTTGGTGACGAATCCGCATGGACGTTCATTTCCGAATATTCAAGCAGCAATTAATGATGGAACAACTGTTGCCGGTGACGTTCTCCAAATAAGTGCGGGGACGTTTTCAGAAAACGTGACTGTGAACAAATCAATAGTTCTTATGGGCAACGGCTCAAACACTGTTATCACTCCTTTATCCGGTACCGGTATTACCATTTCTTCAAGCAATGTCCAAATTTATGACCTCAAAATATCAGGTGCGTCGACTTTTGGTTTATACGCATCCGGTGTCTCGACAGTAACACTGAGCGGTGTTCAGTGCATTGCGGATAACATTGGTGCCGAGCTGGATAATGTGAGCGGTGTCACTGCATATGGATGTACTTTTTCTAATAATAATAATTATGGATTCTTCTCTGTCGGCGGAAAAAATTTTACATTTTCCAATTGTATTGCCAGCGGCAACGGGACAACCATTGCGACAGGATCTGGAATGAAATTTCGCGGACTTACCGGTTCCTCGACGTTGACAAACTTAACAGCGGACAACAACCATTGCCACGGCGTAGAAATAGGTGGAGCTGCAACGACGAATAATATTACAATCAATGGCGGTGAATTTAACGGCAATGGCTCGTCTAATTTGTTCGATGGCGGAGGAATTTATATTTTCGCAAGGGCTGCGATTGTCTCGAATATCACAATCAACGGTCCCTTAGCCGCCAATAATAATATCACGTGCGGAATCTACGTCGATGCAAATACAAGTTCCTCAGACATCATTAATGGCTTGACGATAGGCCAATCAGGAACTGTGTCGTTCTCCAATAATGGTACATCGAAAGGCGCAGGTGTATTACTGTTCGGTAATATTATGAATGTAACGATCACAGGCAATTTTTCAAAAGGCGGTGTTTCGGCTGCAGCAGGTGTTATTATTGTGGGTCAATCTTCCAGCGGAGCTTTCTCACCGCAAAACGTGACCATTGCAAATTCTATTTTCCATGCCGGCTACTCAAGTACCTCTCCCGCAATCGCTCTCGCAGATGGCCAGCCATCGCATAATTATATTTCTAGTAACAATGCAACAGCGACAGGAAATACATTTTTAGGATTATCGACTCTCGCAGATATCCCAACGGTTATTTACGATAAAAGCGATGATGCAACACTCGGTCTCATTACGCTAAGTGGAAATATTTTACCTGTAGAAATGGTTTCTTTTATAGCAGAAGCAGAGGGGCAAGACATACGCTTGCGGTGGTCCACTGCAACGGAAGTGAATAACTATGGGTTTGAGGTGGAGAGAAGAACAGTCAACAGTAATCAGTCAGCAGTAAACAGTTGGCGGAAAATTGGATTTGTGAAGGGTAACGGCACCAGTAATGTGATGCAGAGTTACAGTTATATGGATGTCTCTCTCTCATCCGGTACCTTTGCATACCGCTTGAAACAAATTGACAATGAAGGAACATTTAAATATTCGCTTGAAACACAAGTATCGATATCAGTACCAAAGATATTTGCTTTATACCAGAATTATCCCAATCCATTCAATCCGGCAACAACGATCGAGTTCACAATTCCAGAGACAGAAAGAGTTACGCTTACAGTGTATAACGCGGCAGGTCAGCTTGTCCAAACAATTTTTACAGGGGAGGCAGAAGCAGGTATAAATCACAGAGTTACATTTAATGCATCAGGGATGCCTTCCGGACTTTATTTGTATCAGTTAGCATCCGGGCGAAATCAGGTGACCCGGAAAATGCTCGTATTGAAATAATGTTCTCGTTTAAACGGACATTGTAGAGATGATGGCTCTTAGAAATCTTTGGGGCTGTCCAAAAACCCAGTTTTTTAGGAATGTCAGGAGTAAATCCAAAAAAATTAAAACATGTACAATTTACTTGCATCTTTTACTGTAAAGTAATAGATTACACGTAAGTACTTCTCACTACACCTGGTATATTTTTTATACTTTAAAGAAACATTCTTTCCAAGAACCTTTTGGAAAGACGCAGGTTATGTGGAATTTATTAAAGCGATTCGTTGTTATGAGAATAATGAATAAATGAAAATAAAATACTCTTAGTTGTTGAGAATAAATCATATATCATGGATTTAATTATATAATTGAGTAATTACGTATCACCATGTGATGTGTGATTACTCGTCATCGCCAATGAGGAGGAGATGCTAATGAAAAAATTATCATACAGTTTATTTGTTTTGGGCGTGTTGTTCCTGTCAGCTAACGCATTAGCGCAAACTGTCACAAACACAACTCATAGTGGAACTGGACCATATTCGACAATCCAGGCTGCCATAAATAATCCGGCAACTTTATCCGGAGATGTGATTACTATTACGGCAGGTACATATAACGAAAACGTTGTAGTAAATAAATCTGTAACAATCATTGGAGTGGGCACAACAAGCGTGATCCAACCAACTTCTGGAATTGGGATTACGGTGAGCGCGAACAATATCACACTTCAAAATTTGAAAGTTACAGGAGCAACAGATCATGGAATTTGGGCTAATAATGTCAGTGGACTCACAATAACAAATGTGACGGCCGATCTAAATGGAACTGCCGGAGGCAGGTCAGGAATCGCATTACGTGCTGTTACAGGTACTTCAATTCTGACAAATGTGACCGCGACGAATAACCTGGGTCATGGTGTTGAAATCGGAAATGGATCATTGAACGTACAGGTGATAGGTGGTACTTTCACCGGAAACGGCACAGCAGGCAATACAAGTTTTGGCGGTGGAATTATGATTTATGCCGATGCCAGTCAGTCAACAAATGGAACTTGGATCAAGGGCACGATCAATGCGAGTTCGAACAAAACAGCAGGAATATACCTGTTTTGCAATCCGTCCGGACACATCAATAATACAACGATAGGCGCCACAGGCGCTATCACGTTAGACGATAATGGAAGTGCAGGCGGGCTCGGAACTGGAGGAGCTGCAATTCTTCTCCTCGGTCCATGCGATCAAACGATTATTACAGCAAATTCAACAAATCATGGATTAGTTGTTCCGACCGCCGGTCTCGTCGTGCTTGGAACGGATGCATCGGGTTCACATTCACCGACGAACACGTTTGCGGGGAATTGCACTCTTACAGGATTTACCGCTACTTCACCTGCTGCTACAATGAAGGCTACGAGCGGAGCAAACACGTTTATTTGCACGAACGATGTTGATGCAACAAACAATAATTTAATCAATGGAGCCGCGACCGGCTTTGACGTTGAAGATGTTCTGGTGCACAAAGTTGACAACATAGCATACGGGTTTTTCCGCGGTCCTGGAACGGAACTCTATGTCACTCCGAACAGCGGTTCTATTCAGAGAGCTATTACTATTGCCAACAACCCATATTCAATTACGAAAATCCATGTTAAAAGTGGAACATATAACGAAGCAGTGACCGTAAATAAATCCCTTTATATTCTTGGTGAAGGGGGAACGCAGCCAATCGTAACGCCTTCAGCGGGAAATATAGGGATCAATGTCTCAGCTAATGGCGTAACGATTGACAATCTGGAAGTAACAGGAGCAACCGGCGGACTGACGAAACATGGAATTTGGGCAAATGGCGTCAATGGATTAACTATTCAAAATGTCAATGCTCATGCTAATACCGGTTCCGGAATAGCACTGCGGGGAATTCCTGCATCTCCAGTCTCAACCGTAAAGAATGTTACTGCATCAAATAACTTGAATCAGGGATTAGAAATCGGTAATGGATCTGATGGCGTTATTGTTGATGGCGGTACATTCAATAGCAACGGTACAAATGACAACCTCACCACCGGCGGCGGCATCATGTTGTACGCGGATGTCAGTACCACTGTGGAAAATATTGTTATCAAGGGAGTTATCACTGCAAATACGAATACCACTGCCGGTATTTACATCTACTCAAGCCCGGGAATAATCGAAAGAACACAAATCGGCCAGGCAATCGGCAGCAACATTACATTAACCAACAACGGAAGTAATGCAGCATCCTACGGTATCGGAGGCGCCGGAGTATTGGTATTTGGTCCAGCCAATAATACATACATCACTGCTAATTTTACGATGAGCACCGTGAATGGTGCAGGGCTGGTCGTTTTAGGAACCAACAATGCCGGCTTAAACTCGCCGGATGGTGTTTCGGTGCGCAACAGCGTCTTTACGGGATATACCCCATCGCTTCCGGCAATAACATTAAGAACAAATTCAAGTCCCGATTATATTGCCAATACTGCTGTTGATGCTTTTACAGGAAATACTTTCGGAGATGCAACATCATATTCAGCAATTGAAAATCTTATCTATGACAATAATGATAACCCTTCGTGCGGCATAATTGGGATTGCGAACAACGTATCTGTCAACACGCCAAAGGATGTTGAAGTGTCTATTGAGACCTATCTCTCATTGACATCTTCAGTCGATCTTACCGGTATTAATGTAGCTGTCGCTAATCTCATTAATGCGACCAATACCACAACTACAGGAACAATGGTGACGGGTGTATCGGTTGAAATTCCTGAATCAGAAGGCACAGTTGCAAACGAAGCTCTTGAGATCACATTCTCTCTTCCGCCTTCCGGGTTTGTTGAATTTAAATATAAAATTCAGGACCGAAATAATTTCCATGACAATACAAGAGTACAACATTTCCATAATGGAGAATGGGTTGATTTAGGAAGAATTATTCGCTATGAATATGATCTAAGCGCAGGTGGAGGCGGATCGCGGGTGAATATCACAGATGTTCCGCTTACTGGTGTCTCTGCAATCTACGCGATATTCTCAACTAACTCAGCATCGACATTTGCATTTGTCACGCCGTCTGGTACATCACCCTTGAAATATCTTACGCCAACAAATGCGTTCCAATCCGCGGCAGTGAACGCAGCATATCCATCGAGTCTTGTAGTAACGGTGGTCGATGGCGCTGGAGCACCGGTGTCTGGTGTGCTGGTTACTTTTACGCGTCCTTCCAGCGGTGCAAGTTTAACATTTACATCCGGGTCACCGACAGGGAATATTGCCACTGCAACAACTAATGCAAGCGGTATTGCATTTGTCACGGCTACCGCAAACGGCATAACAGGTTCATTTAACGTCACGGCGGACGTACCAAGCAGTTCATCTTCGATAACATTCAGCTTGACCAATAATGCATTCACCGGATTATTAGTGAAGGCAAAAGTATTTTTGCAGGGACCTTATAGCGGAGCAGGTTTGATGACGACAAGTTTGGCCGCTGCCTCTTATATTCCATTGGCACAACCATATAATTCTACACCATTTAACTATGCCGGTACTGAAGCGGTTGCAAATGCGCCGTTTTTAGTCACCAATAATATTGTAGACTGGGTTCTCGTCGAATTGCGGACTGGCTTGACTGCTGCGAGCAAGGTCGATACCCGCGCGGCATTATTGAAGAACGATGGGACATTACTTGATGTTGATGGTTCCACAGGTGTCTTATTCACGGTTGCAGGGACGGGGAGTTATTACATAGTCATTAAACACAGGAATCATTTTGGTATTATTAGTGCAAGTACTGTGGCATTACCAAATGCCTCCGCGTATGATTTCACGACAGCACAGGCACAAGCTGACGGAACAAATCCAATGGTTGCTCTTTCTGATGGACCGTTTGGTATGTATTCCGGCGATGCAAACAAAGACGCAATCATCACTGCCGGCGATATGTCTTTGGCTATTTCTGCTTTAAATAATACGGGATATAATCTGACAGATGTGAACTTCGATGGACTTGTTACAGCTGCAGATATTAGCATTATGATCAACAATTTGAACAAGACAGCCCAGTTGCAGTACTAGGGAAAAAGATAATTTGAAACTTGAGTGAGAAAGATTTTGCCAACGAATGATTCTAATTATTGACAGACTCAATTAAAAGGAGATATTCACAATGAAAGCGTATATACTTGTTTTCGTAGTACTAGTTTCCATTGTCTTTACTGTGCCGTTGTCTGCTGCATTGACCTGTACCAACACAGCATCGACTTTTGCTGTTGCAGGTGGGGGCTATTATACTTTTAATGTTTATGCAAGGCGGACGAGTGCAGGGGTGGGTGGACCTAATGAAATAAAAGTGGGTATTTCGAGCTTCCTTTTTGATGTTGACCAAACTGGTGGTTTTAACTTCACAGTTCCTCCAGTTCTTTCAAATGTCAACGCTAAGTATACAAGTGCAGATGGTTCGGTAAATGACTACGGTCCAATAACTGCCCAATGGTCGCACACGAGTGTCTATAAAGTCAATATCACAATTAATTTTACCGGCAACAATGTTGGTGCTGGTGTAAACATGAGTACAACTGACGAGCTGATTTGCACAGTTGCCTTAAAAATCAGTAATGGGACAAAGACTGCGAGTATAGCATGGGATCAAGTAGCAAGTGCTATCACTACTTCAAACTCGGCCCCTTGTACGAACAGCTTTGCGGGAGCTGATAACTCTGTCCTTCCTGTGGAGCTTGCCTCTTTTAAAGTGTCAGCGAATAATCTTGGATCACAGCTTAATTGGTCAACTGCCTCGGAAGTGAACAACTATGGGTTTGATGTTGAGAGAAGAACTGTCAGCAATCAGCCATCAGCAGTGAGCAGTTGGGCAAAGATTGGATTCGTAAATGGAAATGGAACGAGCAATGTGCAGCATTCCTATTCCTTCTCGGATAATGTTTCAGAATCCGGTACCTATGCATATCGTTTGAAACAGTATGATAACAACGGATCTTTCAAGTACTCTCAGTCAACTCAAGTGACAATCGAAATACCGAAAGTGTTTACCTTGAACCAAAATTATCCAAATCCGTTCAATCCAACAACAAATATTGATTTCTCGGTTGCAGCGAATGGAAAAGCGGTGCTCAAAGTATATAATATACTTGGACAAGAGGTTGCAGAACTCTATAATGGCGAAGCACAGGCCGGGAAAATTATACAGACTCACTTTGATGCATCAAGACTTGCCTCCGGAATTTATTTCTCACGGCTGGAAGCCGACAGCAAGAGCCTCGTTAAGAGGATGATGTTTGTTAAATAGTTAAGAGTGAACAGTAATGAGTGATGAGTAAAAACCAATTTTTACGGGTGTCATGAACGATTTCGTGAAATAAATGATGTAGAGCTAAAATAGAAATTTTTAAATTCAGAGAGCAGATCCTTGTAAAAGGGTCTGCTTTTTATTTATTCGATATGTGCAAGACGACCGCTCCGACTACTTGTAGTGATCGGAGAGGTTCATGAATCGAGACAGACAAAGCGGGATTCCAAATAGCGTTATTTCACCATCTCTTTATAGGCAAAAGATAGATTCCAACCCTGTAGAGTCCGACACTCTGTTAGACAATTAATATTTCTTCTCTTGTCGTCCAGCTAAGAGATGCCTGCCCGACGCAGGCGGGGACTCTGCTCTGTATAAAGGGATGGCCGACCCGGTGTAACTTTCTGTGATCTGCATCATATATGAAATAATTCCTTCAACTAGATTAACCTTCAATATTGATACCTTTCAATTTATAGGGACAATTAATTTATATCTTTAAATGTCATGTTTACTATTGTCAACGTTTTGGGTTGAAACAAGGTATATTATTGTTCTTGACAAAGTAAAAGTACTACAGTAACTTCCAGTAGAAGCAAATCGACGCTATATTGATTTTGCAGAATATTTTCAGTTGTTATATATTTACGCATTAAAAGATTCTCACCGTTTATGTATAATTCTTGCATGCCAAGTACAAAACGTGAAAAGAAATTCATATAAGCTCGATCATGAGATCACCATTCTATTTATTAGTATCAGTTTATATTTTCCTGTTAGCCGACAATTCTGTTCTCGGTCAAACAACACATTTTCTTGTCAAAGCAAACACAGGGAATAAAGCGACAGTGGGAATTCCTTCATCAATCAATCCAACGATTTGTGGACATACAATTGCCGTTGGTGATGAAATCGGAGTATTTACTCCTGGAGGTTTGTGCGTGGGAGCTGGAGAATGGACCGGATCAAACATTGCTATAACAGTCTGGGAGATGATGATCACACAACGGGGATCAATGGAATCTGGCCAGGCGAGCAATTGCAATTTCGAGTGAGGCGTCAATCGGAAAATAGGGAGTATAATGCAATCTTGAAGGACTCACCTGGCATCAGTACCTATATAAAGAATTGGATCTATCATTTACGTCCATTGATTGGAACATCGCGGCAGCTTCTGAAGTTAAAGGTTTTTCTCCAGGGACCGTTTATTGGCGGTGTCAAGACAACTGCTTTAAATGCCGCTGGTATCATTCCTTTCAATTCTAACACTGTATATAATACAACAATATATGGCTATACAGCGAAAACAGTCGGAGCAATTCCAAATGCAAATGTTGTGGATTGGATTCTCGTTGAATTAAGAACAGGCACAGCAGCTTCAACGAAAGTTGAAACTCAAGCAGCATTTTTATTAAGCAATGGATCGGTTGTTGATGTCGATGGTTCGAGTGACGTTACATTTAACATAGCGATTGCGGGTAACTATTACATTGTTATAAGACATAGAAATCATTTGGCCATTATGAGTGCAGTAAACGTACCATTGTCAAATACATCTGTCTATGATTTCACGACTTCAAAAACTAAAGCTTACAGTTCGAATTCGATGGCAGCACTTGGTAGTTCATTCGGATTAATGATAGGTGATGCAAATAGCAATTCTGCGGTCAATGCCGCTAATGTCTCTTTTACGTTATCACCAGCAAATTTCAATCAATCGGGTTATTATAATGCAGATGTAAATTTCACTAGAGCAGTTAATGCAGCTGATGTCACGGTGATTTTTGCCAACTTGAATAAAAATTCAGCTGTACCATAGAATTTATTATTGATGATAGAGTAATGAAAAAAAAGCCCCTTTTTTTCGGATTTCTATTAGTAATAATTTTGAGCACTCATGCTTTTGCTGCACGTTCTCAAACAAGCACTATTACCAATTTCGTAGTGACATCGAGTGCACTTACCTATTCTTTTGATATATATTCACAAAGCACGGGCTCAACCAGCCTACAGGTTGGTATATGTAGTTTTTGGTTTGATGTTGACCAAATGGCTTTTGATTTTACAGCTGCACCGATATTATCTAACATCAATTCAAAATATTCAGGCGAGATGTATATTGACGATTATGATCCGATGACCGTTGCTTGGATGACTGTAGGTTCCCAAAAGAAAGTTGGAGTTACAATTAATTTTACCGGAAATAATACAGGAATAGGTAGTCGTCTTTCGTCGGTTGGAGAACTTATATGCACTGTGACCTTAAAAATCGCGGATATTACGAGAACTGCGAATTTAAGTTGGGACTATGTAAATAGTTCTATGTTAGCCTTTGTTCCTACATACATAGTGACTCAAACGTTTTCAGGATCAGGCGGAGTACCACTTTCCGCCGAGTTTGCATCCTTTACAGCATCGGTACATAATCTTTGCACAGAGCTTCAATGGTCGACAACCACAGAGGTAAATAATTATGGTTTTGAAGTTGAGAGAAGAGCTGTCAGCGATCAGCCGTCAGCAGTGAGCAGCTGGTCGAAGGTTGGATTTGTGCAAGGTTCCGGAACAAACAGCTCTCACCATGTATATACATATTTAGATCAGGGAGTAACTGCTGGACGTTATGCATACCGTATCAAGCAGATTGACAATGAGGGTGCTTTTAGGTATTCGCAAAGCCAAGAAGTTAAAGTCGGTGTTGCTGGAAAAGGATATGTGTTTTGCAGTCATTATTCGAATCCTTTCAAATCAAGCAGGAATATTGGATCGTCGCAGCTTCTCGTCAAGGTAAAAGTATTTTTGCAGGCGATGACTCAAGCATGGTGTTTCGCTGAATACATTCCTTTAGATTCTAAAGTGGCGTATAATGAATCAACATTTGGATATACTGCAAAAACAGTCAGTGCAATTCCTAATACAAACATCGTCGATTGGGTATTGATTGAATTAAGGACTGGAACATCAGCGACAACAAAAGTTGAAACTCAAGCGGCATTTTTATTAGACAATGGTACAATTGTAGATGTTGACGGCTCAAGTGACTTAGCATTTTACACCGCGACTGCTGGCGATTATTACATTGTTGTCTGGCATAGAAATCATTTGGCTATTATGAGTGCTGGAGCTGTAGCATTATCGAATTCATCATCTTTATATGATTTTACAAGTGCTCAAACGCAAGCGTCCGGGACGAATTCGATGGCAGCTCTTGGCGGTTCATTCGGGTTAATTATGGGTGATGTAAATGCCGACACAAAGGTTAATGGTGCAGATGTTGCATTTATACTATCACCAGCATATTTCAATCAATCGGGATATTATAATGCTGATGTAAACTTCAGTGGTGCAGTGAGCGCAGCAGATGTTACAGCGATGCTTGCCAATTTAAACAAAACTTCAGTTGTACTTCCTGTTGAGCTTACATCATTTACTGTGTCCGTTAATCGTCTTAGAACCATGCTTAAATGGACGACTGCCACAGAAGTCAATAATTATGGTTTTGATATTGAGATAAGAGATGTCAGCGAGCAGCCATCAGCAGTAAGCAGGTGGGCGAAGGTTGGATTCGTGAATGGAAACGGAACAAGCAATGTACAGCATTCGTATACCTTCTCGGATAATATTACAGAATCCGGCACTTATGCGTATCGTTTGAAGCAGATTGATAATAGCGGATCTTTTAAGTACTCGCAGCAAACTCAAGTAACCATCGAAATACCGAAAGTATTTACCTTGAACCAAAATTATCCCAATCCGTTCAATCCAACAACAAATATTGATTTTACAGTTGCAGCGGATGGAAAAGCAGTGCTCAAAGTGTATAATACACTAGGACAAGAAGTTGCTGAACTGTATAATGGAATAGCGCAAGCGGGTAAAATTATACAGACGCACTTTGATGCGTCAAGACTTGCCTCCGGAATTTATTTCTCACGGTTGGAAGCCGACGGCAAGAGCCTCGTTAAGAGGATGATGTTTGTAAAGTGAGTAGATGAGTAATTGAGACTAAAAGGAGTAAAGAGAGTCAAATACTTGGTCACTGACACTCATTAGTTTAATTCAACTTATTGCAAGATCAAAAAGCAGATCATTTTTTTGGATGGTCTGCTTTTTTTTATATATAAATTTAAAGTAGAATGTCATGCGACCTCAATTTTTAAAAAGTCATTTCTATAATTTTCTATTCATCTATCAGTTGTATCGACTGTTGGACCAATGCAGGAATGTTCATCAAAAGTTAATAGTAAGCGGATATATAACTCCTCAGATCAATGTGAATGATAACAGATGCCGGCAGAAACGACGGATGCGCAGATCGGATATGCGGCAAAGGAGGTTAAGAAGTTATATAAACAGATTTATATCGTACAATTGCATTCGACGCTTTCTTTGAGCGCAAAGGAACCCCTCTGTCACGAAGAATTAACATTCTTCGTGACATCTCCCCTTAAAAAAAAAGGGAGATGTGGCAGTCACGAAGCGATGGCTTTGCCAAAAGTCCCGTTCGACTTCGTCTCTATCTCGTCTCGATTCATTGAATCGAGACGGACAGAGCGGGATGTCGAGCAATAATATTTATTGAACGGCAAAACCCTTACCCGTTCAAATTGAGGTCCAGTCGATGAAGGAACTTTACCTGTTTCAATATTCGTTTGAGATTACGACTAAGTTTTTGGCCGAACGATTTCGCCAATTGCAGATCGTATAAAAACAATAGTGACCTGCTGCGTATTTGCAAGGGGATTGGGGATGGTAACGGAGAGTGTATTACCATTTCCAGACAATACATAAGTGCCGGGGAGCGTCATAGTTGTATCAATGCCAGGCTGTTTATATTTTAAAATACCTGTAAGATTTCCATCTCTCGCTTTTGTTATTGTTAACAGCAAGGAACTGTTCACTTCTGCGCCTGGAAGATTGTATTGGAGCTTTCCAGAGGTATCAACAACAAGTGTTTTCGATGACCCATCGCTGAGAACTTCAAATCCTACACCATACTCGCTGGAGTACCAGACACCATTGAGCGAGGGATCAATACTCGGTCCCGAAGGCGAGTCCGTTTTATTGCATCCGATAAAAGATAATAGTAGTATCACACTTGCAAAAAGAATGAACTCCCTGCTTCGGTTATTCCATTGCTGCTTCATAATGGTTCTCTTGTTGATGGACAGGTTGATCACGTTGTTGTAACAACCTATATAAATAGTAATGATCTTTAGGAGTGAAATCAAGGGAATGAGAATTATGATAACCGATGTTATTCATAGTAATTGGAGATATTAACGCCATTGCCTTTTCAAATCCGATGTCAACGACGTCGGCTACAGTAAATGCAAAAAAGATGCCTCCTATAATATTATCGTGCCCCAGATGAGAAGTCTTTCACTGTAACGAAATTCTTTGAAGACATAAAAATAAATGCTATCTTTATTGAAATAATATATAAATATAGATCGAATCCCTGATCAATAATCATATTTTAAAAGTGGTGTACGAAAAAATCATTTATGTTATTTTCTATAATAGTTCCTACATATAACGAAGAAAAGTATATTGAACAATGTTTACAATCACTTCAGCATCAAAACGTAGACCGGGCAGAGTTCGAAATCATAGTATCCGACGGGGCATCGTCAGATTCTACACACACACTTGCGGCGAAGTTAGCCGACAGGATCGTTGTCAATGAAAAAAGAGGTGCTTCTGTTCAACGGAATTATGGTGCTCAGCAGGCACGGGGAGAGATATTCGTTTTTATAGATGCCGATACTCATCTTGACAGTAATTTCCTCGCTGCACTCAAGGAGGAATTCGCCGATAAAAAGGTAGCGGCTGTATCGGGTATTGCATATCCCGCTGACGGGAAAATACCTCAGCGTCTTGTCTATCGGGCGACATATGTACTCATGCAAGTGCTGCATACTATGAATCTTTCACTTTTTCCTGCCATGTGCGTAGCGTATCGTAGGCAGGCATTTATAGATGCAGGAGGATTTCGAGAAGACTTTACGACATTGGAAGATTTGGATTTGAGCAAAAGAGTTTCAAAATCAGGAGACACAAAAATTGCGACCCGCGCTCATGCATTCTCATCAACCCGCCGCATACACAAGCACTTAGTGACAACCGTTGCATATCATATTTTCTGCGATATTCGATATTTATTAACCGGAAAAGGCCCCAAGCGTTATCCCAAAGTAGAAGAATTACAATCATGGAGAGATTTGTGGAAATCAACTTAAAGACACCCTCACATACGTACTTATTTAATTTCAATTATATCCTTATTGCCCTCATGCTCGCGATCGTTGCAGGCGGGGGAGTAAGCCTCTACGCTCAATCAGTGTATGTAGTCATAGGACATGAATCGTATGACTTTCTTAAGAGGATGGAGGCACATCAGTTACTTACTGATTATAAGGATGCCGCTCTGCCTCTTTCACGAATGCAAGTAGCGACTTATTTGGCAGCACTTGAAAATAAGGTAGATGAAATGTCCCGGGTAGAACGAGAAACCTTTGAATACCTCAAAACGGAATTTAACTATGAATTATTAAAAATTGCAGGAGACCCGCAGCCAAGCGAGACTCGGTGGCACGTTTTATCACGCGAACTCACGGGCGGGATATTCAACCTCGATGCAGATGTTAATTATTGGAGAACCTATACTGATGGAAAATTGACTACGAACACAACGGTGGGTTTAAAGACGTATGGCTATGCATATGATAATGTGGGATTTTATTTTAACCTCGATGATAACCATGAGAAAGGTCTCAATATAAGTTACAGCAGGTTTACTGATGATCAACTCGATCATTTCCCGGGGCTTTCCAGTACAGATAAAGCGTATTATAAGCGTGTGAAGACTCCCTCACGTGGTGTCATTCTATCCGTCGCGGGAAAAAATGATGATTTTCAGTATGATGAAACAAATGCACAGTTCAGCTGGCAAATAGGAGCGTTCACATTGTCACTGGAAAAGATGAACAATATTTGGGGATATGGAAGAAACGGCAGCGTGATATTTTCCGATCATGCCCCGTCCTATCCGCAATTTAAACTCCGTGTACCCCTCAGCAAAGATATAGAGTTTGTGTATTTCCATGGAGAATTAAATTCAGATGTTATTGATTCATCCAGCTCCTATTATGTCACGTATCCCAATCAGGATTATTCGAAGTTCCGCGAAGTGGACCATTCAAAATATATTGCTGCACATCAATTGGAAATATCCTTATGGAAAGGCGTTGATTTTTCTATCGGTGAATCAGTGGTGTACAGCGACAGAGGACCGTTGCTTATTTATTTAATTCCAGTGATGTTTTTTAAATCCGGAGAACATTACAATAGCGACAAAGATAATTGCCAGTTATTCGGGAGCATAGATCTCAATCTCGTAAAAAATGTCAATGCATATTTTTCATTATTTATTGACGAACTCAATACAGATAAATTGTTCGATCCCAATCTCTCGCACAGGCAGATTGCACTTACTTCAGGTCTTAGAGTGTTTGACATCCCTGCAACAAATTGTGACATGACTATTGAGTATTCAAGGGTGAATCCGGCTACGTACAATCATTCTTATCCTGCAACGACTTTTACAAACAATGGATTTATTATGGGAAGCTGGATGGGTCAGAATGCCGATGATTTATTCTTAGAAATTGGATTACAACCACTGCATGCATTACGAATGACAGCCTTTGGTGAAGTCTTTCGAAAAGGAGGAATACTCCCGTTAGTTGACCAATATTCCGATAACCAAGGAAATTGGAAGTTTCTGTTCGGCCCTGTCCATGTAGAACGTTCTTTTGGAATTACTGCGAAATATCAACCGCTTCGTGATCTTTTTATCAATGTAAGGGCACGAGTACATAAAATCGAAGATGAAGCAGATCCATCCCAAAACCGGCTGCATCAATTTGAATTTACGCTTGGTGCAAGCCTTGGTATATGGTAATGGAGAGTTTTTGTCTATTTCGGTTAAACTTTAGACAAAAAGAATTGTCGAATATTTGAAATGACTCGGTATTGATGACTGACTCCAGTGACCTTGAACTTGTCGAATTGTTCCAAAAAGGCTATGAGGAATCTTTTAATGAATTGGTAAGACGATACCAGGAAAAAATATATTGGATTGCCCACCGTTTTGTAAACGACCATGACAAGGCGGATGACATCGTTCAAGAAGTTTTTATCAAAGTGTATAGTGCACTCAAACAGTTCAGAGGAGAATCAAGTGTCTATACATGGTTATACAGGATAACAGTCAATGTCGCGCTGAATGCGCTTCGGAAGCAGCGCATCAGGGATTTTATCCGGATCGATGAGTTCTTTGAAACAGCCGACGACGAAAACGAACAGCCTGATGCAATATTAGAAAAGAATGAGCTGCAGAAACTCATCGAGGAAGCGATCGCAAAGCTTCCTGCTAAACAAAAAGCTGTGTTCATTCTCAGGTATCATGAACAACTGCCATATGAAGAAATATCGCACATACTCAATACATCGATAGGCGGGCTTAAAGCGAATTATTTCCATGCCGCAAAGAAAATTGGAGATTATATAAACCGTGCACATAGAACACATGAACTATGATTTGATGGATTATGTTACAAACCGGTTGAACGAACATGAGCGCAAACGGGTAGAGGAACATTTGCAAAATTGTGCTCAGTGTACTGCCCAGGTCAATGAATTGGCGGCAGCAGACACAGTGATAAAACAAAGCCGCGTTGAAGGGCCAACATCTTTCTATTTTGCCGCCATTCTTCCGAGAGTGCGGGAGCGTCTTGTTTCACGTCGACGATCAGAGTGGCATGCCAGCAATGATCTCGCAAATATTTTTTTTCCACTTGCAGTTTCGGTATTGCTTCTACTTCTCTTAATAAGGATACCGACCGATTCTTATTCTCATTCTACACCGTCTGATGCACTGCACCAGGCAGTGAAGGATTTCAATGAGGATGAGGTGGTGCAAGCAATTGAAAAGGAATATGCAGGAGTATCATTCTCTCTCAATCTCGAAGTAGCCGCTGCCGGTGTTGCTGAACATCTTCAGGGAGACAAGTTTCTGAAATCGGCTGTATCGAAACAAATCGAGAACGAAGAAATTGCAGAAATGGATGTTGAAGGGATGATCTCTGATTTAAACGCAGAACAGGTCGACCAAGTACTATCCGGACTATCGGAAAGGAATAGAATATGAAATCTTCGCAGGCAGTTGCTCTTATATTCTTCTTGATCCTGATGGTATGCTCAAATCTCCTTGCGCAAGATCAGCCCCCGATGCGCGGTCCTGCTGCAGAGCGCATTGAACTATTTAAAAAAGTGCGTCTCATGGAATCGTTGAAAATGGATGAAGGAACTTCAATCCGGTTTTTTGCACGCTATAATAGATATACAGAATCATTGCGCGCGATCCAGAAAGATCACAATGCACTCGTCGATCAACTTCAAAAATTAACCAACTCCAATGCAAGTAATTCAGACATCGAGCAGGCGATAAAAGATATCGGCATGATTGAAGAAAAAATCGCAGAAACACGCTCAAAATTCCTGGGAGAGCTTAAAGAAGTGATCTCCATTAAACAGATTGGTGAATACGTAGTCTTTGAACGAAACTTCAACAGAAATCTTCGGGAAATAATGCGGGACATTGCAAAAGAACGCTGGAACCGGCAGAAATAGAATACGGTTAGAGGGATTTGTTGAATAGCGTTTTTGCAGTTGTTATCGCAATACCGTAGCGCAACCCTCGATCGCTTACTGTTATAGTTGACATCTGCATTTTCGTCATTGTTTCTTTCAGAATAATAATTCCTGCCAGAAGAATATCGGCACGTGACGGATGTATTTGTGGATACCCGCGCAATTGATCCAGCGGCAGCGGCCTCAGTTCTTGAAATATTCTCTCGATTGCTTCACGCGTGAGTATATGCCGGTTAACGAGCTCTCTCTCAAACTTCGGAATTCGAAGATCAAGTGCAGCACACGTCGTTACTGTACCGGCCACGCCAATAAGTGTAGTCGTTGGTGAACATGGGGAGATATTTTGAAGATGATCCTGAACAGTTTGGATTGCGTTTTCAAGCGCCGTACTGTCGGGTGGATTAATCTTCAAAATCCGTTCGGTCAGCCGCACACTGCCAATATCTATACTGACAGATGAAGCAATATCTGCACCTGATCCTATGATAATTTCGGTACTGCCGCCGCCAATATCGAGTACAGCGTAGGTTCCAGAGTTCACGTGAGGCAGGTATTCTGAGACAGCACCGAGATACGTCAATTCTGCTTCTTCTGCTCCAGAAAGTATTCGTATTTCAAGCGACAGCTCTGCATTTATAAAATCAATAAACTCCTGACGATTTTTCGCATCACGAAGCGCGCTTGTTCCGCATGCGGAACACACTGCAACATCAAGAGAGCCGGCAATGTCTTTCAGCTGGGAAAGAATATCGCGCACGCGATGAAAAGTATCCTTACGAATGATCCCATGTTCATCGACGCCTTTACCGAGGCGGCCGATGAAATGTTCATCTCTCACTACATCGAGCGAGCCATCGCGCCGAACGTCAGCGACAAGCATCAAAACGGTATTCGTTCCTATGTCTATGGAAGCGAGCCGCATAATTACATCCGGCGCAGCGCTACCGATGTCCATTCATTCTCATTGACAACTTCGATGGGAACAAGTGAATTCTTTGCAAATAATTTTAACAATACAGGCAGGTCGCTCGTAAGAATACCGGAAAGAATGATGATGCCTTGCTTTCGTACTCGTGCAGTAAGCGACGTTATAAATCGTGTAATCGTGCGGAAATCTATGTTCGCAACGACAAGGTCGAAATTCCGCCTCGGAATACTGCTGACACTTCCTTGGCGAACGATCATCCGCTTTTGGACACCATTTTTCTTCACATTTTCTTTTGTGTTTTCAATTGCCCAAGTATCATTATCAATTGCAATCACAGATTGTGCTCCGAGCTTAATACAGGCAATGCCGAGAACACCGGTACCGGTACCGAAATCGAGAACTTTCATAGATGGCCCAAGAAAACGCTCGATCAAACTCAGGCTTAATCGCGTGGTTTCATGATGTCCGGTTCCAAAAGACATTTTGGGATCAATATGAATGACCAATTTGTTGCGAAGAGGTTTTGGCAGTTTTTTCCAGGAAGGCTTTATAATAATATGAGGCGTTGCTTCTACGATGCCTGTTTGGCTTTCCCATTTCTTGTTCCAGTTTTCTTCGTGTACTACATTGGCGGAATAGGAAAGATCAAAAGAAGGAAATTCTCCCTTAAATTTTGCAATGAGTGCTTTGAATTTAATTTTGAAGGCAGTGTTCCAGTTTTGTTTAGGCATGATACACTGAAGAAACTTTTCTTCCTGCACAAAGCCTGTAAATCCGGTCATAACCAGCAGTCCAATTAGTAAATCCTGGTATTGTTCATCAATCCGGATGACAACTTGCACCCACACGTGCGTTTTCATGAAAGTGTACTTTTATTAGAAAGTTCATATTTTTTTAACAGATCGAGAATCAGGTCTTCATTCATTTGGAGCCAGAATATTTGATCCTGATAATTCTCCTGCATTTTCCTATCGGCTTTGTTGTACTTCACATTCAATAGATACATCAGCCAAATAAGAATACAGAAGGCAATCAATCCCTGCTGTTCCAACAGAGGAACGCCCGCGGCTGTTTGAACGGCAATACTGATGAGCGAAATGACCGCAAACCAGAATGATGTCCGGCGTATTTGAATCATAATATGATACACTGTGCCGAAGAAAAAAACTTTTTCGTGAAATGCTGCCGGGATAAAGTGATTCAGAATATAAAAATACAACTGGCGGGCTTCGGCTTCGCTTAACATCTGCGTAGCGTAGTGACGGCGCGCAATGTCCTGCAGAAATGCGCTCGGCTGGTTTTCGATAAAAGCACGCCTGCGCTTAGTGGTTTCCTTCGCATACATCGTTAATCCGGAGACAATGACAAGGAAGACGAACAGGATTATAAAATACCCTTGATCAACGGGAAGAAGAATATAGCGGGATACAAACGTGCAAAAGAACAAAGCGCACAGTGAAGCAAAAGTGAACCCGGGAACAAGAATGCGGGTTGCTTCATACAATCCGAAGGAAGATGCGTTTGAATGATCCATAGCTTCACTCATATGTTGAAAAGAGATGAATTGTTTGAGAAATTCGTTTTTATCAAAATTATTTTGTATTTGTTCTGGCCGGGCCTTTTTGAGCGACCACTGATCTACTGAACCCGGCGAGCAATGATCCAATTCTATCTTGTGCTTGACGATACTCTGAGGTCGCAGTTATAAAGTTCTGCATCATCATAGAGAATGCAAGCATTTCACCATCGCGGGTTTGGACATATCCAGATAAACAACTGGCGCCATTCAGAGTTCCCGTTTTTGCATGCAGATTGCCGGCAGCCGGAGAGTACATCATCCGATGAGCCAATGTTCCGTCAACACCGGCTATCGGCAGAGAATTATAGAACATCGGAAACATGCGCGGCTGTTTCTTCATTGCCGTGAGAAATTGGACAAGTTGATCGGCACTCAGCAGGTTGTAGCGGGAAACACCAGATCCATCAACAATAGAAAACTTCATCGTGTCCATTCCCAATCCTGAAAGAAATATTTTTTCTATGAAAACTCCATTCTTTGCTGATCCGGGGATTGTATTATGTAATGCTCCGATGACTTTAAGAGTATTTTCTGCTGAAAGATTGTCGCTTTGCTTGTTCATGGTGCAAAGCATTGAGCCAATCGGCTGGACATGCTGTGCAATTTCCTGAATATCGTTCGGAACAACACCACTCACAATATCTCCCCAAACGAAGATACTGGCGCGACGAAGCGACTCTTTAAAAAGTGCCCCTGTGTAGAATGCAGGACGGCGGAGAGCTATATCTTGTGTTATCCGGCTGTACCTAAAAATATCTCCCTGGACGATAATGGTATTTGTATTGTTGAAAGAGAGCCGCCTGATTTTTAATGGCATACGAATGCTGTCGAGGACAATGGTCGCCTGATTAACAACTGTGACGAAATCAGTATTTGGTTCGAGAGACACTGAACTATGATCTGAATCGGTTGTAACAATAACCCTGATGCAATTCTTATTAACGGAAAGTGCATCAATATATGGCGCATCGGGGTCAGATTCATCGTCCCAAGCCCATCCGTCCCCCCAATAATTATCGTCAAAGAAAGAATCATCCACGATTATGTTCCTTGCAATGGTGTTGATTCCAGATCTATGCACTGCAACAGCCAAAGAATCCAAATCCGAAGATGCCAAATCCGGATCACCAAACCCTTTCAGATAAATATTTTGGGCGATATCGCCTTCTGTTGTATTGGTATCCACAAAGACGGAGGTTTTAAACTGATATCCTGTATCGAGCACCGATAATGCAGCACCGGATGTAACCAGTTTAATATTTGAAGCTGGATTCATCAGCGCGTTGCTCTCATGTTCATAGAGAACATTTCCGCTATCGAGTGATACAACTTTAATGCTTGCATGCACTGGTATGAAAAGAGTGTCAGAAAGAATAGCATTGATATCATTTCTCAATTGCTTTACGGGATCACGAGGAGAGACGATGGGGCGGGTTGTACCGCAGCCGACCAGTGTCCCTGTCAGAATGAAGAGGAGAAAATTCATTTGTTTTCTGTTGATCATAGTCAGAATGAATTTCATCTTAAAACGTCTCAAATGCAAGAACCCTTGCAATTTGCGGTATCTTGCTATATCATCGAAAATTGAATATATTGACTGTGAAAATTGTATTATTATCGGGAAGAGAGCATGCTGCAATTCTTCAAAAATCTGTTTGGTTCGAAACATGAGCGGGATGTAGAGGATTTATACCCCATTGTTGATGAGATCAATTCCCATACTGCTTCACTTGAGCCGTTAACCGACGAAGAACTTCGCGAGAAAACTACAGAGTTTCGTCAAAGAATTCACGAGCGCACAAGAGAGATTGAAGAAGAAATTGCACAGATCAAAGAAACGCTGAAGCAATCAAAATCCTTTGAAGAGCATGAAGTACTGTACACAAAGATTGACGAACTCAATAAACGGCTTGACGAAGAGATCGAAGCAGTCCTGATTGAAATTCTCCCTGAAGCTTTTGCTGTCGTCAAAGATGCATGCCGGAGACTTGTAGGACAAACGTGGGATGTTGCGGGCAATAAAGTTGTTTGGGACATGGTCCCATTTGATGTTCAGCTTATGGGCGGCGTCGCTCTGCATAAGGGAAAAATTGCTGAAATGGCAACGGGCGAAGGCAAAACTCTTGTCGCGACCATGCCGACATATCTCAATGCACTCCCGGGACGCGGCGTTCATATTGTTACGGTGAACGATTATCTTGCCCTTCGCGATAGCTTATGGATGGGCAAGGTTTTTGAGTTTTTGGGACTCACGGTTGCCTGCATTCTCCAAAATATGGATCCTCACCAGCGGCGCATTCAATATGCGGCTGATATCACCTACGGCACAAATAATGAGTTTGGCTTTGACTATCTGCGTGATAATATGGTTGTGAACGCAGAAGAAATGGTCCAGCGGCCATATAACTATGCCATTGTGGATGAAGTAGATTCGGTGTTGATTGATGAAGCGCGAACGCCTCTTATCATCAGCGGCCCTGTCGCAACTGAAGATCACAAGTTCGATGAAATGAAACCGTATATCGAACGGTTAGTAAGAGCACAGCAGAATTATGTGGCAAAGATTACGACTGATGCGGAACTATTCCTGACGCAAAACAGGACAGAAGAAGCCGGTGTTCAAATGCTTCGTGCGCAACGCGGTCTGCCGAAGAACAAGAAACTGTTGAAGCTTTTTGCCGAGCCGTCGAATAAAACGCTCACGCAAAAAACCGAGCATGAATACATGCAGGATCAAAGTGCACGGATGCACGAGATTGACGATGAATTGTATTTCAGTATCGATGAAAAATCGCATCTTGTTGATCTTACGGAAAAGGGAAGAGAATTTCTTGCGAAGGAATTCCCCGGCAACAATAAGGATTTGTTTATTATTCCAGATATCGGGACAGAATTAAGCATGATAGAAGGCGATGCATCGCTTTCTCTTGAAGAAAAACAGAAACGGAAAGACGACGAAAACAAATTATTTGCGGAGCGTAATGACCGGATTCACACCATCCATCAGCTTTTAAAAGCATACGCGCTCTACGAAAAAGACGTTGAGTATGTCGTTTCCGATGACGGCAAAATTATGATTGTGGATGAATTCACGGGCCGTCTTTTATCCGGACGACGTTATTCCGAAGGATTGCACCAGGCTATTGAAGCGAAAGAAGGAGTAAAAGTTGAACGCGATACACAAACGCTGGCGACCGTAACGCTTCAAAATTATTTCAGGATGTACAAGAAACTTGCCGGTATGACGGGCACTGCCGAGACAGAAGCCGGTGAATTCTTTGACATTTACAAGCTTGATGTGGTTGTTATTCCGACGAACCGGCCGATGGTCCGCGAAGATCATGATGATCAGGTCTTTAAGACGAGGCGGGAAAAGTACAACGCAGTCATTGCAGAAATTGAAGAGATGCGAAAGATTCAGCGTCCTATACTGGTCGGCACTACAAGTGTCGATGTTTCAGAAACGATCAGCCGGATGCTTAAACGGAAGGGCATCCCGCACAACGTGTTGAATGCAAAGCAGCATCAGCGTGAAGCAGAAGTAGTTGCTCATGCCGGGTTACCGGGTGCGGTGACCATTTCTACGAACATGGCCGGTCGCGGGACAGATATCAAGCTTGGTCCTGGGGTAAAAGATAACGGCGGATTGCATATTGTCGGAACCGAGCGCCATGAAGCACGCCGTATTGACCGTCAATTGCGCGGGCGTTCTGGACGTCAGGGTGATCCTGGTTCATCGCGATTTTATCTTTCTCTGGAAGATGATCTCATGCGTTTGTTCGGCAGCGAGCGCATTGCAAAAATTATGGAACGCATGGGCTTAAAAGAAGGTGAAGTAATCCAGCATCCCATGATCACGCGTTCAGTTGAACGTGCACAGAGGAAGGTTGAAGAGAACAATTACGGTATCCGCAAACGTTTGCTGGAATATGACAACGTGATGAATCAGCAGCGCGAAGTCATTTATGCGCGCAGGCGACATGCTTTGTTGGGCGAACATTTGCGGGACGATATATTTGACATGCTGCGCGATGCCGTTGATAAATTAGTACAATCATATTATTCCGAAGGCGATATTGATGCTTTGCGAAACGAAGTCCGCGCGCGTTTCCTCACAGATCTCACAATAACACCTGACCAATTCCAAAAGCTTGGGGAAACAGGTGTTGCAGATGAAATCATAAAAGCAACTGAGGAATTTTATCGCCGTAAAGAAGATCAGATCGGCACCGAATTTATGACGATGCTCGAAAAGATGGCGATGCTTCAAGTCATTGACAATAAATGGCGGGACCACCTGCGAGAAATGGATGACCTGAAGGAAGGCATTCACCTTCGCGGTTATGGACAGAAAGATCCATTGGTCGAGTACAAAGGCGAAGCCTTCAAAATGTTTATCGAATTGATGGATTTGATAGCCACTGATGTGCTTAATATGGTCTTCAAATTATATCCCGAACGGCCGGAGCAGATGCAAGTACAGCGCGGGCGGCGGCAAACTCGCCGTGAAGATATGGTCTTGACTCACGATTCCGCAACAGGTGCCGGATTTGCAGCAAACAGAGAACCTCTGCCTTCAGGAGATGGACAGCAACGGGCGCAGCAGCCTGCAGGCGTTCAAAAAGTACAGCAAATACGTGTTGGCCCTAAAATAGGAAGAAATGATCCCTGCCCATGCGGCAGCGGCAGGAAGTATAAAAATTGCCATGGTGGTTAATTGAACAAGAATTATTGGAGCAGGAGACCGTGAAAAAAATAGAAGCAATTATTCGTCCCTTCAAAGTTGAAGACGTCCACGAGGCATTATCCGAAATTGGCATCAAAGGCATGACCTTAACAGAGGTGAAAGGGTATGGCAGGCAAAAGGGACACACGGAAGTCTATCGCGGCGCTGAATACAAAGTGGATTTCCTGCCGAAGATCAAACTTGAAGTCGTCGTAAAAGATTCGATGGTGGAACAGGTCCTTTCGACGATCACCAAAGTAACGAAAACCGGACAAGTGGGTGACGGGAAAATATTTATTTCACCTGTGCTCGATGTTATTAGAATTCGAACTGAAGAATCCGGTGAAGATGCAGTTTGAACCGGTTGATGCGTATTGAAAGAGTACAGTGAAGAGGTATCCACAGAGCGTTCTGTTCATACATTGACGGAGCGCTTTTTTTTCTAGAACAATGGAAATACTTAAATCAAAATATAAAGCCGGCTACGTTGCTATTGTTGGTGAACCAAATGTCGGGAAATCCACGCTTTTAAATGCGTTATTAGAACAAAAGATTTCAATCGTCACCAATAAACCGCAGACCACACGCCAGCGTGTTCTCGGTATTCTCAGCAGGGAGGATGTGCAGATTGTTTTTTTAGATACACCGGGATTGCTGAAACCCAAATATCTTCTCCATAAGGAAATGGTGAAGAGTGCTGAAAGCGCTCTTGCAGACGCTGATGCCGTTCTTGTTATGACGCAAACATCAAGCGGAACCGAATTACCTCTTGAAGTAAGCGAACGCATATTTCCATTATGTAAAATAAAACCGATCCTTCTCATCATTAATAAGGCAGATAAAGTTCATAAAGCGGATCTGTTACCTGCTATAGCTCAGTTTGCTGATCGAGGTTTGTTCAAGGAAATTATTCCCGTCTCCGCATTGCGGCATGATAATTTGGATGCTGTCATACAATCGTTAATAAAGTACTTGCCGGAACATGAGCCTTTTTACCCACCAGATATCATCAGCGAATCACCCGAGCGGTTTTTTGTTGCAGAATTTATCAGAGAGCAATTGTTTGAAAAGTTTAGCGAAGAGATTCCCTATTCTACAGCAGTTGAGATACGTGAATTTAAAGAACGGGAGACAGGGAAAACTCTCATCAGAGCTGATATCATAGTCGAACGCGAATCACAGAAGGGAATCATTATCGGCAAAAAAGGTGAATCGCTCAAAAATGTCGGGACATCGGCACGAATTCAGATCGAGGAATTTCTGCAGCGTGAGGTATTCCTCGAACTTCACGTCAAAGTACGGGAAAAGTGGCGGGAGAGTGAAGCCATGCTGCGCCAACTCGGTTATAACAGCAGGAAATAATTGAACCAACACATGTCGCTTCGCCTCAAAGTATTGATCGGGTTCACTGTCATTTGCCTCTTATGGGGATCATCCTGGGCCGCAGTGAAAATTGGTCTCGAATCGGTACCACCGCTCCTTTCTCTTGGAATTCGTTTTACCATTGCAAGTTGTATTCTTGGATTGATTGTTCTCTGGAAACATCTGAGAATACCAACGGAAAAGAAGTTTTGGACGCTGGTGCTTCTGATGTGTTCCACATCGTTCACTGTTCCATTTGTTCTCATCTATTGGGCGCAGCTGCAAGTAAGTTCGGGACTCGCCTCTGTTCTCTTTGCAACATATCCTTTTTGGGTCGCACTTATCTCACATTTCATACTGCCGGAAGAAAAAATCACAATTGTGAGAATAATCGGGATAGGGATCGGATTTCTTGGTGTTCTCTTTATATTCAACAAAGGTTTTTCTGATTTCAGTCTCTGGACAATATATGGCATGGCGGCTGTCAGTGTCGGTGCAATCATTCAAGCCTTCGGTTTAGTTTTCCTGCGACGCCTGGGTGAAGATGCACATCCCGTCACGTTAAATTTCTGTTCCATGTCTTTGAGTGCACTGCCGTTATTTGCCGCAAGTTATATTTTTGAGGATTATTCAAAAATGATTTTCAACACACAAACCCTGGGAGCCATTCTCTATCTTTCCCTTTTCTGTACGGTCATTACATTTGTCATTTATTTTTGGTTAGTAAAGCATGTAGAGACTGTCATTCTCTCTCTTTCTGCATTCATTACACCGGTTATTGCGGTTATTCTTGGTGTACTTGTCATGAATGAAACTATCACCCAAGGTGTGTACTTTGGATCGGCACTTGTCTTACTCGGAGTTCTCTTTACAACGTTAGGCGATGTTTATACACGTTATCGCCGACAAGCTGATTAAATCATCTGGATACATACAGTTATCTGATTGTATGAGTCACTATATGTTATTTATGACCTCATCATAATTTTTTATGTCCGATACTTCTGATACCATAGCTCAATCGATAGTGACACGTTCGGGAGCAGATCTTTCACTTTTAGAAAAGATCGAAGCTCTGCCAGCAAAACCGGGCGTCTATCAGTTTAAGAATGCTGATGGAAAAATCATCTATGTCGGCAAAGCTCAAAATCTCCGGAACCGGGTGAGACAGTATTTTCATAAATCTCGGGCAGTCGATACACGAATCGATGCAATGGTTACAAAAATCGCCGATGTCGAACTTACTGTAACGGACAATGAGATTGAAGCACTTATTCTCGAAGCGAATCTTATTAAACAGCTTAAGCCTCGTTATAATGTCCTGCTCAAGGACGACAAGAGTTATCCTTACATTGCCATCACAAGAGAGCCGTATCCCCGTGTTTATGTAACACGCCGTAAAACATCTGGTACTCGCACGTTCGGCCCATATACTGATGTAAAATCTATGCGCAATGCACTTAAAACTGTGCGAGATCTTTTTATGGTTCGCAGTTGCAGTTTAGATTTAACTGAAGAATCAATAAAAAAGAATAAGTTCAAAGTGTGCCTCGACTATCATATCAAGAAATGTGAGGGCCCGTGTGAAGCATATGTGTCTCAAGACCATTACAATGCATTACTCGATCAGGCTGCGCAGGTTCTTCGTGGAAAAACAAAGAGTGTGATTGAATCCTTGAAGAAGGAAATGGATGGTCTTGCAGATGCATCTCGATTTGAGGAAGCAGCAAAGATTCGCGACCGCATTCAAGCGCTGCTTGTGTATTCGGAAAAGCAAAAAATCGTGGATGCGGCTGAAGCTGACCGTGATATTATCGGGCTTGTTTCGAAAGAGGATGATGCATGTGCTGTCATTTTCAAGGTGAGAGAAGGCAAAATGATCGGCAGCCAGCATATGTACCTCGCAAATACCTCCGGCAAGCCCTCCAGCGAGCTCTTAGAGGCCGTCCTTGAGCGATATTATCTTGAACAGGAAGATATACCTCCCGAAGTGTTTTTATCAGATGATATGAGCAATACAGCGGTTATTCAAAAATGGCTGGAACATAAAAGCGGTCATCAGGTAAGTGTGGAATTCCCGAAATCTGGTGACAAAGCAAAACTTATTGCACTAGTGCGTACAAATGCGCAATTCTGGCTTGATGAATTGGAATTAATGAAACTGAAGCGCGGTGATATTTTACCGAATTCGGTCACAGCACTTCAACGCGACCTTCGCTTAGCTGCTCCGCCGCGGCGAATTGAATGTTTTGATATTTCGAACATTCAGGGAAGTGACACTGTTGCTTCACTGGTTGTTTTTACAGACGGTAAGCCGAAGAAAAGTGAATATCGAAAGTTCATCATTCGCAGCGTCGAGGGCCCCAATGACTTCGCAAGCATGCAGGAAGTTGTGGAGCGAAGATATACACGAATTCTCCAAGAGAAGAGCATACTTCCCGACCTTATCATGGTCGATGGAGGAAAAGGACAACTCTCCAGTGCAATGGAGGTGCTTCGCAAATTAGATTTAGATGCTATGCCGATTATTGGTTTAGCAAAGCGGCTTGAAGAAGTATTTCTGCCGAACCAGAACGAGCCTATTCAATTGCCCCGGACTTCATCGGGACTGCGGCTGATGCAGCACATAAGAGACGAAGCGCATCGGTTTGCAATTACATTTCATCGCTCGGTACGTGCAAAAAGAATAATTCAGACAGAACTTGATCTCATTCAAGGAGTCGGAAAGAAAAGGGCAGAAGCGCTGTTGAAAACTTTTGGATCTCTCCAAGGTGTCCGTGCTGCCTCTGAAAAAGAACTCAATGAAATAGTCGGCACATCAGTTGCGAAGAACATTCTACAGTACTTTCGTGAAGCAAAAAATGATGGCTCAATCGGTTCTCAATAATGCTCAGATGGATTTTTCAATAAATTGCGATTCGATCGATTTTATCGTACGTTAAAATAATATGAGTCCATCAGTCACTTTTTTCCGACTTCTTACATACTTTCTCAAATACAAATGGCGGATACTTGCCGGTCTTGTATCGGTCGGTATCATGAGTACAGCAGATACAGTTTCAGCATATCTGATTGCCCGTCTTTTCGAAATCCTTCAAACTATCAGCCAGCAAGTACGTTTCGGTCAAGAGATTCATGTAGAAGTACCGCTGAACCTGTTCAAAAAGCTTTTTTATTCATTTACCATTCATGGACAGCTCGAGAGTTTTGCGCTGATCTATAAATTCGCTCTTGCAGTGATAGTGATCGTTCTCATAAAAGTAATCTTCGTGTACGTGCGTGAATATGTCATGAGTTCCGTTCAGCAAAAGATTTTAATGCGGTTTCGCATTGAATTGTTCAATCGTATTGTCGTTTTACCGATTAAGTACTTCGATGAGAATAAAACAGGGTATATCATGTCGCGTATTACGAACGACGTGAACAACATAGAACAATCGATCACTCTCATTGTCGAAATGGCACAGAACTTAGTGTACACGTTTGTTTTCGCGTTAGTACTGTTCTATACAAACTGGCAGTTAGCTATTGTGACAATTCTTATTTTTGCATTTTCCGGCGAGATCTCACGCAAATTCGGCGACAAGATTCGTTCCTTTAGCCATGCACTCACAAACACACTAGCAGAAATTTCTGCATTTATACAAGAACGGATATCGGCAATCCGTATTGTCAAATCGTTCACGCGAGAAGAAAAAGAAAAGAGTTCTTTCAAGCAGAAAGTGGAAACCAATTATCATTATTCCATGAAAATAGTCCGTGTCAACGCACTCTTGAGTCCGACAAACGAGTTATTTAATACAACTGCTGCTTCCTTGCTCGTCATCTTTTGCGGATACCTTTTTATTAAAGGCTCGATGACAATTGAAACAATGCTTTTTTTCCTCATCGTGATGATTAATATGGCAAAGCCTGTAAAAGCGCTTGGCGAGAGTGCAGCAAGAATTCAAAAAACTCTTGTCTCTGCCGGCTATATCTTCGAAATACTGGACCTTCCGCAAGAATCAAATAAAAAGGTAGCTCATACATTGAGCATCGCACAGGGAACCATAGAATTTCGAAATGTATCGTTTTCGTATAACAATGATATTCAAGCTTTAAAAGACATCAATGTGCTCGTGAACGGCGGTGAAAAAATTGCGCTTGTCGGCCCAAGTGGAGGAGGAAAAAGCACATTTGTCAACATGATACCGCGATTCTATGAAATTCAGAAAGGTAATATTTATTTAGACGGGATTGATACACAGGAGGTAGATCTGTATTCTCTGAGAAATCAGATCGCCATTGTTCCGCAAGATGTCATTCTTTTCTCCGGAACAGTATTTACAAATATACAATACGGCCGGCTCGAAGCGACAAAAGAAGAAGTGATACGAGCTGCCAGAGATGCAAACGCGCATGAATTTATTGAGAAACTGGAAAAAGGTTTTGATACAGAGGTAGGTGAGAGAGGACTTCAGCTTTCCGGGGGGCAACGGCAGCGCATTGCCATTGCACGGGCAATTCTTCGAAACCCTCGTATTTTACTGTTGGATGAAGCGACATCTGCCTTGGATACAGAATCCGAACTCATGGTGAAAGACGCGCTGGACCGGCTTATGGAAGGACGGACATCATTTATTATTGCTCACAGACTTTCAACGATAGCGCACTGCGATAGAATCATTGTACTCGATGCAGGTCGTATTGTTGAAATTGGGACGCACGAGCAGCTCCTGTCAAAAGAAAGCGGACTGTACCGGCGTCTCCATGCACTTCAATTTGATGAAAATCCTGCTTGAATGAGAGACCCATTTCTAAAACGTATTGAGCTACTGCTGCGCCGATTTTTAATTTTTCTGCTTGGCCTCTTCGTTCGCCGGCAGCATCAGCCATCGCATACACCTGATTTTAATTCCAGCAAAATTCTCTTCATCCGGCAAGATAGAATTGGCGATGTCCTCATTTCTACTCCCATTTTTACGTCGGTCAAAGAGCATTATCCTTCAGCCATCATCGATGTCCTTTTAAGCGAAAATAATCATTTCGTATTACAGAATGACCCTCTCATACGGAAATGCTGGATCTACCAAAAAAGGATTGGCAAGGTGATCGCATTGATACGGTCAATTCGCAAAGAAAAATATGACTTTGCTGTGGATATGATGGACAATCCATCAGTGACATCAACACTTCTTTGTTTGTTTTTCGGCGCTCGCTGGAATGTTGGCATAGCCAAGGACAATAATTATATCTATGATATCAGAGTGCCTATGCTTTCCCGGCGCGACACACATATTATCGATCGCATTAGTCAATTGCTCATCCCATTTCATATCGACCCCAACGCTGAGAAACTTTCACTCCGATACTTTACATCACCCCAATCAGATGAATTTGCAGAGCGTTTTCTTTCTGCACATCAATTAGGAAGCCGCCCACTGATTGGGATAAATATATCTGCAGGAGGAGCAGTTCGATTTTGGGGTATCGAGAATTATTGTGCGTTGCTTTTATTTCTATCGGAACAATATCCTTCCCTATGTCCAATCCTTTTATATCAGCCGTCTGACATAGAAAAAGCAACGAGCATTGCGTTAGATGATTCAAAGGTAATTCTTTCACCTGTCACTAACACATTTGATCAATTTGCAGCAATGATAAAAAGACTTTCTTTCCTCATCTCCCCAGACACTTCTGCTATTCATTTGGCGTCCGCATTTGGTATACCTTCGGTTGTACTTTACGTACAATCCGATAAATCACTGCGAATCTGGGAACCATATGGAACAAAATATGAAGCCGTCATTACCGATGTTGATAACTTATCGACTATTCCAGTAGCGGATGTCCAAGCGGCTTTTAAGAAACTCATCGAACGCTCTCGCATTAAATCTCTTAATACATAAATGTATGAGATCAAACCGCAGCATGAGAGAGAAGTTAGAATATTGGTGGAGGCATCAAATTGTTTATCCACATCTGCGCTTGATTTTTCATAATCCGAGAAAAGATTCGCCCATTGATATCCGGACACTGAAAAGTCTCCTATTCCTGAGATACGATAGAATAGGAGATATGATTGTTACGACACCAATCTTTCGAAGCTTAAAACAGTTGAATCCTGCATTAAAGATTGGAGTTGTCGCAAGCGAAACAAATGCAGAAATCATTTGCAACAATCCCTATGTGGATTCTGTGTATGTACTTCATTCGCACTGGCTGAAGTTGTTCTCTGAAATTCGAAGGGCTAGAAGAGATAACTATGAAGTAGTCATAAATTTAATTTTCAACAGAACCACCAGCGGAGGAATATTGGCAAACATTATTTCTCCTACGGGAATAAAAATAGGGCAGGGTGATGAAAAATATGGATCGTACTTTAATCGATTGCTAAAAATCTCCCGCGATAAAAGCCATATGATCGAGACTCTCGTTTTTATCATACAAGAGGTTTTTCATATTGCGCTCATTCCCGAGCAATTGAATTATGAAATTATCGTTGATGAAAAAACGATAAATACTGTTGCTGCCTTCTTAGGAAAACATAATCTGGCACCAAGATATCAAGCTGTTCCTGGGAAATCATTTTATATTGTCTTCAATCTCTCGGCGAACGATTCGGTAAGGAAAATTTCATCCGCACAAGCGTATGCAATTGGTGAACATCTGGGATCACAAACAGTGTTTCGCACGGTTCTTCTTCATGCCCCAAAAGACCCTTCCATGCTTTTGGTAAAACAGGACCTTGTTAAAAATGCAAGATGCATTTCGTTCCCGGAGCAAGGCAATGCGTCCTTGCTCGAAATTGCTTCACTCGTGGAAGGCGCGATTGCCGTTATTTCACCTGATACATCCATCATCCATTTTGCATCAGCAGCAAAAACGCCTGTCATTGGATTCTACACTCAAATGCAGGATGTTCATGAGTGGCTGCCGCATCAGGTAAAAAATCGCCTTGTTATTTCTTCTGAACAAGAACCAACAAGTGCGATTCCTATTCCTACAATGATAAATGCAATTGATGATTTTATAAGGGAACTTGAAATACAGTCACTGAATAAATAAGTTTGCTGTTATAAATTTATTCCTTTCATTCTCAAGAAAGAACTCTTCATATGCAGTCAACCGACTATCGTGCAACATTACCAAAGGCAATGAGTCGTTTTGGACTTTATCTGTTTGCGTTTAGTATACCGATTTCGTTTGTTCCTGCTGAGTTTGCAATAGGAATTGCGTTATTAGGCTGGTTTTTGGAAGGTATGGTCAATAAGAACTGGCAGTTTTATCCTACAAAATTATTTATTCCACTTCTCTTTTACATTGGCTGGAACGTCATTGCATCCAGCATTTCTCCCAGGCCCTGGCATAGTCTTTGGGCATTAACAGATAATGAATGGCCCATGTTTATTATGCTGCTTCTTTATTTTGTCGTTGACGATATGACCGTATTAAAACGCATAGTACATCTATGGTTTTTCTCGGCATCCGTGTCTGCTCTCTATGGTATTTGGCAAACCTTCTCAGGATACCAATTACATCGGCCTGAGACACTTCCTCAAATGGGCAGCTATTTCCGCGCAGTTGGTTTCAATGGATTTTATCTCACATTTGCTGGATTCATTATGTCTGTATTTTTTGTGAGCCTTTGTATTAGTTCTCAATCAGGAATCGAAAGGATTCGCTGGAAATACATTATCGTCACTGTCCTAAGTATTTTGGCAGCGATAGGAACATTTGCAAGAAGTATCTGGTTGTCGTTCGCTGTTGTTATTCCAATCTTCGGCTTCTTAAAGGGGAGACGAACCGGCAGTCTCGTAACAATAGTATTTCTTACACTTGTTCTCTTCTGTGTCATATGTATCCCCACAATAAGAGAGCGAGCGTATTCGACTATCGTTCCTTCAGAAAATCAGACTCGTCTGAATCTTTGGAAAACATCCATCCATATGTGGAAAGATTCTCCATTGATCGGAATCGGGGAGGACAATTTCGATTATTACTTTGATCGGTATAAAGTAGAAGGGTATTATGATGTAACGGTACATCCGCACAACGATTATCTTACGATTCTTGTTTCGTCTGGAATTCCCGGGCTGATCGCATTTTTATCAATGTGGTTTGTCATCTTACAAGCAGGATTTAAAACACATAAATATTCTTCAACTCCATTTGTAAAAGAACTTGCACTTGGCAGTACATTGGCGATTATCGGTTTTATGATCGGAGGATTTTTTCAGAACTATTATGGAACGTTTGCGAACTGCTGGGGATGGTGGTTGATGGCAGGGTTTACAATGGCTTCCTTTCGTTTATATACAAAAGAAATTAAATCATAATATAATTTTTATATTCGCCGATTCTCCAACCGCATTGTGATTCGATAGTATCCAGAATCTTTTCTTTGAGCGGCTGTCTAACTTTTACCGGGTCGTAAGTAAAAATCCAATTTTGCCTGCGAATCCGTTCTGTCATAACAGCAGGGTGGGTACCTTCGTAGTTTGCCAACATACCGCCCTGCATATAATTATATTCGTATGCATCGCCAACATTTTGATCGATCCACTCATCAGTATGCCACAACTTATTAAAAGTTTTCTGTTTTATCTGCTGTATTTCCGGCGGTTTCACCCACCCATAATGATAAATTGCCGCATCGATCAACTTGACGTGAAGTTTTTCTCCATTCATTCTAAATCCTTGCGCATCGCCCCACGATCGTACACCAACATGTGGCCGCACAATTCGTATTTCATGCCGATACCAGCGCCGAGAGTTACCAATGTACTTATAACTTCCATAAAAATGCTTATAATTGAAAAGAAAGCCTTCAATTTCGCTCACGTCTTTATAGCGTACCATTGTTTCTTTCATTGTCTGATAATCGTGTTCATGCAGTACTTCATCCGCCTGAAGATATAATGCCCAATCACCGCTCACCTGGTCCAGCGCAAGATTTGTCTGTTGGGAAAGAATTGTTCCTCCTTTGCGAATCGATTCATCCCAAACTGTTTCAAGAATTTTAATTTTAGGAGAGTGAAGGGAAGTGATACATTTTAACGTATCGTCTTCTGATTGACCAACGGCAACGACGACCTCGTCGCATAAGGCAAGGAGGGAGTTGATAGATTCAAGAAAAGGATAATCATACGTTACACCGTTGCGTACAAATGTGAAACCGGAAATCTTCATCCTCCATTATCCTTTAGAGATTGAAACCGATCGAGATAAGATGAGAATTTCCTACTTGCTGGGAAAACGGAACATAGGCATAATCGATTGTGATAATGCTGTAGCGTATCCCCATTCCCGCAGAAAAGCCGCGGGTATCAATTCCAGTTTGATAACCAACACGCATCGTAATTGTATGATCGTACGAGGCTTCTCCGCCAATGCTGTAATGTTTCGTCGCAGTACCAAGTTCTGAAGAATATGCAGTGGCGACACGGAACATCAGAAAATTTATATTGATTGCATATGTTCCGCCTAATCGAATTTGTGTCGGTAAATCAACTCTTTCGTTCCGGAATGCCGCCAGTGAACCCATATTCGTTACTGAACACCCAAGACTCAGACCATCCAACGGCGGCATGTAGAGAACACCGGCATCCATTCCATAACCGGTCGCTTCATCGACAAGTATTTTTTCATAGAGATATTTAGGTGCGATGCCTATATGAATATCCGGAGTCACTTCAACGCCATAGGACAATTGAAAAAATGCTGATTGTGCATTAAACGTTCCGACCGCAGGCCCCGGAATTGAACGCAGTTCAAGTCCATCAACACTTGTGTTTTCAATAGTAAGTGCGAATGAGCCGATACTAAAAGGTGCGGCTATTGACAGGCACTCTGTTCGAATATCTTGAATCCATTCGGTATGTGAAAATAACACTCCATAGTTTGCGCACGATGCAATATTCGCCGGATTGATCAGAACGGATTGAAGAGCTGTCGGGTCTGCTACAAAAGATTCGCCTGTCGCTGCAACGAATGGTGTTATTGGAAACTTTAAACTCACAGCCCCCTGAGAACTTCCCTGCGAAAGCAGGAGCGAAGGGAAAAGAACCAAAGATAAAATAATTTTGAGTTTCATTAGAATCTCAATGCTAAGGAAAGAATATGCATGCCGGTAGGACTGTAGGGTTCAAAGATATAGGCATACTGAAATGAAGGAGTCCAATTTGCAACTTTTGTCTGCAGAGAAATTCCGAGAGATGGTTTTGCCGGCACGTCTGTATTCACTGCAATTTGATCAATACCGGCCCGGATATGAACACCTTCATATACTTCAACTTCTGAACCAGCCCGAACAACCAGTGCAGAGCCTAGTGATTCAAATTCACCGGATACTATCACTCGATAGTCTTTGGGCATCCAACTGAGCCCGATCCGTTTTCTCAGTGGGAAATAATCTGAAGATGAATTACCGAGTTGCCCATACAGCTGAGATGTATCCCATTTATATTTTGCTGTAATATCCTGAACAACTGCTCCAAGTGTAAGCTCTTCTGAGAGCATCCATATGACACCGAAATCAACACCAGCGGTGGTGCTTTTAATTCCTTCAAAGAGGGAGTAGTAAAGAATTTTTGCAGTCAGGCCAAAGGCAAAGTTGGGAGCCGGTTTTATTCCAAAGGAAAATAAAAAAGCGTTCTCCGATGTACTATAGGTGGCAGTATGATTGCCATCATTATCGCGGCCATCAATATTTCCAACTCCGGCATTAATGATAGACAAGGAAAATCCTGCATCCGGTTTTAAATTTTTTGTGTAGCTTAAAAAGTTCAGTTTTCTATCTAACGAGAGAACTCCATATGTTGCAGCAGCAGTTGGTTCGGATTCAAACGGAACAACTGCCGGATTGTAATAGGCTTGCAAATCGCCGCTAATGACTGCAGTCATCGCATTTCCCATTGCCATTCCACGTGCACCAAATCCCATTCGCATAGGCGCACCGGCTAGGCCGCTTTCAGATGAGCTGCTCTGTAATTGACTGAACGCAATTAACGACAAACTAGCAGACAAAAAAATAATGACAATTATAATGCGAGAAAGAGTTTTCATCGTACCACCAGGATCTTTCCCCATACAGGTGTCTGATTACCTATTTCAACTCGATAAAAATAAACACCGTTTGCTACGATGGTACTATTGTCATTTCTGCCATTCCAGATTTCGTCATATTCTTTGCCACTCAGACGAGATGCCTTCTGTATTAACGTGCGGACAGGAAGCATTGCATAATCAAAGATTCGAACTGAAACATCTTCCATCGCAGAAGTATTGGTGCTTATGCTGTAGTGGAGACGGACAGATTCATTACTAGGAGCAAATGGATTAGGAAATGCATACGTAAAATTTTTATTGCCGACTTGTTCTGCCGCACGAAAAATATGCCAAACAGAACCAAATTGCTGGAAGGGTGAATCGATGGTGTATGCTGTACCCTCCGGCCCTCCGATCCATATGGTATCACCCTTCACACCTACGCCGAAGCATTCTGTGGATATGAAACGCTGAAGATTTGCCGGATCATAAATAGAACCGCTTCGTATCCAACTTTCACCAATGTCCGAAGATCTGAATAATCCGTTATCTGTGGCAATGTAAACGATTGAATCCTTCACCGCAATATTATGTGCCCATTCACCAAGCAAGGCAGTTTTCCATATCTGGCCCGCATCAGCGGAATAACTGACACCTTTTATTTCATCAGGGTCATTTGCATTTACGGTTGCAGCCCACATAATACGGTGATTATTCCAGCGTTGTTCTTTTAATGCCACCACGAAGTTTCCGGAGATAGGATGAGCCTGATTTTGGTGTGAGAATTTGCGCCAACTCATTCCGCCATCAGTAGATTTGTTGATGCCGCCGGCTGTTCCTGCCCAAATCGTAGAATCATCGCTTGCATAAACGGAGAATAATTTATGGTTGTCGTTCTCTGTCAAGGAATCAGTCTTGCCGTTGATGGAATATTTTTTTCCAACTGGTGAAAGCTCAAAGGCAAAATTAAGCGGCATGGACGCATTGATTGAATCAAGATTATCAGGAGGGAGAACGACACGTGTCCACGTATTCCCTTGATCGGTAGATTTACGAAGCATGCCTGCCCAGCTGGCAATCCATACGGTATTCTTTGTAAGAGCAATATCAAAAGTAATATTTTGCTGCGGAACTGTAACAGCCAATGCCCGTATCTTATTGTTGCCATACATCAACGTATCCACTGTACCGCTATCGACTGGCTGTGAAATAAAAGACCATGTGGAACCCCGATCGGTTGAATAATGCAATCCGCCGCCTGTTTGAATTGATTCTCCATTAAGTTTTGTCGTATATCCTGCTGCAGTCCACATGACGTTGTTATAAATTGCCATGGCCGAGATGCCCTTATCGTCGAAAGAACTGGTTCCGGAAAAATGCATCCAGGTTATTCCGCCATTCATTGTCAAACTCAATCCACCTTCAGTTCCCAACCAAACAGAATCACCTCTCACGAGAATATCGTTGATGGTGTTACTTTTTGGTAATGGACTGTTCCATCCGGTATTGTTTTGGAACGCTTTGGGAATTTGACCTAGAGCGTCAGCAAAAATAACAGATAGAATAAAGAGTATGGTGAGAGATCGGTTCAATTTGTTACCATGATATTTTTAATGATGACATTGCTTGAATCATTCGATCGATCAACGGCATGAAATTCAAATCGGTATATTCCCAATGCATCTGTGGGGTTAATTATCACAGCCAATGAGTAAACATTGTCTCCTTTGAAGGCGTCGCCACTGCTGACATCTGGAGCGTAGATAATGTTCTTACTCCCATCATCGTACATCAGAAACGGATTTCCACTCGCTGCCACTCCGTTGGGTTTGAAGGAATTGAAATATACCTTGACTATGTCTGATTCCCCATCCGGATCTATCGCTTTGACTGTAAGCAAGAGTAGTTGTTGTCTTTGTCCAGTCAATATTATTGTATCTGGGGCTTGAAGATTTGAAAGAACCGGTGGATGGTTTAAACGAACAATTTGAAGTGGAAGTATAAAGGTATTGCTCCTGTAACCTACCGTACTTTCACTCCATAAATTTATTAAAACTGTGCCGACAAAAGATCTTTGGATCTGAAATTCAATGTATCCGGAAAAAATCCTGTCATTTGCTTTTACATCTGGAAATATTCCATCATCGTGTAATGCACCTTCGGTCAAGGAAGATGAAAAATCAGAGTTCGTCACCGAGTATCCGACAATTGAAATATTCATCACGTCGACAGATGAATCAATATTTACTTTTGCAATTCCCCTGATCGCTAATGTGTCGTGAGGACCGCGCACCGTGTGCCCTGCAATATTGATAGTATCAGTGTTAATAATGGGGTTAGAAAAACTGGCGTCGATTACTACCGGTGCATAGCCGACAGAATCGATAATAGTATTATTATTTTTCTCGCATCCAAGGATGGAGAGAAGGATAATGACGACAAACGAGAATTTATATTCGAAAAGAAGCTGACGCACAGATTGCTTTCACATTATTTTTTATTTATGGCTAAAAAAAATAATTAGCAATCGTCTATCGCGCAGCCCTTGTTAGTGAAGTTGTTTTATAAACTGCTACAAAGTATAAAAGATTTTTGAAACAGTCAACAGGATTAAATAAAAAAAATTGGGTACTCTTTGCAATCACAATTCAGTGATTTGCTAAAATTCCTTCCTCTGTAAGAAACTTGACAATCCATCGATCGCCAAGAATAAATTAAAATATCTGTTATCCGAGGGTAAATGGATTCAGCGAAAAGGAAACGATGAAAATAGCAATACAGAACCAACCGATTGTCATGCGGCGACCGTCCAGGGGCGATTCATCTGCAACCGGTGGATGGAATAATTTCACGACATACAGAGCTATTAAAGCCCAAAAGAACCAAGCAGACCAGCTATATTGAGCAAAAGGAACAATTTGTCCTACATCATGCTTATAAACAAATCCCAATAGTATTCTGAGCAGCGAATCGGAAATGGAAGGAGCACTAAGTGCAAGAAGGATGTAGAAAGATGTTTGAGCAATCCGTCGGTGAAATTTGCCGAACATTGCATATATCAAATGCCCTCCGTCAAATTGTCCCATTGGAATGAGATTCAGTGCAGTAACAAACAATCCAAACCAGCCTGCACAAAGATATGGATAATGGTAAATCTCGTTCATGGGCGGGACAAATTGCATTGTCGGATGCGTTAACAAGTTCTGTAATCCTGCAAAGAGAAGTGTTTTTCCAAAAGCAAGAGGCACGCCTTGTGCAGATGCGGATGCATTCAACACAAAATCATAATCAGGGTGTATCGAAAGTATAAAACTCTGGGATGGAAGATGAAGGAACCCATACGTTAGTACAAGAAGAGAAGCGAAAAAACCAGCAATTGGACCGGCAACTCCAATATCGAACATAGCCTTTTTTGATGGAACAATTGATCTTGTGCGGATAACTGCCCCAAAAGTACCGAAGTTTAAAAAAAGTTGAAGGAGAACCGGAACAGGTGGAAATGGGAGAAAGTAGGGTAATGTGGCATCTACCTGATGATAACGAGATGCAAAATAATGCCCAAATTCATGGCAAGCAAGAATGAACAAGATGGATGCAGAATAAGGAATGCCAAGATGAAAATTGCTAAGTTCAAAAGGATCCCTATTGATCCATAAAACTCCTGCAATGGTCGTAGTAAAAAACGTTAATAAAAATAAACTCAGGTGCAAAAGCCACCTGAGCACTATCTTTACATTCTTATGCAGCACTATTAAATTATTTGCTGCATGATCTTGAGTAAATTCCATTGTTCCCTTTTTTGTTGTTCTTTACTTAAGGTACAGAAAAATTGCATCACTATAAAACATACATCATGTTAGCGTGAACCATATAGGATTCGTCATACAAAAATGCGGCTGATCGTCGTTCGAGTTTTTCGGCGATGTCCATACTTCTGCACGTAGGTAGCTCTCACTTTCAGGTTCAAATGAAAATTTTCGATCTACACTATAACCTCTATTGTGTTTTTCGAAAACTAGTTCTGATTCTATTTGACCTATATTGCCTTTGAAGACTTTGATTGATTTAATTGAACCATATTCAGTTGACGAGCGCACTTCAAGTAATATAGTGTGCTTGATACCGGTATACCTGCAGCCAATTGAGCTCATCATTTGTGGTGAAGAAATTACACGCAGGTTAGCAACTGGTCCATCAGTTATAATTGACCTACCTGAATGGATAGAATTAATAATACTATCTTCTGAAAAAGAATCAAGAAATACGCCGGTTCTCATTTTACCGAATATCTGATGCTCCATCTCATGAATTTTAATAAAAGGAATACCAATCTGTCTAAACCGATTAAAATTGCCATGGGCATCATTGCCTGCTAACGCAAAAAGCCGTCTGCCTTGCAGAAGTGCCTTAATCCATAAGCAATATCCTTCATGAAAACCGCCCGATAATTGCCCGTTCGCAAATTGAATTCCAGATAAATTCAGGTTTACAATGTCTTGTTCAGGCCATTTACCGCGATGCAAAAGCAATCGTTGTAGAAATGGAACCGGCTCGCATGGATGAGCAGCATAGGCAAGAGTGGATAATTCTTTTTCGTTAAGAACTTCGTTGGTAGAGTATTCACTTCGAGTCTTCAGCCATTTCTCAGCTCCATCTCCACTACCCGCAAAAAACACTTTATTGCCGAGAAGAAGAAGATGAACATTCTCATCAACAGAATTACGGCATGTCACTTCTTCGCCTCTGATTATTTTGAAGTCGGACAGCATCGAATTTAAATCAGAAACCTCATTTTGTAATTGCTTCCACTTCGGCAAATTAGGATCATTCAATAAATAATTATCAAGTGCATCATCCAAATCGTAGGAATGATCTGTTGCACAAAAAAATGATATTCCAATCGACTTGCATAAATGAACTGATGCTCCTAATGGCGATCCAAATTCAACTTGGTCATCTGTGTAATTGGAATGTGAATGGCATTCTCCAAAATACAAACCTTTCAATTTCGGAAGAGGAGTCGAAGAAATATATACATTCAAAGGACGATGTGATGATGTTCTATGGTTGTCGTTATGGTATAATCGCTTGTGATTATTAATGTTAACTTCAAACATTACATCGCATTCGATGCTTCCAGTTACACCCTTAACAGATATTTCAAAAACCCTCCACCATAATTTTTGATTTATTTCCATGGGTGAATTTAAAAGCTTCTTTATGCAGACAATAGACCCCTTTGATCTAATAACAAGTGTGATTTCCTCTATTGTTGCAGGGAAGATATGAGCATCTTTAACAAGAATAAGTAGGGGCAAAGAGCAATGAGGATCTACGCGGTGCGGAGCATCTGCAATTATTTCCGGTTCACGCTTGCGGAGTAGGCTTAAAAAAAATCGAAAGCGATAATGTGTTTCAGCATAAAGAAAAATTGGAAACAGCTGCCAGATAAAGGAGTGAAGCAGAGTCAATACTCCCGTCCTTTCCATTTCACTTTTCCGCCAAAGAAAACTAAAAAAGGAAGAAGCAAGACGTAGATTAGAAAATAGATTTCAAACCAAGTGAACCAGCGCAGGTCATCTTTTCTATCAAGTCGGTCAAGAATTCGATACAAGAAAATATAATCAGCAATAAATTTGATCATTAAGGCAGCAGCAGCCTGCACTATTCCACCCCACACTAATATGATAAAAGGGGAAATGTGCATTAAAAAACCAACGACCATTATTGTGAGACCAGCTGGTTTCATATCCAGTCCGCCTTTTCCCCATCTGTGTTTTTGTCGAATGAGTGATTTGAAATTTGGGCATGATTTGCTTTCGACAAGATGCTTTAAATCAATGGGATAAAGATACTTCCATTTGTTTAGACCAACAATTGCTTGAACGACAGTATAATCTTCTGTGACGCTGAATTTTAACTTTCGATATCCGCCGACTTCATTATAGACCGATTTTCTGAAAGAGAGATTATTTCCAATACTTCCAAGCGGATGACCTAATCCAGCGGTTGCAGCGGCCATGCCTAGAATAAACGTCCAATCCAGAGATTGCATCCCTTCAAATGGCTTCGTCGATTTTTGAAGCGTGAATCCGCCGATGAGTCCAACATCAGAACCATATCGATTTGCTGTCTGCTCCACCCATGTCTTTGGAACCGTGCAATCAGCATCTGTGATTAGTATTATTTCTCCTTTTGCAACGTCAATTCCTTGTGCTAAAGCATTCGCTTTTCCATAAACAACTGCATTATCTTCCGCCTGTATTAATTTAATGTTCGGATATTGTTTAACGAAATCATTGCAAACCGTTTCAGTATTGTCAGTTGACCCATCATTCACAATAATGATTTCATATAATGAAATTGGATATGTCTGGTTTGCAACTGACTCAACACACTCAAGAAGATTTTTTTCTTCGTTCCTGGCAGCAATAATAACTGAAACAAATAAATTTGCCGAGTCAAGTAATTTGTCATGAGTACGTCTCAGACCAATGAGAAATATCCCTCCTTGAAAAAGATATAGAATAGTCACTATCAATAGAAAAGTCTGGAATGTCATGGCAACGTATTAAAAATAAGTTTCTTTTCGAGGAGGGCATCGAGAATTATTGGAAGATATGAGTCGATTCTTTGCGAAGTTTCTGAATTATCATGGAGAAGAAGTATTGAACCATTTCTAGTTTTTTGTATAACTCGGTGTGAAACATTGATTTTCGAATTCAGCTTGTAATCCTTACTGTCAACATTCCAGAGCACGCATGTAAATCCTATGTTGCGGAGCACGCTTAAAATTGACCAATTGAAATAACCATAGGGTGGCCGAAAATATTGGGAATGCTTACCAATAATTGATTCCACTATTTCTTTTGTGCGCAAAATTTCATCGACTACAAATATCTTATTTTTAAAAAAAAGATTGTTATGTGTGAATGAATGATTTCCAATTTGATGTCCTTGGGCATGAATCTGGTGAACAAGTTCTGGAAACTTTTGCACGTTTTGTCCAAGAAGAAAGAAAGTCGCCTTAATATTACGGTTTTCTAATTCTTGAAGAACTCTCGGTGTAGCAATAGGATGGGGACCATCATCAAAAGTCAGATGAATGTTATCCGCTGTGTTGAATAGAATTGATGGAAAGATTTTTTTTAAAATTTGGACATCCAGCCTCATTGTCTAATCAGTCGTCCTTTCCACTGCAATGTACTTAATTGTCCAATTGCTGACGCAATCACAATATACGGAACGTGTAAAAGCTCTGCAATCAGAAAATGGGGTATTTGAACATGTTGTAGAAATAAGCGTGCACCAGAACGAAGCGTGAAGTAGTCGACAATCGCTTTAATTCCAAATACAAGAATGACAGGTAGTAAGAGTCGTGGATATAAAGGAATTAAAAGTACTGTCAAACCAAAACTGAGAAAAAATAAATATAATGATACAAGGATAAAAAGGATTGATTTATCTTCATATCGGCCACGCTTATTCGCCCAACGGATACGCTGCCGTAAAAACGATGCTACAGTGTTTGATGATCGCGTAGTAATCACAGCATCCGATTCGGGAGCAAAAACAATCCTGCCAATATTTCTTTTCGCTATTCTATTCATCAATGATTCATCATCATTAGAGCTCGCATTATGACCAAAACCATCTGCCGAAATAAATGCATTTTTCCGATATGCCAGATTCGCACCATTACAAATTATGGGTTTTCCTGAACCTATTAATCCTGCCGCTGTTGTAATAAGTCCAAGAAATTCCATTTGTTCTAGTTTTGAGAAGAAACTTGTCGAAGATTGTTCTGAAACCGGGCCGGCAACAAATGCAACATCTTCCTTAAAATGATTAATCATAATCTCAACCCATTTCGGTGGCACGATGCAATCTGCATCCGTCGTAAGGATGATCTCTCCAAGCGCTAGAGCAATACCTTTAGAAATTGCCAATGGTTTAGACCCGGTATCTTGATCTATTTCTGTTGATAATGATAGAAGACGTATGTTGGGATATCGTTGCGAAAAGGATTTCACAATGGAAGCAGTCGTATCTGTAGAACCATCATCTACAATAATGATTTCGTATTTATGTGCTGAATATGTCTGTCGGATGAGTGCTTGCAGACATTGAGCAATGGATATGTCTTCGTTTCGTGCAGCAACGATAATAGTAACCATAGGCTGAATATTCGTCGATGGGGCTGCCTGAAGCGATAATAAACCTATTCGAATACGAGTAACGAAATAAATATAATACATCGTAAAAATAATCAGCAAACCGAGCACTATGGATTCAATCATTAGATTTTATCCTGGTTTTTTCCAGAATTGCACAAACTTAAATGCAGAAATTTGTTGATGCCTTAAAAAGTATATTCCTGCTAAGCTAGGAATGAAAATATTGATAAAAAAGAGTAGCAACGAGGCATTGAGAGCGGCGGCTTGTGAAATGTTATAGATTGAAAAAAAATAAATTGATCCTGCCTCTCGTATACCGAGATCACCAATTGAAATTGGGAGCAGTGATTTTACGAACATCAGTGCACTCGTTCCAATGAATGCATGTGCAAAGCTGATTTTTGAGAAGCCCTTGATGAGACAAAACATCTGCAGGATCAATATGCAATGAAAAACAAGTGTGTAAAGTACGGTTTTGAATACCTGTTGTGATTTGAGAAGGTTAATGCCTTCAAGTATGTTCTTCAGCCATTGTTTCTGGAATCTGGAAGCGTTCAGACGAAGGCCAAGAATAGCAATCATTCCCAGGCGCATAATAAATACACCGGAAAGGGACACAATAATTATTGCAATTAATGTAATAATCAAAATATTATTGAATGTTAGACAAGCAAGACTCACCATACCAGCACAGCTTGTTACTATGAATATCTGAGCTTTATCCAACAGGACCAAGCCAACGAGATGAGATCGTTTAGCGTCCGTAATGTGCAATGTGCGACCAGCAAAATCACCGAGTTCACCCGGAGTAAATGAACCGAGAGAGATTCCGAGCATAACCGAACCAAATGCCTCTGTAAGAGTCGGAGCATTTTTGACTGATCGAAGCATTGAGCGCCATTTGAATGTGCGCACACCTATGTTGAAAAATAAAAGCAATGCGGCAAGAAGAATAAAACGGCTATCGGCAGACTGACAGGCGATAATGACATTCTGCCAATGCACCAAGGAGACAACAAAATACAGAACAATAACACCTACAGTAAGACGAGCTGCAAGAGAGATAAATTTCTTCCATACTTTTTCGGGTTCGGTTGGATCCGTTTTATTCAACTCTGCTTCCATGCAAACTTTCTGAAAATACTCAGGGGACCTATAAGTGAATTATACAGAATATAAAATACTTCCATGAAAATAAATGAACTGCGGAAATTCGAAGCTTCAAATGTCTGATATGAATATTGAAACAATAACATATCGCCTATTAATTTTGAACAGAATACTGCAATGACGACGGTCAGAGTTAAAACGTTGACTAAATAGAGAAACGGAGAAATAAAGATCAATAAATTTGATGAATGATATATAATAAAAAAGAACTTCATCGGTAAGGGGAAGAACTTCGCAGCGGAGAAATGTCTTTTTCGCTGCTCTATAAACGACCACAAGTTTAGGGGCGGTGCAGTAGGGACAAAACTTTCCGGTGCTGTTACATAATGAATTTTCCAGGCACTCTGTTTACGTACAAGCTGCAAAAACAGATCGTCATCACCGCTGATAGACATTTTAATTTTCTCGAAGCCATGCACATCATCATACACGTTACGTCTGTAGGCAAGATTCCTTCCAGTGCAGAGCCAACCGACGTTCCAACCGATCGAACCAGCAGCCCATATTGCAGCACGAAATTCTTCGTATCTGATGAATTTATAAAATAAATCTTTTAAGAATCCCACTGGAGAAATCAGGTTATTGGGAATTTGATAAGGTGAATAACCAGCCACGAGTCCTACATTTGGCTCAAACGATTTAACCAATTCTTCAATCCAGTGAGATGGCGGAAGGCAATCTGCATCCGTAAAACAAAGAATTTCGCCTTTACTGACTTCAATACCGGCCCTCAGAGCATTTTTTTTTGCCGGCATATCGTCGTGCAAATTTTCGATGTCGACGCACGTCATGTTAGGACAATTCTTCTTGAAGTCGGCAATAAATTGGGCTGTTTTATCTGTCGAACGATCATTTATGATAATAATTTCGTACGGTGAATATGTCTGATGCGATAAGCACTGGAGAAGCGGATAAATATTCATTTCTTCATTGCGTGCCGCCACGATAACGGAAACAAAGGGGCGATCATTGTTGATAGTTTTATCCAGACGCTTCAAGCCTGCTGCCAAACCAATTTGAATGAATACATAGAAAGCAGCCGAGAGCAATAGGATAAGACCGATAATAATTGAAATCTCCATACCTTTACCATAATCGGAAATAATGGGTTCTGATGCAACGCCAAATGCTCGATTAAAAACCATGCCTCGTCACATCCATGCAATTGATAATCGTATTTATTCCTTATATTATATTGTAAAAAATATTTCTCACTTTTAAAGAAAAACAAATGAAACCACTTGTCATAGGTTTAGCAGGCGGCACCGGTTCTGGAAAAACTTCGGTTGCAAATAAAATTTTGGACCGTCTTGATAGAACTCATATCGTCGTTCTACAGCACGATTCGTACTATAAAGACCTTGAAAAACACGGGGGACTCACGCCGGATAAAATCAATTTTGATCATCCTGATTCGCTTGAGACAGATCTTTTAATTCAACACATCGGGCAGCTCTGCGAAGGGAAGATGATCTACCAGCCAATTTATAATTTTGCTACACATCGCCGCATGGTTGAGACTCAGCAAATTGTTCCTAAAGATATTATTATTATCGACGGCATTTTAATCTTTGTTGAAAAACGGCTGCGCGAACTGATGGACATAAAAATATTTGTGGATACCGATGCAGATGAACGCTTGATTCGAAGAATACGGCGCGATATACTTGAACGCGGACGTTCAGTGGAAACGGTGATGAACCAATACCTCAGCACGGTGAAGCCCATGCATCTTGAATTTGTAGAGCCGAGCAAGCACTGGGCAGATATTATTATTCCTCGCGGTGCAGATAACCTCGTTGCAATTGATATGGTCGTAACAAAAATTAAATCACTGATTGCTGCGAAAGCAGCAGTTGCCGAAAAATCATAAACGCACTGATAGCATTTTTCATCCTGCTCATTGACTGACATCCCCGTTTAGTGCCATTCTTTGCATTTCTTGACTCTCCGTCAAAAATGCAATATCTTCATCATAGAAATTATTTTCTATCAAAGTTTTTCATTCTTTGTTTATCGGAGTT
>Ga0182021_10000303_pt1 | contig 50371 bp, 34 predicted proteins | sample 612E3MmetaG_FD_120493 | JGI IMG/M metagenome (GOLD analysis project Ga0182021, IMG submission 120493) | Permafrost microbial communities from Stordalen Mire, Sweden - 612E3M metaG (Illumina Assembly) | ecosystem: Environmental > Terrestrial > Soil > Wetlands > Permafrost | place: Sweden... | reverse complement strand
GCTGGCGAGACCGAAGTCACCGCCCGCAACGGAGACGTTGAGGTGTTTACCCCCCGTGGCTCGCAGTGGGTCCGCAACGGCCAGACCCTGATGGCGCGCGGCGCCTCCGCCGATGCCGAATTCCAGGTGGCAGCCGCCGGCGCGATGGACGATTGGGACCGCTGGAGCGACAACCGCGACCGCACCATCACCCAGTCCGTCAGCCCGCGCTATGTGGGTGCGGGAGTCTACGGCACAGAGGATATGGATCCCTACGGCACCTGGACCAGCGTGCCGGAATACGGCAACGTGTGGCGTCCCACCGTGGGCCCCGACTGGGCGCCTTACCAGTCCGGCCGTTGGGCTTGGGAAGATTGGTATGGTTGGACTTGGGTCAGCTACGACCCCTGGGGCTGGGCTCCCTATCACTACGGCCGGTGGTTCCACCACGATCGCTTCGGCTGGTGCTGGTACCCCGGTTTGATCACCGCGCGCCACTACTGGTCGCCCGCTCTGGTCGGCTTCTTCGGGTTCGGACACGGTGGGTTTGGTGCCGGGTTCGGCTTTGGCCACGTGGGCTGGGTCGCGCTAGCGCCGTTCGAGGTGTTCCACCCCTGGTGGGGACGCGGCAACTACGGCGGCGGATTCAACCGTGGGATGAATATTACGAACGCAAACATCACCAACGTATATAGAAATGCCGGCTACCGGAACGGGGTCAGCGCGGTGGCTGCCGGCGATTTCCAGGGCGGACGATTCAACAATGTGATGCGTACCTCTGGCGCCCAGGTCGGCGCCGCGGGCGTCATCCGCGGCCAGATGCCGTTCACCGCGGGTTCGGCGAACATGCGCTTCTCGGATCGCGCCGCGACGGTGGTCCCGCGCGGCAACGCAAACAGCCGTGCGTTCACCCATCAGCAGCCGAATCCGGTGCAACGCGGCCAGGTCAACCAAGGTAGCGCCGCGCCGCGGGCGCCGAACGCGACCGCCATGACACCGAACAATCGCGGCCAGGGCACGCCGCAAGGACAGAGCAACGATGCGGGCGGTTGGCGCCGCTTCGGCTCGCCCTCCGGCCAGCCGGCGGGGCAGGGAAATCAGGCCGCCACCAACCGCAGTGGCTTCGGCGGCACGGGTCAGCAGGCGCAGCGTAGCGCCAGCCCATCGACCGGCCAGCCGTCGGCCTCGCCCAGCAATGACAACCGTGGCGGATGGCAGCGCTTCGGCACCCCGGGTGGCGGCAATAGCGCCCCCAGCCAGCGCCAGACGCAAACCGCGCCCCGGCAGGATTACCGCTCCAACCCGCCCGCTGCCGGCTACGGCCGCCAGGAATCCTTACGGATCGCCCCGCCGGTGGTTCGCCAGCGCCCCAGCTACAGCGCGCCGAGTTACAGCGCTCCGCGACAAAGCGCGCCGAGTTACAGCGCTCCGCGACAGAGCGCGCCGAGTTACAGCGCGCCGCGACAAAGCGCGCCGGCTCCACGGAGCAGCGGTGGCGGCGGGGCGTCACACGGCAGTTCCGGAGGCGGCAGTCACGGCAGCCGCCGGTAAGCATTTTCTTCTATCCCCTTGGCTAGCATCAGTTTCTTCCCACTGGCCCGGCCCCTTTCAGCGGGGGCCGGGCGTTTTTTTTGGGTGCGGCAGGGCGGGGCCGATGCGAGGGTTGATTGGCGGGCTGGGCGTTGGACTCCTCATAACCGGCCACTACGGGCCGTCGCCGGCGGAAGCTGGCCGCCCCATTCGCTGCCGCCGGAATGATGCGAGTTCGTGCCGCTTAGCCGTTTACTGGCCGGCAACATAGATCTGGAAAGTGTTGCTGGTCGCGGTGCCCGCGGAAGCTGCCAGCATAAAGGAAGTGGTGGGCTGCCCATCGACCATGAAATTGAACTGGACGGTGCCGGCAATGAGGAGGGGCGCCGGTCCGGCGTACGTGGTTGGGAAGGTACAGAAAATCCCAGGGTGACCGAAGGGAAGACTACCTCCGCACCAATTTCCCAGGACCGCCTGGGACGCATTGACGGGCAGCGGCGAACCAACTAGCGAGCCATCGGGCTGTGCCGGACTGATGGGGCCGAGGCCGGTCGCCCAGATCGATACGATGGAATTCAGCGGCGCGGGGTTGGACGCCGAGTTGATCGTGCCATCCTGGTTGACCGCCGCGGCGTGAGTGCCATCCACGGTGAAGACTCCGGGCGCGAACTGAGTCACCGGCCAGGTGAGACAGTTGGGCTGCTCGTTGTTGTACCTTACGCAGATCCGCGTCGTCGGCCCGGCCACAGACCAGGGGACTGCCACGTTTACCTGGGAGTCCTGCACCCATAGGAGCGGCGCGGGCGTGCCGTCGAAGGTCACCTCCGTACCGCCGGCCTGGGTCGGGAAGGGCCTCTCGAGTGTCGCCGCGGTCTGAACGCCCTGTTTGGGCCCGAGACTGTTTCCGTATAGGGCCACTAACTCGCCGGGAGCGACCGCTCCGGTCCCGAAGTTGGCGGCATTGGCGACACAGGCAAGCGGCATGGTCTGGGCGTTAGCGTTGGGCGAGAGATTATAGAGAGCGGACGATCCGGTCTGCGTAGATCCGACCAACGGACCGTATTGAAACTGCGAAAATGGCCCCGTCTGGGTCGGAGTGAAAGCCGTGTCGGCCTGATCCAAAACAAACACAGCGCCACCCGAACCGACGGCAATGAGCCCGTACACAGATACGTTACTCGTCGCGCCGGAAAGGTAAGTGGTCTGCAACATGCTGCCATCGGGAGCATACACACCTACCCACGTCGCTCCGCAGAGCGCCAGGCTGTTCCGGACCGGAGTACCGAAGGCGCCTGTGTAGCCGGTAATGTACGCGTTCCCGGCGGCGTCCAGCGCCAACTCCCCGGGCGCCGCCCCGTTAATCGATACCCCCCCCGATGCCAGCGAAGGGATGGGGATCGAGAATACCACGGCGCCGGTGCGATCCATGCGCTGCAGCGACCGGTTTCCGCTGGCGTCTCTGCCGTGCACGACCACGTCGCCGTTGGAAGCGACAGCGAAGGCCGGTGAGACAGTTGGCAGCGGGGGGTTGAACTTGACCCAGGTGGTACCGTCCGGCGCCAGCAGCGCAAAAGGATATCGGATAGGAGCCTCTGGCTCGAAATACCCTTCCAGGACCACGATATACGACCCTGTCGGATCGACGGCGAGGGCGGTTGGCGGTATCGGGGGACTCGGAAATGTTGCGTCAATGGTGCCAGCGGTGTTGAGCCGGATAACGCTGGCCGGGCCGCAAGAGGAAGGACTGCATAGCATGTTGGCCAGGAACACGCGCCCGGTGGCGTCGACGGCGATGGCCCGACCCCCGCTGACCTGCGTCGTCCACACGACGCTCCCATCAGCGCTGCTCAACTTTTCGACGGCAGCGCTTTGGGCGGTAGAGCCGGGTGCGCTCAGGTAGACGTTGCCATTCGGGTCCACGGCCATTCCGCCGGCGGTGAACGCCAGGGTACTCTGCCAGACGACGGTCTTCCCATCCGCGGAAAGCTTCGTCAAACAGGAGGGGGCGTTGCCGGCAAGCGAGCAGAGCGACAGGATGTAGAGCGCGCCGGAACTGTCGGCCGCGATCTGCTGGACGGGATTCGCCGGGATGGCGCCGACATACGGCCCCCATTCGGTGTAATTGAACCCGAGTGGGACATAGGGTGTCGCGGCCAGAACGGCCGAGGTCAATAGCGCCAGGCAACACGCTCTTCGCAGCATGAAGATCCCGAAGCACGTCGAATACCGGAAATAGGCCTTGGTACGCCACGCCCCCGCATCGCGGGGCGTGGCGCCTTGCCACGCAGCGCTAGCCTAAAGACGCACTTCTTACGCTGTTTCGACTCCTTAGTCAAGTATATTTATGCCTATAAAGTTGACATAATATTCGTTATCGGAAGTTGACTTGAGGGCACTTGCCACGCCACAGTGAGCCAACTTGAGTTACCTCACCGTACGGATTAACGGCGAAGCCGCACGGCTCGCCAATGAAGATACACTAAGAAACAGGAGATTGCCACTCCATGAGCACAGACAACCCAACGCCTAAACCTCGCACGATTGACGAACGCCTCGAAGGGCTCACCCAAACCGTCGAGATCATCGCCGTCATGCAACGCGACAACGAAAGACGATTCGGCGAGAACGAGAGGCGATTCGGCGAGAACGAAAGACGATTCGCCGCCAACGAGAAGCGAACCTCCGAAATCATGGAAGGCATCGCCCGTCTGCTGCACGTGGCCGAGATCCACGAGCAGCGCCAAGGCGGCGAGCAACCTTTCCGGACCCGCCTCCCGCGAGATCGCACACAACCACCCCAGCCCCAACAGCAGTTGCCCACTGAGCGTTATCGAAAGCTACGGTGACTCCGGCGACCTTGCGCCCAATCGGCGCCAGCCTGTCAAGAAGATGCCGATGCCCGCCAGTTGCCCCACCAGCGCAGCCGGCGTGACCACCGCGATCACTACCACGCCCGCGATCACCACCAACGCAGGGGCGGCCTCCAGCAGTAGCATCAGGAGCAGAAAGAAGCTGCCGTCATACACCTGGGCACGAGGCGCCAATACCACGCCCGCCGCGATGGCGAGAGCCGCGGCCGGGATCCAGGCGCTGGTCCGGGCCCGACGGTATACCATCAGGATCCCCGCCGCCACCGCCGGCAGGAGCAGCCACCCCGGCGCGTGCAGCGTCCGCAGCAGCCCGGCCACTCCCGGGGTGGTGGGAATGAAGGTCGCTTCGTTCGCCAGTGACGCGTGCAGGCTCTTCAGCGGCCAGTCGATGCCGACAAACGCGGCGGCCAGCAGGTAGAGCGCCGCGCCGCCGGCCGCCAGGCCAGCCAGCGCCCGATACTTGCGCTGGGCGATCAGCACCACCGGCAGAAAAAGAAACAGGTGGAGTTTCACCGTGAAGAGCGCCAGCAGCGCACCTCCCACGAAGTCCCTTCTCCGCTCGATCAACTGCGCGGCGCCCGCCACCAGCAACAGCATGAGAGGCGCATCCTGCCCGATGCCGAAGCTCCATGCGAGCGGTAGGAACAGGGTGCAGGCCATGATGGCAGGGGCGTCGAACCGCCAAATCCGCAGGAAGAGCAGCAATGCGGCCAGGTTCACCAGGACGAACCCAGCGTAGGCGGCGCGGTAAGGCAGCCGGCCGAGCGGCCAGAACATCATCACGTAGTATGGCGGGCGGATGTAGCGTTTGCTGGAGATCGCCGGGGACACGGTGTGTTCGATTCGCTCAAGCGGCGCGGGGTCATAGAGATCCGGACCAATCATCTGCGACCCGGCCCACACCGAGACGTAGTCTATGGTTTGCAGGTCGGGCATCTGCGCCAGGAAGGCCAGCGACAGGGTTACGGCCAGCAGCAACCCGATGCTGCCAGCCAGCGCGACGCGCGATGCTCCCCCGGTTGCCGTACTCTGCGCCTGTTTCACAAGAAGTCTCCCCGGCGAACTCTCACCGAACATGACTGAGTGTACACTGAAGAGAGGAGGCGCCACGCCCCATGCCGGACAAGGCAAGCCGCAAACCCACCATTGACGAGCGCCTGGACCGGCTTACCGAGCGGCACGAATCCCTCACCCAAACCGTCGAACTGATTGCCGCCATGCAACGCGAGAACGAGACTCGATTCGCCCAGATCGCCGCCAATCAGGAACGCGACGCTGAGCACATCAACGCACTGGTGCGTATCGCGGAAATCCACGAGCACCGCCTGTCCGGCCTGGAGGGTGATCGGCCGTGAGCACGCCGCGCTAGCCTCCGCTCTCGAAGCTTACTTCCAATCCCGCGCTGCGGTAAGCCTCGCGTAGCGCACCCTCCGCCGGACCGCGCCGCGGCGGGACACAGCGAACGCCCTCCCGCGCTTCCACTAACATCCGGAAGGTCTCTAGCAGGGTCCCGCTCCGGAACACTCCGCCGGCGTAGGCGATCTCCAACTGCGCGGCCGGCGCCCACAATTCCTCGCGAACCGCTCCGGCCAGCTTCGCCAGTTGGCGCGCCGCGCCGCGCAGAATCCGCAGCGCGACGGCGTCCCCCGCCACCGCCGCCAGATCCACCAGGCTGGCCAGCGTGGCCACGCGCGACCGCGGCCATTCGCCGGTATAGAAACGGTGCAGCATCTGGTTGGCACTTTCCGAGCCCGTCGCCCCGAGCAGCGTTTCGCGCAGCACGGTCGGCGGACCCCAGCCTTCTTCCAGGCGCAGCGCCGCCCGCGCCGCCTGTCGCGCGATATCGAACCCGCCGCCTTCATCGCCGAAGATGTAGCCCCAGCCGCCGGCGCGCGCGGTACGCCCCGCCGGATTCCGTCCGAAGGCAATCGATCCGGTGCCGGCGATGGTGACAATTCCCTGCCCCGTCCCGGTAGCGCCGGCGAGAGAGATCACCGCGTCGTCGGTCACCACCAGCCGTTCCACGCGCAGCATGGCGGCCACAATCTCGCGCTTGTCGTCGGGACCGCCGCTCATGCCGAAGCAGGCAGCCTCGAAGCGCACCGCGGCCGCATCCAGTCCGGCCTGCGCGCAGGCGGCGCCGACGCTCCCGGCGACGGCGCGCTCCAGTTTGGCGCGGCCCTCGCCGGCGGCGGCATGATTGCACGGGCCGGCCTCCCCGGTGCCCAGGATTCGCCCCGTCTCGTCGCCGATCGCCGCCGTGGTGCCGCTCTGTCCGCCGTCCACTCCAAGGAACAGTTTCATGGCAGTTGGTAAAGCTTCGCTCCTTTATAATCGCCCACCGCGCGCATGCCCCACAGGTCCGCGTTGAGACGCAGGTCGTCGGCGCCGTTGTCGGTATCGAAGACCAGCAGGTAATCGATGCCCCGGCGTTTGAGTTCGTCCGCCACGGCGCGGCGCAAACCGAGTGGGCGCGGAGCGTCGAAAGGCGTGGGCGCGGCGGCCAGCAACTGCCAGCGGCCGGCGGCGGCGCCGCCATCCACGCGGCCCTCCAGTTTCAGCCGGACTGCCGATTGGTTGGGCGCCGCCTCCAGCACCACCGAATCGGCGGTCTGCCCGCCGTGAAAATCCACCGCGACGAACTGCCCGGGCTTCAGCATCTCGCCGCACAGCCAGAAGGTGGCGAGCGAATTGTCGAAGGCGTCCTGTATGCCCCATGGGAAGGGCTGGGCGGAGAGGCGCCACTCGGCGGCGCGTGTCAGTTCGCGCTCGCCATCGTAGACGCGGAACTCGTGTATGCTCCACGTGTCGTCACTGGTACCGCCATTCGTCTGCACTACGCGAAGACCGTGCAGCGTCTGGCGCGGAAAGCGGAAGCGCAGCCGCCAGGTGGGCGCGAATTCCGGCGCGGCCGCAGTCAACAGGATCTTCTCCGCGATCTGGTTGCTCGCCGACTGGTATTCCACGCGGATGTGGCGCGACGTGTAGGCCTCCGGAATGGGCACGAAGGTGAATACGGTGGAACCCGGCGCGGTCTTCCGCTCGATCAGCCGGTCCACCCCATAGTACTCGAGACGCCGCTCCAGGTAGCCTTCTTCGGGCCGGAGGCGCAGCGCTTCTTTCCAGGGAATCCGGAGCAGGCGCCAGGCGTCGGGGTGGGCGTAGCGCGCGACCATCGCCGGCCAGGAGAGCACGGCGGACAGCATGGCGACACCTATCGCCAGGCGCGGCACGGCGCTCAGCGCCAGTGCCACGGCCAGCGCCACGAACGGCATCGGCGGAATCAGGAACCGGGCTGCGATGTTGTTGAAGTAGTTCAGGCTGAAAAACAGCGCCGCGAGCCACAGTTGGCGGCCTTCCTTGCGGCGAAGTGTCAGCAGACCCAGCGGCGCCAGCAGGAACACCGGTCCCAGCAATCCCGAAAGCGACCCGTAGGTGGTCACCTGCATGGGGATTTCCCAGCGCGATTTCAGATGGTATATCGCCATCATCTTGCGGTAGATGTCCTCGAACCCCGCCATGACGTAGGGGTTGGGGAACTGCCGGTTGAAGAAGGGCGCCACCGGGTTGTGCAGGTAGATCCAGTTCTTCAACAGCCACGGCGCAATTACCACCGCCGCGCAGGCCGCCACCGGGAGTACCGCCCTGCCAAGGGCCTTGCGGTCCCTCACCACGACGAACCCCACCGCGTACGCCACCGCCGGCCAGGCGGTATATTTCGTCGCGAAGGCGAACCCCGCCACCAGGCCGATGGCGGCGAGCAATCGTGGATTGCGCTCTTCGTCCCAGGTTTGCAGCAGATGGAAAAGCGTGAAGGCGATGGCCGCCACTGCCACGTCGTTATAGGCGCTGGAGCCATCGATGCCGGCCACCGGGCTGGCGAAAACAATCAGCGCCGCGGCTGCCCCCGCGATCGGAAACCCGCGGCGGCGCGCGTAGCTGAACACCTGCCAGACTAGTGCAGCGAAGAACGCCAGGTGGACCAGCGCCGCCGCCGAGTGTCTGCCAAAGGCGAAGGCAAACAGGAAGAGCATCTCCACGCCGCCCGGCATGGCCGCATACAGATTGTCGGTGATGGGGACAAACCCGTGCTCGCGGAGGTAGTGGCTGACCAGCCCCAGATGGTACCCCGCGCCGTCCGGACTGATCTCGGGCGCCATGGCGTTGGCGAGGTAGAACACCGCGAACATCCCGAAGGCAATGCCGAACAAGGACCTCATGACGCGGTGGGGCGGACCCCCTGGTCCGCGCGGGTCCCCCTGGACCCGCTGCTCACGCCCTGGTTGCTCCGGCGGCGGGACGAGGGCGTCCCGCGCGGACCAGGGGGTCCGCCCCACCTTGATCGCAACGCCGATCGCCAGAAGCCCCACCACCAGAAACACCAGCGGGTACACCAATCCCGCGCCGCACAGCACGCACACCAGCAGACTGAGCAGCGCCCCTCCGCTGACGAAGCGGACGCCCGTGTCGCGGCACGCATCGCCCAGCAGCAATCCGCCCAGCGAGAAACAGACCGCGCAGGTGAAGGCTGCCCCGAAGAGGATGAGGAGCGGCTGCACGGGCTACTCCGTGAACCCGGCGCGGGAGAGGATGAACCCGAGCCTGCCGCCATCGGCCTTGGAAACCCACACCGGGACGGGGTCGATGGCCACCAGGTTGATGGCGTTAGGGCGCAGCATCCCCGGTGGAACGTCGTGCGCGTAGTACTGCTCGCCGGGCTTCTCGCAGCGCAGGCGATCCAGCAGCTTGCCGTTGACGGTGAAAGTCAGCGTCACCGGCCCGGTCTCGCGCAGGGTGCGCTCCGGGAGGGAGAAAACCATGGCGAACTTCAGGCGCGGCACGTCGGGAACGAAGAAGCGCAGCACCGGGTGCTGGTAGGCCCAGCGCCAGGTTCCCGGCCCACGATCAGCCACGTCCTTCACCAGGTAGGCATCGGCATTGGGGTCGGCCATGGAAAGGAAATAGCCGAGGGCGCCGGCCTTCGGAACAGTCAGCGGAGCGCGCTGTTCGGGCGGCGGGAAACTTTCCGGCAGCCGCGCGCAGCCCGCGGACAATGCCATCGAGAGTATCGCCAGGGTGGAAGATCGCGTCACGAATCCCGATTGTAACGCGCGCAAAGCTGGTCCCAGAAACGACGAAGGCGGCCGGGCGTGACCTCGCGAGTCACCCCAGGCCGCCTTGGAAAGATGGGTTGTCGGGCGGATTAGCTCTTCTTAGCTGGCGGGTTGTCGACGGTGAGATTGTTGATCACGGGGCCAAAGCTCAAACCAGCGCCGGAAGCCCGTATTCCGGCCGCCTGCTTGTCCACAGTGTTGTTGACCGCGCCGGTCAGCGTCACATGCCCGTTGTCCACGATGATGTGGATGGCGGGAACGGCGCCCATGGCATAGCGCGAGAGCGCGGGGTCGCGATAAATGGCGCGCGCCACCTGCAACCGCAACCGGTCGTCCTGCGGCGACAGGGGCAGCACCTTGATCTCATTGGTGACCGAAGCAACCCCAGGGATGCGCTGTACGATGCGCTCCAGGTCGGACTTCTTGTAGGGCTTGCTGACCGCGCCCAGTAGCTCGACATTGCCGTTGTCGATGCGGAAGCTGATGTCGTCCCACATCGTGTAGTTGGAGTACATCAGAATTCCATGGCGCACGGACTTTGCCAGATCGGCGCCCGCAACTGGCGGCTCAGTATTAACCTTGCCCGACGCTACTAAGGCGGTGACTGCCAAGGCCGCCGCCAACAAAACGTTCACCAGAATCCTTGGTTTCATCGCAATCTCCTCCTACTTGGATAAACGTATGTGGAGCGACTCCGGTGTACAGCGCTTTGTAAAGAGTTAGTAAATGCGAAGTTAGTCGCGACGACGAGGCGCCAAGAATCAGCCTACGCCCGCTTATCCTTGGCGTAGCACAGCGGATTCAGGCCGCACTGCCCGCATTCGGGATTGCGCGCCATGCACAACGCGCGCCCGTGCAGGATCACCTGGTGCGCGAAGAGGATCCACCGCTCCTGGGGAACGATCTTGATGAGATCCTGTTCGATCTTCACGGGGTCGGTATGCTTCGTCAAATCCAGGCGGGCGGCGATGCGCGAGACGTGGGTGTCCACCACCACACCGGACGCGATCCCATGGGCGGTGCCCAGCACCACGTTGGCCGTCTTGCGCGCCGCGCCCGGGATGGTCAGCATCTCTTCCATGGTCTTCGGCACCTGGCCGCCGAATTCGCCGACCACGCGCTGGGCGGCGCCGACTACGGATTTCGCCTTGTTATTGAAGAATCCCGTGCTGCGTATGTCGCTGGCCAACACCTCGGGACGCACGGCGGCGAAATCGCGCGGTGTGGGGTACTTGGCGAAGAGGCCCGGCGTGACCTCGTTGACGCGCTTATCGGTGCACTGCGCCGATAGAATGGTGGCCACCAGCAACTCCCACGGATTGCGATGCAGCAGCGCGCAGGTGGCGTCCGGGTACATGCGGTCCAGGCGGACCAGGATCTCGGCGACCCGAGCCTTGCGCGCGGCTGCGGTTTTGGGAGGTTTCACGTAAGCTCGTAGTTGGTCATGAGAGAGCGACTGATTCTGCTCGCCGCCGCGCTGGTTGCCTTTGGCGCTTCGCTTGGTTCGGGCTTTCACTTTGACGATTATGCCATTTTCTCCGACCCCGCCCTCGAATCGGCGCGCGGATGGCTGGAGGTCTGGGCGCCGCTTCAGACCCGTCCGCTCACCTATCTCACGTTCTGGCTGAATCGCCAACTGGGCGCCGGCGACCCGCTGGGGTATCACCTCTTCAACCTGCTGTTCCATCTGGCCGCCGTACTGCTAGCGTGGGAGTGCCTGCGCCGCCTGCTGCCGGAGCGCGCCGCGCTGATCGCGGGCGTACTCTTCGCGCTCCACCCGATCCAATCCGAAGCCGTGGATTACGTCTGGGCGCGCGGCATCGTGTTGGCGGGCATCTTCTGCTTTCTGGCGCTGTGGCAGTGGCTCGAGGGCCGGCCGTGGGTCGCGCTCGCGTGCTTCGCTGGGGCGCTGCTCGCCAAGGAGGAATGCGCGGCGTTTCCGCTGCTGCTGGTTTGGCTCGGATGGCGCGGCAGTCTGCCGGGGGCTCGACGCGGAAAGGCGGCGCTGGCCGCTATGTTGGCGCTGGCCGTGGCGGCCGGCGCGCGCGTCATTTGGGCGACGTCGGTGATCCCCGGCGCGCCTGCCGGCGTCCACGCCGGCATCTCCCCGTCGCAGTATCTGCTGGTCGAAGGCGCGGTGATCTGCCGCTATTTGCAACTGGTCGTGGCGCCCTACGGCTTCACGGTGGATCCGGACATCCACGTAGGTCTCTGGGTGGGCATTGCGGCGTGGGCGCTGCTGGCGGGCGCTACGCTCTGGCTGCTGCGGCGGGAGCGGGACTGCGCGACGTGGTGGGTGGCGGGGCTGATCCTGCTGATTCCGAGTTCTTCCATCTTCCCTGCCGCCGACGTTTCCGCCGACCGCCGCATGTATCTTCCGATGTTTGCGTTCGCAGTGGTCGCGGCTCTGCTGCTCGGACGCGTGAAGGCGCCCGCCGTGCTGGCGGGGATCGCGCTGGTGCTGGCGGGACTGAGCGTGCAGCGGACCATGGTCTGGATGACCGAGGAATCGCTCTGGCGCGAGGCGGTGGAGCGCGCACCCGGAAAACTGCGCCCCAAATTGCAACTGGCGCGCGCGCTACCTGCCGCGAAAGGCCTGGAGCTGCTCGCTACTGCGCGTTTGGATGCTCCCTACGATCCGGCCGTCGCCACCGAAGCCGGCAAGATCCTGCTCAGCGAGGGGCAGGCGGAGGGCGCGCTGGAAGAGTTCGGACGCGCGCTCGCGCTGGCTCCCATGGACGCGCGCAACATGAACAATCGCGGCGTCGCCTTACTGGCGCTGGGCCAAACCGAAGCCGCCCGGGCCGATTTCGAACGCGCGCTGCGCGCTCTTCCGTCGCTTGGTGAAGCCAGGGAGAATTTGGCGAAATTGCCGCCACGGCCGCAGTGATCCTTTGAAACCGCTCCCTAAGGAGCTGTGAAAAAGTGCGCCCGCAAGCGGGCGTTGGCAAGCTAAAGCATGCCCCACCAAGGCAGGCAAACGAGTTGCATTGGTGGGGTAAGCTTTAGCTTGCCGTGCGCTGATTCCTTCACACCTTCTCACGGTCGCGGCTCGGATCGGAGTTCCGCGATGCGCCAATCGGAGCCGCGACCGTTAGGGAGCGTTCTGCGTTTAGCCGGCGGGCGCGGTGATCTGCACGTCGGTGGTGATGTTCTGCCAGTCCGCCAGCTCGTAGATCTTGCGTTTGGTGTTGAGCGGCACGGACAGCTCCTTGGATTCATACGGCCCCAGAGCGGTGCTGAAGGAGAAAGTTCCTTGCGCGTCCTCTTCGGATTTCTGGGTGCGCCCCCACATGGTGACGTTGCCGGCCAGGCCGTTAATATCCGCCGGGGAATGGTTGATGAGGAGGAACTTCACCATGGGCGCCTGACTCTTGGGATCGCTCACGAAGCGCACGCCGGCGACTTCGATGTATTTCTGTAACGGGTTGGTCTTGGCTCCGGGTTTCGCCGCCGGACTTTCCACGGCCGCAATCGGCGCCGGACCTGTGCCGGCGGAACCCCGATTGCTAGACAGCAGCGCAACGATACCGAACACGAGACCGCCGACGGCCAGCGCGACCAGGATCGTCATCAGCCACACCGGCATGTTCAACCCGCGGGGGGCGGGCGCTGCGGGCGGTGGATAGTATCCTGGTGGTGGCGCCTGTGGCTGTGGCTGCGCCTGCGCCGGCGGCGGATAGTAGGGTTGCGCCGGCTGCGGCTGCGGCTGCGGCGGATAGTATCCCGGCGGCGGCGCCTGCTGCGCCTGCGCAGGCTGCTGGTAGTAAGGCGGCGGCGGCGCCTGCGGCGGCGGCTGGTAGTACGGCTGCTCTGGTGGCGGCGGCGCCGGCGGCGCGAACACCGGCTGCGGCGCGGGCGGGACGGCCGGCGGTGCTGCCGCTACGTCACCGCCGCCGCCGGGGGCGGCCTTCTTGGAGCAATCCGGGCAATCGTTGTAGGCCGGAGGAACTTCGCGTCCGCATTGCGGGCAGATCCACGTGAACATGCACTCGCCTCTCTTTATCAATGTACCGCGTGCCGCGGGGTATCTCCGGGCGCGGGTAATCGGATTCCGGCAAATGAAAACATGCGGCCGGCCGCATCCTGGTCTCGCCGGAAGGAGTGGAACTCCGCGGCCCGGCACATGGTGCACAAATTCGACGCGTAGATTCGCCGCCCGGTTACGCCGGCGTCTTCGAGTTGCTGGCGATTGGCGGCCGCCAGATCGACGTGCCCACTTCCCTGCCCTCCGAACTGCGCCGCCACCTCCGCGCCCACCTGGTAGCAGCACTTCCCAATGCCGGGACCGATGGCCGCGTGCAGATCTCGGGCGCGCGTGCCGAAGCAACGGCCCATGGCGGCAACGGCTTCGTCCGCGATGCGCGCCACGGTGCCGCGCCAGCCGGCGTGAACCGCGGCCACGGCGCGCTGGCGCTCATCCACCAGCAGGATGGGAATGCAATCCGCCGTCCTGACGGCCACCACGCCGCCGGGCTGGTTTTCGAGCAGCGCATCGCCCTCTCCGAGGAGCCCCACCCGCCCCCCGGCGGCCACGCACGAAGAGGAGTGAATCTGTTTCAGGGTGGCGAGGCGCGGGAAGCCGGCGGGAATATCGGCCAGGCGCGTGCCGAAGCCGTGCACCAGCCAGGGAAGCTCGTCCAGCTCCGTGACGCGGTAGATTTTATCGGGGTCCAGGTAGAACACGCTGTTATACGGGATTCTGGGTCTGTGCGATGCGCACCTGCGACTTGAAGTTGGCCAGCATGGATTCATCCAGCCGCACTTCGGTGGGCCGCTTGACCAGGGTCGTCATCCGGTCGATCTTGTCCTGCAACTTCATCAGCGCGTAGAAAAGATTCTCGGGCCGCGGCGGGCACCCGGTGAGGTAGACATCGACCGGCACGATCTTATCCACGCCCTGAAGCACGGCGTAAGTATTGAACGGTCCGCCGACGCTGGAGCAGGCGCCCATCGAGATGCACCACTTGGGGTCCGGCATCTGGTCCCATATACGCTTGAGCACGGGCGCCATCTTGAGCGTGACGGTGCCGGCGACGATCATGAGATCGCTCTGCCGCGGGCTGGGACGGAAAACTTCGGCGCCGAAGCGGGCGATATCGAAGCGCGAGGTGCTGGCGGCAATCATCTCGATAGCGCAGCACGCCAGACCGAAGGTGAGCGGCCAGATGGACGATTCGCGGGCCCAGTTGAACACGTGGTCCACGCTGGTGGTGACGATATTCTGCTCGAACTGGTTTTGGATGAAGGCAGACATCCAACTCTCCTCGGTGCCTGAAATCGCGGTCTTAAGACGCATTCTATCACTTGACGGATGGAAGTTTTCGTCCGGCGATGCGCAGGCGGCGGTAGTCCGCGGTCCAGGCGCCGTCGCGGAGGAGTCGAGGGGCGTTCTCCGATTGTAGCCGGTCGGCGGGCGCGGAAGCCGGCATCGCTGTCCCGTTGCGCGGCTGATGCATACCGCGAATAATCGGGTTAACGGTACGCGATCTTAGAAGGCGGGACATTCTTGCTCCCAGGGACGGCGTATCCGTTGACAGGACGGTAAGGCGCTCGCCCCAGAGAGGACACCACCGGGACCGGCTTCAAAGGAGATGCCGCGCGGCCAAAACGTCTGGGCGGCACGCTGTGCACCGAGGCGCGGACGGTAACCTGGGAGGCGGCCTCCTGAAGGCGGTGAATGGCGGCATCGAGGCATTCCTTCTGTTCCGGAGTGATCTGTTTGCGCCAGCCGAGCAGGGTGGCGGCGGACTCACAGCGCGCCATAATCAGGGCGAAGCTGCGCAGAGCAGGCTGGGGAGTGTCCGGGTTGGCGAGGCGGGGGTCGGGCGCGGCGCCGGTGAGAACGCTCAGGATAGCGGAACGCTGCGCCCAGGTGAATTCACCGCGCGCGCGGAGGGTGGAGGCCAGATATCCGGCCTCGAAAATGGCGGCCTCGGTGAGAGGCGGAAGAGGTTTGTCAGTCATGGTTTAGATCTCAGGAGGCTGGGGCAGCGCTGGCCCCTTCAGTTTCCATGATGCACGTCGAGCTTCAGAATGGAGGCGTCGGCGGAGTGGCAGTTTCGCCGCAAGTTGCGGAACGGTATGGAGATAAAAATATTAAATGTTCGTGTCACCGCGATCCGGACCCGGTGGTGAGAAGCCAGGGTCCGAGCTTTGCTCGGATTCGCAAGCTGAAGCATGCGCCATCACAGGGGAGCTGGAGCCACGGGAAAGTGATGGATGTTGCTACAGTGGCGTGGGATTCAGCGACACCTACTGTAACGTGATGATTCCATGATGGATGGTTGAGATTCCCAACAGTTAGATGCGGTGTTTTGCAACCGTACAGCCTGTGCAGCAAATCTCTACATCTACATCTGTATGATTCCACAACGGATAAAGAGGCGAAAACCGGCGGTACTTGGCACTCCACATGCCCCTAGAGAGGACAGAAAGGCGGTAAACGTTATGACAGTTCTTTTGGTTCTCGGCTTCTTCTTGGCTTTCATCGTGTTGGACTACCTGTTGAATCGCCGCAAAGCTATCCACACGGTATCGGCGGATGCCCATCCGGCCGTGGCTTCCCGGTTTGGTGCGGATTACGTGGATGGTTTCCTGGTTCCGCAAGGCGTTTCGTATCACAGCGGGCACAGTTGGCTGGTGCGGGAGCGCCAGCACGTGGTAAGGGTGGGCGCGGATGAATTCGCCGCCGCGCTGATGGGCAAGATCGAAAAGATCGAATTGCCGAAGCCCGGCCAGTGGCTCCGGCAGGGACAAAAGGCGATTTCCTTCTTCCGCGACGGCCAGAAGACGGAAATGGTGTCTCCGACGGAAGGGGAAGTCATGTCGGTCAACGCCGAAGTGCTCGAAAATCCGGCACTGCTGCGCCAGGATCCCTACGGCAGAGGCTGGCTGGTGAGTGTTCACGTTCCCGACGAGGAGAACACCACACGCAACCTGATCCCGCGGATGCTGGTAGGTGAGTGGATGCGCGAAGCCGTGGAGCGCTTATACGCACGGCAGCCGGCGCTGGCGGGCGCGGTGGCGGCGGATGGCGGGCGCCCGGCGGACGACCTGATGGCGGCACTTCCCGACGCCAACTGGAAGGAAGTCACCGGCGAGTTCTTCCTCACCATGTAACCCCACTTTGGGGGGGTTGTAAAGATTTACTACACATTGACATCGATTTCTGTTAAAAAGGAATTGAGGGTCTCATTATGTCGAAGGCCATACTGTACGACAGCACCCTGTGTATCGGCTGCAAATCCTGCGAAAGCGGGTGCGCCGAGCGCTGGGGACTGCCGTACAACGACAAAATCGCCGCCGAAGAGACCATTTCAGCCCACAAGCTGACCGCCGTCGAAACCCACGGCGAGCGTTACAGCCGTCGGCTATGCATGAATTGCCAACAACCGGCGTGCGCTTCGGTGTGTCCGGTCGGCGCGTTGCAGAAGACGGCCCTGGGGCCGGTGGTCTACGACGGGGACAAGTGCATGGGCTGCCGGTATTGTATGCAGGCCTGCCCGTTCCAGGTGCCCACCTACGAGTGGGACAAGCGCCTGCCCAAGATGCGCAAGTGCGATATGTGCTACCAGCGGCAGAGCCAGGGCAAGCAGACGGCGTGCGCGGAAGCCTGTCCGGTGGGCGCGACGGTGTGCGGCGAGCGGGATGAGCTGCTGGGGGAAGCGCGCAAGCGGATCGCGGAGAAGCCCGGCGGGTATTACAACAAGGTCTACGGCGTGAAGGAGGTAGGCGGCACCAGCGTGCTCTACCTTTCGGCGGTGCCGTTCGAGCAGATCGGGCTGCGCATCAACGTGCCGATGGAACCGTTGCCGGAAACCACCTGGCGGGTGCTGGAACTGGTGCCGGACGTCGTCTCCACGGGGACGGTGCTGTTAGGCGGGATCTGGTGGATCACCAACCGACGGGCCGAAGTGGCCAAGAAGGAGGGCCGGCGCGGATGAAGCTCGAGTTCCCCAAGATCACGGTGTGGCGCGCCATCTTCGCCGCCATCATGTTGACCGGGCTGTATGCCACGTATCTGCGGGTGATGTACGGGCTGGGCGGCTCCACCAACCTGAGCGATAAATTTCCCTGGGGCCTCTGGATCGGATTCGACGTGATGTGCGGGGTGGGATTGGCGGCCGGCGGGTTCACCCTGGTGGCGATGGTGCACATCTTCAATATCGAAGCCTACAAGCCGGTGCTGCGGCCGGCGATATTGACCGCGTTCCTGGGCTACTGCCTGGTGGTGGTCGGGCTGCTGTACGACCTGGGACGGCCGGACCGTTTGTGGCATCCGCTGGTGATGTGGAATCCGCGCTCCGTGATGTTCGAAGTGGCGTGGTGCGTGATGCTGTACTCGACGGTTCTGTTCCTGGAATTCCTGCCCATGGTGTTCGAGAAATTCGGCTGGCACAGGCCGCTCAAGTGGATCCACAAGATTTCGGTGCCGCTGATGATTCTGGGTGTGCTGCTATCGACGCTGCACCAGAGTTCGCTGGGCACGCTGTTCCTGATCGTACCGGAGAAGCTGTACGCGCTGTGGTACACGCCGATTCTGCCGTTGCTGTTTTGGGTTTCGGCGATCGCGGTGGGCCTGGCGATGACGATTTTCGAAAGCTGGCACTCCAGCCGGGCCTTCGGCCGGGCGCTGGAACTTCCGCTGTTGGCCAGCATGGGCCGGGTTCTGGCGGTAGTGCTCAGCGTGTACCTGTGGATTCGCTTTCTGGATATGAGCCATCGCCATGTATTGGGCCTGCTGTGGCTCAACCGGACGGAGACCTGGTTGTTCGCGCTCGAGATCGCGCTGACGGCGATTCCCGCCGTGCTGCTGTTCCAGGCCAAGGTGCGTGTGCGGCCGGGCGCGCTGTACGCCTGCGCGGTGATGGTGGTGTTCGGCTTCATCACGAACCGGCTGAACGTGGGGATCACGGGGTTGGAAGCGGGCAGCGGCACGCACTATTTTCCGAGGTGGACCGAGGTGGCGGTGACGCTGTCGATTGTGGCGGCGGGCTTCGCCATCTTCCACTTCGTGGCGCAGAACTTCCCGGTTTTCGAAGCGGCCAGGCATGAGGCGGCAGTCGCCGGACAGGAAGCAAGGGAGGAAGACCCCGTCGCAGTCTGATGCCACTGCCGCACAAACCCCGCGTGGGACTGGCCGCCAAACTCGCGATCTGCGTGATCGCCAGCACGGCGGCTTTCTTCGCGTTATTCGGGTATCTCAACCTGCGGATGGAGCGCAGCCACTCCGAAGATCTGATCAAGCAGTCGGCCTACCGCACGGCCGACGTGATTCTGCGCAGCACTCACTATGAGATGCTGCACAACGATCGCGAAGCGCTGTACAACATCATCCGGGAGCTGGGCAGCGAGAACGGCATCCGGCGGATCCGGCTATTCAATAAGGAAGGGCGGATCACGCTGTCCACCGAGACCTCCGAAATCGGCGCCGTGGTGGATAAGAACGCCGAGGCCTGCTACGGGTGCCACCAGCAATCGGCGGCGCTCGGTAAATTGAACCGCAGCGATCGCGCGCGCCGTTTCACCGACAAGCAGGGGCATAGCGTGCTGGCGGTGGTCCAGCCGGTGGATAACGCGCCGGAATGCTCCAATGCGGCGTGCCACGTGCATCCGGCGGGGCAGCGGGTGCTGGGTGTGATCGACGCCAATCTCTCGCTGGACACGGTGGACGTGCAGATGGCGCAGCACCAGGCGAACCTGTGGTATTTCCTGCTGGGCGCGATTCTGCTGGGTTCCGGGTTGGCGGTGGCCTTCATCTGGATCGTGGTGTACCGGCCGGTCAAGAACCTGATCGACGGCACGCACCGGGTGGCGGATGGGGACCTGTCGTATCGCCTGCCGGCGGCTTCGGACGACGAACTGGGCGACCTGGCGCGGTCCTTCAACAAAATGACGGCCAAAGTGGAAGGCGTGCAGGCGGAGATCGAAGAGCGGGTGCGGCGCAAGACGGCCGAACTGGAGAAGATTCACAAGACGCTGCTCAGCTCGGAGAAGATGGCCTCGGTCGGCAAGCTGGCCGCCACCGTGGCGCACGAAATCAACAATCCGCTGTTCGGCATTCTGACCTACGCGCACCTGACGCTGCGCGGCGTGCAGAAGCTGGAATTCGAAGGGCGCGACGAGATGGCGGAGCAGTTGCTAACCATCGAGCGGGAGAGCAAGCGGTGCGGCGAACTGGTGAAGAGCCTGCTGACGTTCTCGCGCCAGGCGCCGAGCCAGCGCGAGCCGCAGGATCTCAATACAGTCGTGCACCGCGCCGTCCAACTGGTGAAGCACAAGCTGGACCTGCAGAGCATCGAGTTGAAAGAGAGCCTGGCGGAAGGGTTACCGCCGGTGGATTGCGACGGCAACCAGATCCAGCAGGTGATTCTGGTGCTGATGGTGAACGCCGCCGAGGCGATGCCCAAGGGCGGCAGGCTAGAGGTGACCACGGAATTCGACGCGACCGGCGAACAGGGTGTGGTGCGCGTGAAGGATAGCGGTTCGGGCATCTCGCCGGACGTGCTGCCGCGCATCTTCGATCCGTTTTTCACCACCAAGGAAGATCAGAACCGCACCGGGCTCGGCCTGGCGGTGGCGGCGGGCATTATCGAGCAACACGCGGGTGAAATCACCGTGCGGAGCGAACCGGGCGCGGGAACGGAGTTCCGGGTGGCGCTGCCGGCGACGGCGGCGGCGGCGGCGGGCGCCAGACAGTGAGCGGACACGGAATCAGCAACAACGGGAGGATCAAATGGTAAGCGTAGCAGAACCACCGGCAGCAACCCGGACCAAGGGGAGAATCCTGATCGTCGACGACGAACTGGTGGTGCGCGATTCGCTGGGCAAGTGGTTTGCCAGCGAGGGGTATGCGGCGCGGCCGGCCGGAGGCGCCCGGGAAGCCCTGGAGGTCATCCAACAGGCGGAGTTCGATATCGCGCTGCTGGACATCAAGATGCCGGGCATGGACGGCATGGAGCTGCAGGCCCGCTTGCGGGAGGCGGATCCGGACCTGACCATCATTATTATGACGGGCTACGCCAGCGTGGAAACCGCCGTGCAGGCGTTGAAGCTGGGGGCCTACGATTACATCACCAAGCCGGTGGACCCCGATGAGCTGTCGCACCTGGTTTCCAACGCGCTCGAACACAAGCGGGCGCGGCGCGAAGTGAACCGGCTGCGCGAGGATCTGAAGGAAGCGGTTCCGGGGACCGAGTTGATCGGCCGGAGCCCGGCGATGAAGAAAGTCACCGAGCTGATCGAGATGGTGGCGCCCACGGAGGCCACCGTGCTGATCACGGGGGAGACCGGGACGGGCAAAGAAGTGGTGGCGCGGGCGATCCACGCGGCCGGCCCGCGGCGCTACATGCCGATGGTGACGGTGCATTGCGGGGCGCTGACGGAGACGCTGCTGGAGAGCGAGCTATTCGGGCACGAGAAGGGCGCTTTCACCGGGGCGCAGTACCGCAAGAAGGGCAAGTTCGAGGTGGCCGACGGGGGCAGCGTCTTCCTGGACGAGATCAGCGACATCAGCCTGAAGACGCAGACCGACCTGTTGCGCGTGCTGCAAGAGAAGGAGATCGTCCGCGTGGGCGGCAACCAGCAGATCAAGGTGGATTTCCGGGCCATCGCGGCCACCAACAAGAATCTGGAGACGCTGGTCAAGAACGGCACCTTCCGGCCGGATCTTTACTACCGGCTGCACGTGTTTTGCATCGAGCTGCCGCCGCTGCGCGACCGGCGGGAAGACATACCGCTATTAGTGGCGCACTTTTTGAACAAGTTCTGCATGGCGACGAGCCGGCCGGTGCCGCAACTCTCGCAGGAGGCCATCGAGGTGCTGATGCGGCACGATTGGCCGGGCAACGTGAGGGAGCTGGAGAACGCGGTGGAACGGGCGCTGGTGGTGGGCCGGGGCAACGAAATCCGTCCGGCGGATTTCTCATTCCAGTTCCAGGTGGACGAACCGAAGGGCGGCAAAACGCTGGACGACATCGAACGGGTCCATATCGAACGTATACTGCGGGAGACGCAGCACAATCTGTCGCGCGCGGCGCGGATCCTGGACATCGACCGCACCACGCTTTATAACAAGTTGCGGCGCTACGGACTGCGGTGAAACCGATTCACCTGATCCCGTTAGCCAACGGGGCCGGGCCGCTGGAGCCGGGCCTCGTGGTGCTGGAACACCTGGCAGCCACGCTGGTGCGCACGTTCCGCACGCCGTGCCGCATCCGGCCGGAGACGTTCGACCTCTCGTTCGCGCTGGACGCCGGACGGCATCAGTATTATTCCACGTCGATCCTGCAACGGCTGGAGCGCGCCTCGGATCCGGATGCGCGCATTCTGGGGGTGACGGCGTGCGATCTCTATGTCCCGGTACTGACCTTCGTGTTCGGCGAAGCGCAGTTGGATGGAAACTGCGCGGTAGTCTCGACAGCGCGGCTGCAGGAGGATTTCTACGGCATGCCCCGGCGCGAAGATCTGCATCGCGAGCGCCTGGTGAAGGAGTCGGCTCACGAGCTGGGACACACGTTCGGCCTGCGCCACTGCGCCGACTGGCGGTGCGTGATGTCGTCCAGCCACGGGGTGGAGCGGCTGGACGTGAAAGGGGCGGAATTCTGCGCCAGTTGCCGGAAAAAGGTGCTGACCGACGGATACTGGTAGGGAAGACAAAAACTGGCCACGGATGGACACAGATACACACGGATAAAACGAACACAAAACGATTGTTTTGCTTATCCGTGTGCATCCGTGTCCATCCGTGGCTGATTTTCTTGGTTTATGCCAGAGCGCATTCAGGTCCGATTGCGGGGGATCGTACAGGGGGTCGGGTTCCGGCCGTTCGTGTACAACCTGGCGCAGCGCCTGAAGCTGGCGGGGTACGTTTTGAACGATTCCTCCGGCCTGATCGCGGAAGTGGAAGGCGCACCGGCGGCTATCCAGGCTTTCCTGGAAGCGCTGGGCAGCGAGCATCCTCCGCTGGCCTGGATTCAGGATCGCGCGGTGACTTCCCTGCCCCCGGATGGCAGCCGCGAATTCCACATACGGCCAAGCGTGGCGGAGACCGGCAAGTTCGCGCTGATCTCTCCCGACATCGCGACGTGCGCCGAGTGCCTGGCCGATTGCACCGATCCGGCCAATCGCCGGTATGGGTACGCCTTCACCAACTGCACCAACTGCGGGCCGCGGTACACCATCATCCGCGACATTCCTTACGACCGGCCGAACACCACGATGGCGGGTTTCACCATGTGCGAGGAGTGCCGCGCCGAGTACGAGAACCCCGCCGACCGGCGCTTCCACGCGCAGCCGAACGCATGCCCGGCGTGCGGCCCGGCGCTCTCGGCACCAATCGCCGAGGCTCAGCGGCGGCTGGCGGACGGGGAGATTCTGGCCATCAAGGGGCTGGGCGGATTTCACCTGGCCTGCGATGCGCGCAATAGTGCCGCGGTGGGCCGGCTGCGGGCGCGCAAGCGGCGCAGCGACAAGCCGTTCGCGGTGATGGTGGGGAGTCTGGAGGCGGCGCGCGAGATCTGCGTGGTGGACGACGCGGCGGCGCGGGCGCTCACCGGGCCGCGGCACCCGATCGTGATCCTGCCGCGCCTCGACGTGGCGCAGGCACTCTTGCCTGCCGCGTCGAGACTCGTCTCGACACCCGTTCGCGGGCGCGGCACAGTGTCGAAGGCAAGCGTCGGCATGAGTGCCGACGCGGCAGGCAAGAGTGCCTGCGCCACGTCACTTCCCGAGGGCATCGCGCCGGGCAATCCGACGCTGGGCGTCATGCTGCCCTACACCCCGCTGCACCACCTGCTGTTCCGCGGCGCGGCGTTCCAGGCGCTGGTGATGACCAGCGGAAACCTGAGCGAGGAGCCCATCGTGGTGGAGAACCACGACGCGCGCCAGCGCCTGGGCGGGGTGGCCGACTGGTTCCTGGAGCACAACCGCGACATCTACATGCGCGCCGACGATTCGGTGGTGCGTATGTTCGAAGGCGAGGAGCGGGTAATGCGGCGGTCGCGCGGGTACGCTCCCGAGACGCTCGACGTGGGGCGCGAGATGCCCGAACTGCTGGCGTGCGGCGGCGAGTTGAAGAATGCTTTCTGCCTCACCAAGGGGACGCACGCCATCCTGAGCCAGCACATCGGCGATTTGGAGAATTACGAGACGCTGGTGTTCTTCGAGGAGACGCTGGCCAACTTGCGGAAGCTCTTCCGGGTTACGCCACGCGCCGTGGCCTACGATCTGCACCCGGGCTATCTGAGCACCAAGTATGCGCTGGAGTTGGCGGGGCTGGAGAAGATCGGCGTGCAGCACCACCACGCGCACATCGCCAGTTGCATGGCGGAGAACGGATTGACGGGTGAAGCCATCGGCGTGGCGATGGACGGAACGGGATACGGCCTGGACGGCGCCATCTGGGGCGGCGAGTTCCTGGTGGCGAGCTACGCGGGATTCGAGCGGAGGGCGCACCTGCGGTACGTGCCGCTGGCCGGCGGGGACGCGGCGGTGCGCGAGCCGTGGCGGAGCGCCCTGGGGTATGCGGGCGCGGCGGAGCGCTTGTTAGAGGGCGTGCCTGGGCACATAAGTGAACAGCGGCTGCGCGCTGTCGAGCGGATGATCGCGACCGGGACGAATACCGCGATGACGTCCTCCTGCGGGCGCCTGTTCGACGCGGTGGCGGCGCTGATCGGGTTGCGATACGAGGTCAATTTCGAAGGCCAGGCGGCCATCGAACTGGAGGCGATTGCGGACCCGTCGTGCGAGCAGCGGTACCAGTTCGATATCAGTGGAGAGGAACTCGATTTCCGCCCCATGATGGAACGCATCGTGAAGGAACGGGCGGCGCCAGCGGTGGTGGCGGCGCGCTTTCACAATACGCTGGCCGCGGCGATTCACGAGATGTGCCTGCGCATGCGGCGGGAGAGCGGGCTGGGGCGCGTCTGCCTGAGCGGCGGCACGTTTCAGAATATGCGGCTGCTGGGAGCGGTGGCGCAGGCGCTGCGCGGGTCGGGGTTCGAGCTGTTTCTGCATCGCAAGGTGCCGCCCAACGATGGGGGGATCGCGCTGGGGCAGGCGGCGATCGCGGCGGAGCGGATGAAGTGAATTGGGCGGCGACCCGCGACAACGTGGCGGCGGCGAAGCCAGTCGGTCACGGAAGCGCGTCGATCAGCCGGTCGATCTCCTCCGGGCTGATATAGAAGTGGGGGGAAGTGCGCACCCAGCCGGCGCGCGCCGCGGTGATAATCTTCTGCCGGCGGAGGAGGCGCACCGTCTCCGTGGCTTCCAGGCCGGCCTTGCGGAAGGTGACGATGCCGGCGGCGTTCTGAGGAGTGCGTTGGAGGAAGAGTTCGTATCCTTTGGATTGGACACCGGCGGCAATCTGGTCGCCGAGATTTTGGACAACGGGGGCGATTTCTCCTATCCCGACTTCAAGTAAAAACTCGATTGAAGCCTTTAATCCAAAGCATCCAATGGTATTTAGTGTTCCGCACTCGTATCGGCCAGCGTCCGAGCGCAGGGTCATGTCGCGAGAGCCGTAGTCGTTGTAGCCGGCCACGTTTGTCCAGCCGAATTCGACCGGTTCCACGCGGTCCTGAAGCTCCTGATTTATGTAGAGGATGGCGCAGCCCTCCGGACCCAGCAACCACTTATGCCCGTCGGCGGCCAGGGCGTCGATGTGGCAGGCCCGGACATCGAGCGGGAAGGCACCGATCCCTTGAATTGCATCTACGAAATAAATGCAGCGGTTACGTCGGCAAATCTCACCTATCTCTTGAATGGGTGCGCGGTATCCACCCAGGAATTGCACGAAGCTGACGGCCAGCAGGCGGGCGCCACGGCAGGCCTGGTCGATCTTCTCCAGGGAATCGTAGATGGAGAGCCATGTGACTTCGATCCCCTTTGCTTCCAGGCGCTTCCAGGGGTACTGATTAGCCGGAAACTCCTCCAGGAAACCCACCATGCGGTCGCCGGGCCGCCAATCCAGGCCGAGCGCGAGAGTGGCGATGCCTTCGGAGGTATTCTTGACCAGCGCGATCTCACCGGGGGTGGAATTCAGCAGGCGCGCGGTGGCCACGCGGAGACCGTGGTAGACGGCCAGCCACTCGTCATAGTGGAGGCTGCCGTAGTGCAGCCCATCGTCGGCCAGATGCTTGAGGGCGTCGGCGCAGCACAAGGGCAGCGGCGCCACAGCCGCGTGATTCAAGTACACCAGGTTCTGGCGTACCGGAAACTGGCCGGCGTAGCGCTGCCAGAGGGGCAGTTCGGCCGCCGGACTCTCTTCGATTTCACGACCCATATCTCTCTACAATACGTGAACAGCGGCCCTGCTTGCAGGCATCGGCTCCCTGACGGTGGCCGGCTCCGATCGGAGCCGCCACGGTCAGGGGTAAGCTGGAATCATGACCCGATCCGAGATGTACCGCCGCCTTGGCGCGCATGCCGGCGCGTGGGACATGATCGTGGTGGGCGGCGGGGCCACTGGAGCCGGGGTAGCCATCGACGCCGCCAGCCGTGGCTACGACGTGCTGCTGCTGGAACAGAGCGATTTCGGCAAGGGGACTTCCAGCCGCAGCACCAAACTGGTCCACGGCGGCGTGCGCTACCTGGAGCAAGGCAACCTCTCGCTGGTCATGGAGGCGCTGAAGGAGCGCGGACTGCTGCTTCAGAACGCTCCGCACCTGGTGCGCAATCTCGGTTTCGTCGTCCCCAACTACGATTGGTGGGAAGCTCCGTTCTATGGCATCGGGCTCAAGCTGTATAACCTGCTGGCCGGCAAGTACGGCTTCGGCGCCTCGCGGATTCTCTCCCGCGAGGAGACGCTGGAACACCTGCCCACCATCAAAACCGAAGGGCTCAGGGGCGGGGTGATTTACTTCGACGGCCAGTTCGACGACTCGCGCCTGCTCATCAACCTGGTGGCGACCGCCTTTGAACAAGGCGCCACGGCGCTCAACTACGCGCAAGTCACCGGAGTGACTAAGGACGGCGACGGCTTCGTGGACGGCGTCCGCTTCCGCGACGGCGAAACCGGGGCGGAGATGGAAGCGCGCGCCAAGGTGGTGATCAACGCCACTGGCCCGTTCGCCGACAACCTGCGGCGCATCGCCGACCCGGCGGCGGAGCCCATGATCGCCCCCAGCCAGGGCATCCACCTGGTGTTCGACGGCTCGTTCCTGGCCGCCGATTACGCCATCATGGTGCCGCATACCTCCGACGGGCGCGTCATGTTCGCCATTCCATGGCATGGCCATACGGTGGTCGGCACGACGGACACGCCGATGGCGCAGGCCTCCTTGGAACCGGTGGCCCTGGAGCAGGAGGTGGAGTTCATCCTGCAGACGGCGTCGCTCTATCTCGCCCGCAAGCCGGAGCGCGCCGATGTGCTCAGCGTGTTTGCCGGCATTCGCCCGCTGGTGCGCTCCGGCGAGAGCGGCAGTACGGCGGCGCTTTCCCGCGACCATACCATCCGCATCGAGAACTCCGGCATGATCACCGTCTGCGGAGGCAAGTGGACCACCTATCGCCACATGGCGGAAGATTGCGTCAACCAGGCGGCCACCCTCGGCCGCCTGGCCGAGAAACCTTGCGTCACCGGTCACCTGAACATCCACGGCTTCCACCCGGCTTCGGCGCCGTACACCAACGAGTTCGGCCACCTGTGGGTGTACGGTTCCGATGCGCCGATGGTGCGGGAACTGGAGCAAGACGACCCGGTATGGGCCGCGCCGCTGGATGCCGCCCTGCCTTACACGAGCGCCGAAGTGGTCTGGGCCGTGCGTCACGAACTGGCGCTCACCCTGGAGGATGTCCTGGCGCGCCGCACGCGGGCCTTGTTCCTGAACGCCCAGGCCGCCCTCCGAATGGCCCCCCGCGTGGCGGACCTGATGGCGCGCGAGTTGGGTCGAGATGCCGCATGGGAGGCCCGCCAACTGGCGGCGTTCGGCCAGGTGGCAAAGGGTTACTTATTGGTGTAAATGTACAGATCGGCTATACTTGTGCCGGGGTGTGCCGATATGGGTATGGTGACCTGTCGATCGCACGTCTTGCCAGTCTTCCGGAAAACTGCCTTCGCTTTATTGGGTCTGCTGGCTACTGGTGTCTTGAACTGGGCCCAAGTCCCGCCAGTCCAGCCGGGCGGATTGCGGTTGCTGACCACGGCACGGGAGGCGCACAGCCTTTCCGCCGCCGATTCCAGGCGCGGGTACACCGTCCACCTGCGGGCGGTGGTGACTTACTACGACCCCTACATCGATCCGCGTCAGGGAGCGCTGTTCGTGCACGATGCGACCGCTGGAATCTTCGTGGCGATTCCCGCGATGCCAATCCTTCCACTCCACGCGGGCACGCTGGTTGATGTCACGGGGGTGACGGGACTCGGAGATTTCGCGCCGATGGTCTATGGGCGCGAGATACGCGTGATCGCAGAGGGCCACTTGCCGGCGACGGCTCCCCGGGTGAGCATGGGGCATTTGCTCACCGGAGCGGAAGACGGGCAGTGGGTGGAAATAGAGGGCCTGGTGCATTCGGTTGTGGCGTCGGGCACAAATGTGACGCTTACCGTGGCAATGAGCGATGGCACCATCAATGCCACCACGGTGAAGGAAGAAGGCCGGGACTATGGCGGTCTGATCGATGCGCAGGTGCGGATTCGGGGGAACACCGCTCCATTGTTCACCAGGCATCGCCAGATGACGGGGGCGCGCCTGTTCTTTCCCAATCTGGCCCAGGTGACCATCATGGAACCGGCGGCAGCCGATCCATACGCATCGCCGCCGCTCCCCATCGACAGTCTGCTGCGGTTCACGCCCAACATCGCTTTTCTGCATCGTGTGCATGTCCGAGGACGGGTCACGCTGCGATGGCCGGGCCGGTCGCTGTGCATTCAAGACTCTACCGAAGGGCTGTGTGTCCCAACCGGCCAGAACACTCCGCTCGCCTTGGGCGACATCGTGGACGTAGTTGGGTTTCCGGCCGCCAGCGAGTATGCGCCCACCATGACAGACGCCGTTTACCGATGGGCGTCGAAAGGCGAACCGGTCGCCGCCACATCGATCACGGCGGAAGAGGCCCTGCGGGGAGACCACGATTCCGGACTGGTTCAGATCGAAGGCCGGCTGATCGGTCAGGAATGGGTGGCCAGGCAGCCGGCACTAGTGATGTCGTCGGGGAGCGTGGTTTTTCCCGCCATGCTTCCGGACACGGGTTTGTCTGGTTCGACGCCCGCCTGGAAAGATGGCAGCAAGCTCCGTATTACTGGGATCTGCGCGGTGCAAGCGGATTCGCGGCGGACGATCATGGGCGAGGGCGCCACGCACGCCCGCTCGTTTCGGGTTCTGCTGCGGTCGGCGGCGGACGTAGCGGTCCTCGAAACGCCTTCCTGGTGGACTGCCAGCCATGCTTTAGGCGTGCTTGGTCTGGTTCTGGGGATCACCCTGGCAGTGCTCGTATGGGTATTGGTTCTGCGGCACCGGGTGAGGCGGCAGACCGATGTCATCCGGCGCCAACTGGTGGAGGCTGGGGCGCTCCGCGATGCCGCCGAGGCGGCCAGCCAGGCCAAGAGCGAGTTTCTGGCCAACATGAGCCACGAGATCCGCACACCGATGAACGGTGTCATGGGCATGATTGAGCTGGCGTTGGATGCGCGGCCCTCGGCCGAGTACGTGGAATACCTCAATATGGCCCGGAGGTCGGCGGATGCGCTACTGGCGGTGATCAACGACGTTCTCGATTTTTCTAAAATCGAAGCCGGCAAACTGGAAGTGGAGACGAGCGTTTTCGACCTGCCTGAATTACTCGAGGAGACAATCAAGGCATTCGCCTTCCGCGCGTCCGAAAAGGCCATCGAGTTGACTTGCGAGATCCATCCGGACGTGCCCGCAATGGTGCGCGCCGATGCCGGCCGGCTGCGTCAGGTGATCACCAATCTGCTGGGCAATGCGCTGAAATTCACGGCACGCGGGGAAGTGGGTCTGCGGGTAGCAAAGGAAGCGGCGGGCGACAACCGTCTGGAACTGCACTTCATCGTGAGCGATACGGGGATCGGCATACCCGGTGCGAAGCAGAAGTTGATTTTCGACGCGTTCGCCCAGGCTGATACGTCCATGTCGCGCCGCTATGGAGGCACCGGTCTGGGCCTCACGATTTCCTCCCGGCTGGTGCAGTTGATGGGTGGCCGGATATGGGTGGAAAGCGAGCTGGGACAGGGCAGCAGTTTTCATTTCACGGCGGCGCTCGAAGCCTTGCCGGAAGAGCCTGGCGCTGCTGCCACGGAGATCGATTCCCTGCGCGGCGTCCCGATACTGGCGGTTGACGATAACGCCACCAATCTGCGCATCCAGGCAGAGACTCTGGCGCGCTGGGGCATGACTGTCGGCGTGGCCGCGGACGGGGCTGCCGCTCTCGAGAAACTCCAGCAGGCCGCGCAGGCCGGCCGGCCATTCGCATTGGTGCTGGCCGACGCACGGATGCCGGCGATGGACGGCTTCGCCCTGGCCCAACGGATCCGGGGTTCCGCGGAGTTGGCGGATTCCAAAGTCATCCTGATGCTGAACTCGCCTGGACAACGAACCGGAGGCTCGCGATACCGGGAACTGGGCATAGTCTCGTACGTGATGAAGCCCGTCAGCCGGGCCACGCTGGCCAACGCTTTGCTGCGGGCACTCGACGCAGTGAGCCAAGGCGCCGGCGGCGACCTCCCTTCGGAGCGCCCACCTGGCTCCGCGGTCGAACAACCGCTCTCTGCCAGGCTCCGGATTCTGCTTGCCGAAGACAACAAGATCAACCAGCTCGTGGCTCGGCGACTGCTGGAAAAGCTGGGCCACTTGGTCACCGTGGCGGGCAACGGGTACGAAGCGGTCAACTGGCTGGATCGGGAGGACTTCGATCTGGTGTTCATGGACGTGCAGATGCCCGAAATGGACGGTTTCGAGGCCACCGCGGCGATTCGTGCCAAGGAAGCCGGCGCCGGCCGGCACATCCCCATCATCGCTATGACCGCCCATGCCATGAAGGGCGACGAAGAACGCTGCCTGCAAGCCGGGATGGACAGCTATGTGCCGAAACCCATCACGACCGCGCTTCTAGCGAATGCCATCGAAGCAGCCTGCGGCGCCCGCATACCGGATCCGGGATAGTACTGCTGTATTACAGACTGGCTGCGACCACCTGGCGGCGACCACGTTCCCCGCCGGCGTCCGGTTCCCGTGTCCGATGCTAAGATCGAATCAGCGCGCCCATGCCAGCCTTCCCCGCACGTTTTTCGATCGGATCGGTGACGCTGGCGCCCGCCACGGTGCTGGCGCCGATGGCCGGCGTGACCGACACGGTATTCCGCCGCTTCATTCGCAATCTCGGCGGGTGCGGGCTCATCATGACGGAGTTCACCAGCTCGCACGGCGTCAGCGCGTCGCTGAAGACCCACAAGCCCAACAAGACGCTCGAGCGCTACCTCAACTTCGACGCCGGCGAGCATCCCATCTCCGCCCAGCTCTTCGGCGCCGACCCCGCCGTGCTGGGTGAAGCCGCGCGCGTCTGCCAGGACCTGGGCTTCGACATCCTCGACCTCAACTTCGGCTGCCCGGTCAACAAAGTGGTCAAGTGCAACGGCGGCTCCGGCCTGTTGCGCGATCTGCCGCTGGTGGAACGCCTGCTGCGCGAAGTCCGCGCCGCCATCACCATCCCGTTCACCATGAAGTACCGCGCCGGCTGGAGCGACAGCGACCTGGTGGCGGTGCCCATGGCGCGGCTGGCCGAGGATTGCGGGCTCGACGCCATCGCGCTGCATCCGCGCACGCGCGAACAGGGCTACGCCGGCAAGGCCGACTGGAGCCGGATCGCCGCCGTGAAAGCCGCCGTCAAGATTCCGGTGATCGGCAACGGCGACATTGTCACGCCCGAGGACGCCGTCCGCATGATCCGCGAAACCAACTGCGACGCCGTCATGATCGGGCGCGGCGCCAGTTCCAATCCCTGGATTTTCCGCCAGATTCAGCAATACCTGGCTACCGGCGCCTACGATGAGGCCACCCAGCAGGACCGCTACCGGATGATGCGCGGCTACTACGACATGCTCATCGGGCGCGCCGACCACGATGCCGTCGGGAAAATGAAGCAGTTTGCCACTTACTTCACGCATGGCGTGCGCCACGGCGCGCAACTCCGCGCCTCCATCTACGCCGTGCATTCTTCCGCCGCCATCCTCGATCTGGTGGACGCCTTCTTCAATTCCGAACCGGTTCCCGCTCCATGAAAAAAGTTCAGCTCATCACCGATGGCGCCTGCCTCGGCAATCCCGGACCCGGCGGTTGGGCCGCCGTCCTGCGCTTCAACGAACTGAAAAAGGAAATGTGGAACTCCCAGGAGCACACCACCAATAACCGCATGGAACTCACGGCGGCGATTGAGGGGCTGAAATCGCTCAAGGAACCGTGCGAAGTGGAGGTGGTCACCGATTCGGAGTACGTCAAGAACGGCATCACCACGTGGATCCACGGCTGGAAGCGCAAGGGCTGGCTGACGGCCGCCAGGAAGCCGGTCCTCAATCGGGATCTGTGGCAGGCCCTCGACGAGCAGGTGAACCGCCACAAGACAAGGTGGACCTGGACCAAGGGGCACGCCGGCCACGCCGACAACAATCGCTGCGACGAACTCGCCACGAGGGCGGCGCGCGAGCAGTCCGCGTCGGGTTGAGACGCCGATCGCGACGTGCCGTGCGATTTGCGGGTTCGCACACGTTGTGCCTGGGGGGTCCGGAGCGGTACCATGGGGTAGGTCATGGCAGATTTCGGGGCGTTAAACGAATTGCGCTCGCAGACACTGCGGCAGATCCGCGAAATGGTCAGCGAGGAAGCGGCGCTTTGGGACCGGTACTTCGACGGCCAGGACACCTACGGAATGCTGGCCGATATCGAACGAAGCCGGGCGCGCTTCCGGGCGCTCTGGATCCGGCATGAAGAAGTCCGGCAGCAGATGGTGGATGCCGGCTTCATGCCCCCGCCTGTCGAGTCCGATGGCCTGCTTGAGGGCTTGGCGGAAGACCCCATTCAGCGCAAAATCGAAGACCGGCTGAAGGCTGAGATGGAAGGCGCCCGCGAGGAATACTACTGTGCCAGCCGGGAGTTCCGCCTTTTCGTGACGCACGGCACCGGCATGCCCGCCCCCGACGGCAACCTGCGCGCCAAGCAGGTCGCGGCTGTCCACTCGGCGGCGCTACGCAAGTACACCGGCGCGCTTCGGCGGTTCAACGCGTTCCTGGCGGGTGGAGAACCCCCCGAAGATCAGGCCGCGCCCGAATCGTAAGCCGCGCCGCGCCACCGCCTTTACACATCGTTACGTAGCCAGCGATTAGGGTCTGTAACTCTTGATATAGAATAGGCGTTCAAGCTTCTCTCATGTCGGCATCACCCAATTCGCCGTGGATTCCGCCCCAGAGACCGCTGTCCGTGCCCGCCAGACCCGTCAGACCGCCGGAACGCCCTTCCCGATGGCCGGCTTATGTCCTGCTGGCGACGGTTGTTGCGGCTGCCGCCTGGTGGCAGCGCCCGCAGCCGCGGAAGCCGGTGGTGGCGCCCTCCGTTTCCACCGTCCGGGCCATCCGGGGGTTCATTCAGAATACGCGGCGCCTGACCGGTTCCATCAGTGCCCGCCGCTTCATGAACATCGGCGCTCCCGTCTTGCAGGCGCCCGACCAAGGCAGGGGATTGACGCTGATCTTTCTGGCGGCTTCCGGCGCGCATGTCAAGCAGGGCCAGATCATCGCCCAAATCGACGCGCAGGATATCCAGAACCACCTGATCGACGTCGAGGCCAGCGTGTCGCAGGGTCAGTTGGACATCGCGCGCCGCAAGGCCCAACTAGTGGCGCAAATGGAAGGGCTGGACCAACGGCTGCGCGTCGCCAGGGCCACCTGGGAACGGGCCCGGCAGGACGCGCGCGCCGCCCCGGTCAAGAACACCATCACCCAGGAAACTCTGCGTCTCGCCGTCGAGGAGTACCAGGAAGCCTACCAGGAAGCCGCCAAACAGATTCCCCTGACCGAGGAGCGTCAGCTGGCGGACCTCAAGATCTACGAGCTCAGTAATGAGTACGACGTCCGCCACCTCAACCGGCACCTTCTCGACTTCCGCCGGTGCAGTATCCGCGCACCCATGGACGGCATGGTGGTGATGCAGACCACCTATCGCGGCGGCGAGCTGTACCAGATCAAAGTGGGCGACCGCCTCGCTCCCGGCCAGCCGTTCATGCGCGTGGTGGACCCTGCCAGCATGCAACTGGACGCGGTGATGAACCAGGCGGAAAGCGAGATGGTGCGGCTCGGCCAACGGTCCACGGTGCGCTTCGACGCCTTCCCCGAAATCGTGATGCAGGGGCACGTGCAGGCGGTCGGAGCGCTCGCCGTTGGCGGACGCCGCGTCAATTTCAACGTGCGCAACGTTGCGGTGCGGTTCGCGCTAGAGACCATCGATCCCCGCGTCATCCCGGATCTTACGGCCAGCGCGGATGTGGCCATTTCGGAACCGGCGGGCGGCCTGATCGTGCCGCGCGAAGCCCTCGGCGGGTCCGGCGGCAGGAGCATCGTCTACGTCAAGCAGGGCGACGCCTTTGTGCCGCGCGAGGTGGAAATCGCGGGCGAAACGAACACCCAGGCCGCGGTGGCGTCCGGCATTCAGGAAGGTGAGGAAATCGCCCTTCAGGCCTCGCTCGCCGCCGCCGTGATTCACTAACGCGCGGTGCTCCAAACCGTACGGGTGTTACCCTTGTGGGCACGTATCCCTTTTGTTTTCTTCAGGACAAAAAGCAGAACCGTACAACCTGTACGGTTAGACAGGTAGGCCAGGAGGCCTGTCCTACTATCAGTTCACCGGTAGCGTCAACGCTTTGGCGGTAGTGGCGCCGGCGATGGTGAGGGAGATCGGTACGGTCCCCGCGGAGATGCCGGCCGGGACGATGGCATTCACTTGGTAGAGCCCGGGGAAAGTTGGCGCGAGTCCGGTGAACAAGACCGTCGCCGGCTGGCCGCCGATGGTAACCACCGTGTCCTTCGCCTTGGTGTACGTCAGCGCGGTGGAGGAGGCGAATTCGCCGCTGGCTGGACCGTTGGTCACGGGGCCGAGTCCGTTCATGTATAGCGTCACGACCTCACCGCGTTTGACCGGATTGGCGGTGGTCACGACGGCGCCGTTCTTGTCTCGCGCGGCGGCGATGCCACCGCCGATATCGAAGAACGCCGGCGCCGTATCGGCCAGCGGCACCGTGACCACGTTGCCGGGCCAGCCGTACAGCGACACTTTGACCTGCGCGGAAGTCTGGCCCTGGAGTTCCCACGGCACCTGGACGTTGACCTGTCCCGGGCTAACGAACGTCAGGTGGCCGGGCACGCTGATCTTGGCGGAAGGGACGTCGAAGCTGACCGTCACGCCATCCAGCGTGAGCGGCAGCGCATAGGGCGCCAGGGTTACCGAATCGCCACTTCCGCAATAAGCGAATTCGCAGAGGCTGGCGCCGTAGATGGAAACGTAGGAGCCGGGCGCAATAGGACTCTTGCCGCCCGCGGCATCCACCACGCCGCCGGCGGAGATAGTGGGCTGCGCGCGGATGCTGCCGGTTGGGGGGTAAGGGTTGGTGATACCGGCCGCGCTCTCGTTTATCGTGACCGAGGAGTTGACCGTGGAGCCGAGCAGCACATCCGCATAAGCCACGCCGTAGTTATCCGTGTTGCAGGTCACGCTGATGGTGGAAGGGGCCGACGTACAGGGCGGTTCACCCGCCACGCTGCGCAGGGTGGCGGAACCGCGCGGCGAAACCGAGAAAGTCACCGGTACGCCGGCCACCGGCACGCCATACGGATCCATCATTTTGACGGCAACATCCCCGGCATCCTGGCCCACCGTACCGTCCGGACTGCCGGGCAGCGAGATTAGATTCCCCGCGGCGCCGGTGCTCACCAGGAACATATATGGGACGCGCAGCGATACGCTGGAACTTTGCAGCGTGACCGCGCCGGAGTACTCCCCGGCCTTGGGGACGCTGCCGCCCAGGGCGACGTTGAAGGTGGCGAAAGTGGCGCCGGTGGGGTCCGCGGGCACCGTGACGGTGGTCTTGTCCGTGGTGATGGTGGCGCCGGCCGCGGCCGTTCCCGTGGCCACCGCGATGGCCAGGGTTACCGGCGCGACTCCGCTATTGAAGACCCGGATCTCCTTGGTGGCGGGCAGGGTGGCGCCAGACTTCAGAATGCCGAAGTTGAGCGTAGTCGTGGCGGGAGCGGCCGCCGCCGTCGCGGGCTGATCGAACACGCCCTTCTCACCAACCTGAAGCGTGACGTTGGCGTTCGCCGCCAGGCCGGCATCGAGACGGCCGGCGCCCAGCCACTCCACATCCACGGCGGTACCCAGGTAGTCGTCGGTGGTGGTGTCCTGGGCGGCGGTATTGACCAACGCGGACTTGATCTGCGCGACCGTGTAATTCGGGTGAGCCTGCTTGACCAGGGCGGCGGCGCCGGCCACCAGGGGCGACGCGAAACTGGTGCCGTCGTTGGCCATGTACCCGTTGTCGCTATACATCTCACTCGCGGGATCGTACTTCTGCGTGGCCAGATACATGCCCGCGTAGGGGAACAGATAGCCGGCGTCGTTCTGGTCCGGCCAAAGATATCCGTCGAAACCGCCGGTGGCCACGATTTCCGGCTTGATCGCGCCATCGGTACCCGGCCCGAAGGAGGAGTAGCTGGCCAGTTGGTTGGCGGCCACTGGCGGGGAGTACTTCACGGCTTGGCTGTAGGTGCTGGTGTCCATCTCGACGCCGGCCAGATCGATGCTGACGCTCAGTCCGGGGTGCGCCGCGAGATAGTTCTTGAGGGCGACGCCATCGGTGTTGGCAAGGCCGACCACCGGCATGTAGTATGTGTAACTGAATTCGATGGCGAAAGTCACCGGAGTGAGCAGCGGAGAATCGGCGGACATGAACAGGACCATGCCGATGGCGCCGGCATCCTGCACGTTGCCGGCCTTGGTGTCGAAGTCACAGGCTTTGGCGCCGGTGGGGCCGATTTGCACCAGGGCGATGGCGCCGTTCAGCGAGTAGGGGGCCAGCGTGTTGCACGCGTAGGCGTCGCCCGCCGTGGCGGCGTCCACCAACGGCGCGGTGTTGCTTCCATAGTAGGAAGGATAGAAGGTCGAGTCGCTGGGGATGGCGGGAATGTTTAGCAGGTTCGCGGGCACGCCAGTGCCCAGCACTTTCACGCTGGGAGCCATGACGTGGGAGTTGATGGTGGCTCCGACGCCGATCACCGAAGGCGCCGTGGCCGGCGAAGAGATGGTGTTGAAGGTGGGATAGTAATAGCCATCGCCGCCCGCGTTGCCGGCGGCCACCGCGATCACGACGGTTTTGGCGGCGTTTTCGAAAGCTGCGGCCAGCGGGTCGCACGGAGTGCCGGCGGGGGCGCCGCAAGCCGCGCCGGTATCCAGCGGTCCGGTGAGAGAAAAGCTGCCGAGGGACAAGTTGATCACGTCCATGCCGTCCAGCACGGCGTCGTTGACCGCGGCAATCAAGGAGTCGTCGGTCGCAAAATCGTTGACGTAGGGCGATCCATTCACCTTGTAATTGCCGACCCAGGCTTTGGGGGCCATGCCGGAGAAGGTGACACTGCCGGTGTTGATGTTGCCCGCGGCGGCGGAAGCCACCGCCGTGCCGTGGCCGACGCGGTCGCGCGGCGAGTAATCGTCAGGCATGGAATCCGCCGCGGGGTTGTTGGGGTCGGCCTCATCGCCGATCACGAGTTGGCTGATGTAACTGCGCGCCACGATCACCTTGGTGTTGGTGTAGTTGCAAGCGTCGGCACTGCCGCTGCACTTGGGGAATCCAGGGGGGTAAGCCAGCGATGAGTCCTGGAACGCCGGGTGGTTCTGGTCGATGCCGGTATCGAGGATGCCGATCTTGCGGCCCTTACCTGCATTGGACTGCCCGCCCACCAGGTTCCATGCGGCGGGAGCATTCATCAGTTGGGTGGCCTTGTTGAGCTCGATGTGCATTCGCCGCATGGGGCGAACGCCGAGTACGCCGGGGATGGCGGCCAGTTCGGCGATGCGCTCCGGCGGGGCGGAAACGAACACCGCGTTCAAGACTTCAGACACGGAACCGATGATGGGCACGCCGCGGCGCTGCAGTTCCTGGCGGACCGCGGTCTGCCGAAGCGCCAGTTGGCCACGGTAACCCTCGGCCTCGACGGTATGCATCCGCTCCCGAGTGGTAAACCGGGAAGCCACAGGCTCGTCCTGTAGGATCAACGCGTAGCGGTTGCGCGCGTATTGGCCGAAGCCGGGCATTACGGTGACCGCGCCGGCCAGCAGGATCATCAAGGTTCGTGAAACGCGACAGACAGACATATTTCTCCTGACGACTACTATTCTATTAGGGTTTCGTTCCATAGGGTGCGGCAAAACGCCGCTTGTAGGACAGACGATCGGTTTGCGTCGTCTGTTGGGATGGGCCTTCGGCCCGCGAAAGCTCATGAAAAACCGATGCCTTTGGTGGGGCATGCTTCAGCTTGCCAGCCGGCCGGAAGGCCGGCCATGCCGGTGGTTTTTCGATCCTGTCAACCAGCCGGGCTCCAGCGAAGACGACAGACCACAGAAAGCGATGGTCTGTCCTACTTGAACCTTCGCTTATAGAAGAAGTCCAGCCCGAACAGGCCGTTCTCTTCGCGCAACGCCACCGCCGACCACTGGCTGGAAAACGCCCACTCCACCTGCACCACCTGCGGATTGCTCTGCGTCACGTTGGTGGTGTAGGTGAAGGTGATGGCCGGCGTCACCTGCTGCTCCAGAGTGAGCCGCGCCTGCGGGTTGTTTTGCACGCCGGAGAGCGTGGGATCGATGCGCAGTTTGCTGACCCCGAAAAACCGCTGCAAGCGGCCGGCCACGGGATTGGCGATGGCCGAGCCGAGTAGCGCCGAGGCCCCCATCTGCTGCCACGATTGCGGCTCCGAACTCTGCTGGGTGAGCAGCGACGGGTCCGAAGTGGGCGTCCGCCCGGTGGCTAAGAGCGCCACAATCTCGCTGAACTGGAGTGGCGGATCGCTGCGCGGGGTGAGCGTCAGTTTGGTCAGCGGCCCGGAAATCGCCAGCGTGATATCGATGCCGCGCGCCTTGGTTTCCAGGTCGATATTCAGAATCGGTTCCACCTTCACCGGGTTATAAAATGCGATGCTCCCCTGGCTGAGCGTGTACTTGGTGCCGAAAAACGTCAGCTTGCCCTGGGTGATGTTGATGCGCCCGAGCACAGCCGGATTGCTGGCCGTGCCGCGCACCCGCAGGTTCGCCTCGGCTTGCAGGTTTTCCGTCAGCGAGCTTTGCAGTTGGATGTCGGGCGCGGTCTGGATCTGCACGTCGAAGCTCATGCCGCCCAGCAGGCCTTGGCGCGCCGAAGGGGTTTGCACCGGTTCGGCGGATTTGGCCAGAAAAGAGCTGAAGTCGGACTGCAGATTGATGCCGGTGCGCAGCACGGTCACGGTGCCGGAGAGCATGCTGCTGTCGGAGGTCCCGGTCAGATTCAGACTGGCACTGGCCACCGTGCTGACGCCCTCGGGATAGCGCACGCGCACCTCGCGGGCGTTGGCGTGGAGGCGGAAAACGAGCTGGCCGCCGCCGTAGCTGGCGAAGCCCGAAAGCTCGATCTTGCCGCCGCCGGTCTCGCCGCTGAGGCTCTGGATGGTGGCGCGGTCCTTGGTGAAGACCACCGTGCCGCTGGCGTCGGAAATGCCGTTGGGCACATCCGCGATGTTGAACGCCGCCTTCTCGAACCTCATGCGGCCGTTGATCTGCGGATCGCTCCACGACCCGCGCACGGTGGCGTCGGTGGTCACCCCGCCCGAGGAGACAAAGTCCTTGCTGAAATCCTGCAGGAAACCGAGATCCACCCTTCCATCCACGCGCAGGTCGAGCGGGTTCTTCTGCTCCGTCGACACGCGGCCCGACACGTTGAGATCGGTGCCGCGCCCCACCAGGTGGGCGCTCTCCACGGTGACCGTGGAACCAGCGAAGCGCACCACGATCGGTCCCGAGTTCCTGATGGTGAGCGCCTCGGCGGCGATATCCACCTCCGGCGCGGGACCGAGTTGAAACCGCGGAATGCGCAACTCGGCCTTCATCGCCCGCCAGTTCAGCGCCGGCCCCTCGACGCGCAGCGTGCCTTCGGTGGAGCCCGCGAATCGCGGCGCCTCCTCGCCCGGCGCGGTCGCCAGCCAGGGCTTCAGGCGCGCCAGGTCCACCTGCGAGAAACTCAGCGTGGCCGAGCCGGGGTACTCGCTGCCGGGAAGCCACTCACCATCCAAACGCCACTCGCCATCGCCGGTCACCACCGAGCCCGCCACGGTGGAATCCAGATGTGCGCGCAGCGAGGTTCCCTGCGAATTGGCGGTGAGGTGCGCGTCGCCCAGTAACTGGCCTGCAATCTGCACGCCTTTGGCGGAGATATCGGCGTGCAGTTCGTCAATTCGGTACGCGGTCTTCGCACTGGGGTGCAGCTCCACCTGTCCGCTGGCCGCCACCTGGAGCGTGCCTTTGATTCCAGGATGCAGTTCCGCGATGGCACGGATCTCTTCCTGCGCCATCACGTTGCTGCTCACGTCGAAGCGCAGGCGGCCGGTATCGAAGTGGTCCGCCTGGTGTTGAAAGCTGCCGGCCAACCGAATCTGTTTGGTTCCGGCCACCAGTTGGCCGCCGGTCACGGTCAGGGTGTTGGCGGCGTAGCCGGCATGCGCCGTGAAGCGGTCGAAGGGCTGGCCGCGCAACGCGCCCTTGAGCAGCTCCAGATCGGCCTGCGCGCGCGGCGCCGCCATGGTGCCGTTCACCTGCGCCGAGCCGCTGAGCGTGCCGGTGACCGGCAGATCGCTGGTGCGCAGCAGCGCGGCGAGGTCGCGCATGTCGGCATTCCGCAGTGTGGCGCTGGCCGAAATCGGGCTGGCATCGCCGGTCTTCCACCGGCTCAACCCCACCGAGCCCTGGAACTGCGCGCGCAGCGTCCCCTGGGCGGCAGTGGCGTTCTGCACGCGCAGAGAATCGGCGGATGCCAGCACGTCCGCTTCCAGCGAATCCACATGCTGGTTGGAAAAAGTGAAGTTGTTGGCGAGCAGGTGGCCTTCGATTCGCGGGTTGCTGAGATCGCCGGTCACGCTGCCGTCGAACAGCGCGTGGCCGCCGCCCAATTTCACCGGCAGTCCGGCGGCGCTGGCGCCCAGTGCGGGCAGCAGATCGTTGAGGTCGCCAGTCTCCACATGCACCTTGAGCCGGCTATTGATGGCGCCCGAAAAATCCACCCGCGAGTGCGGCAGGGTGACCGTCGAACGTCCCAGGTCCAAAGCGCCGGTCCGGGCATCGTAGGCCGCGTCGATCTGCCCGCGCACGGCGTCACCCGAGGGCGCGGGGGCGAGCGTCAGATTGCCGCCGGCGCGAAAGTCTTTGCCGTTGGAGAGCGAGCCCTCCAGCGTCACTGCGCCGAACACCAGGGCGTCCCACGGCACCGGTTCGCCGGAGTACATGGCGATCGTGCGCCGGGCGTCCACACCGCTGAATTCTCCTGTCACCCCGTAGCGGTCCAACTGGCGCAGACGCGCCTGGCCGAGGAAGCTTCCGCCCATCAAGGCCAGGGCCACGCCGCCGATCTGGATATCCCTGCCACGCAGTGCGAAGCTGCCCACCCGGCCTTGCACCGGTTCGCGCCGCGCGCCAACGGCGTAGAAGCCGGAGAGCCGCAGACCATCCGCGAAGACGCCCTTGGTGCTGGCCGACACCGCGCCATCGCCGCGGAAATCCACCAGGCGCATGACGTCGTCGCGGTACTCCACGCCGGTAGCGTGCAGGTTGCCGGCGAGCGCCAGGCCGGCGGCTGGAGTCCACTCGCCCGTGCCGTCCACCTGCCCAATTCCGGCGCGCAACTGGGGAGCGCGGAAGAGGCGTGCAATGTCCGTCAGCGCGGCGCGCGCCTGGTACTGAAAGCGCGCGTGCGGCGCGGCCAGGTTTTCCAGCGCGCCGCTAACCTGCACCCGCGTCGCACCGGTAACGATGGTTCCCGAATCCACCGCGATGCGGTTCTTCTCCACGCTTAACCCCAGATTCACCGCAAACGGCGCCGGGCCGTAATCGTCGTAGCTCAGATAGAGCGGTTGAATGGACAAGGCGCCGCGATAGCGCGGGCCAAGCAGGTCGTACGCCAGGTGGAGGTTCAGGTTCTCGCCCCGCGCGGCGAACGGAATGCGGCCGTGCGTCTCCACTTCGAAGATGCCGCGTTCCAGGCTGAAGCGGCCGATGGCGAGCTTGAGAATGTCCTCCACCGTGGAACCCTTGCCGGTGCGGCGCTGCTTCGGTTCGGGGAAGTTGGTGCGGCCGTCGGGGCCGACGATCAGGTACACGCGCGGATCCGACACCGTCAGCGACTGAATATCCACGTCACGGCGCAGGATCGACACCAGTTTGAGGTCCACCACCACGCTTGCGGCGCGAAACAGCGGCGGTTTGTCCGCCCGCTCCGTCCCGTGAAGCACGAATTCATCCACCTCCGCCCGCATCTGTTTCCAATGAAAGCGGAACGCGCCCACTGTGACGCGCCCGCCGGTGGCTGTCTCCACCGTGCCGACGATTCGCTGCCGCACCTGGTTGTAGAACCAGGCGCTTCGCAGCACGAAGATGGCCGCGATGGACGCCAGCAGCAGCAGCGCCGCCATTGCCCCCACCAGCCGGAAAAAGGTGCGCTTCCTCAGTGCCATGAGTTCCTCATCAACGTGGTGGGACAGACCATCGCCTTTTGTGGTCTGTTGGGATGGGCCTTCGGCCCGCGAAATCCCATGAAAAGAGGTGGGGCAGGCGCTTTCGTCTGCCAACTCTTGATCCGAGCCCGAGCGGTTGGCAGGCGGAAGCGCCTGCCCCACCCACTGCGCCAGGCGACCGTTTGCGGAACTGGTTTTTCGATCCTGTCATGTCCCGCTAGACCGCGTCCGGATGACAGACGACAGAAGGCGATCGTCTGTCCCACCCTGGGTGTGCCCCTCATCGCAGCACCTCTTCATGCAGCACCACGTTGGTGCGGCTGCGCACGCCGCGCAGCCAGAGATCCATCTGCCGGTCGGCGCGCTGGCCGGTGAGGGTGCGCTCGATCTGGTCGCGATAATCTTCCAGCGACACCGGCTGTCCCGGATGGGCCGCCTCGGCGGCGGGCTTCACGGTCTTGAGGAAATACTCTTCCACGTCCCCGGCGCCCAATTGCACACCGGTTTCAAAGCGCACCTGGATGAACAGCAGCAGCGTTCGCTGCCACAGCAGCAGTTCCTTGAAGTCCTCCTCGCCGATACCGTACCCGGCCAGCGCGGCGCGATATTCCGGGTCGTCCTTAAAGTGCTCCTTCTTGAACTGCTCGATGGCCGGCGCCAGCTCGGCGGGGTCGGGCAGCGGGTACCGGCTGTTGGCCAGTTCGGTGCGGATCAGCCTCTGCTCGATCATCGCCTCCACGGCGGCCCGCTTGCGCGCCGGGCTGAAATCCGGCTTCACTCCATCCTGAAACGCCGCCACGCGGAGTTGGCGATCCAGGTCGCTGGCCGTGATCACGCGGTTTCCCACCGACGCCGCAATGCGGTCGATGATCTCGCCGCGCGCCGCCAGAGCCAAAGCCATCGCTACGCCCAGCGCGCCAAGCAGCCGAATTGGAGCCGCGCTTCTCAAAACGTTTGTCCGATCGAAAAGAAGTATTGAAAGCGGCTGACCCTTTGCTCCTGGCACTTGCCCGATGTAGCGCAGGGGTTCACGCCGGCGTTGAGCAGATCCTGCTGGCTGCCCTTGAAACCGAAATACCGCGGACCGTTGATGCTGTACGCCAAATCCACGCGCAGCGGCCCCACCGGCGTCCGGTAGCGTATCCCGAAGCCCACCGCGTGCTCCATGTAATCGAAATCCTGTATATCGCGCTGATGCTGGCGCAGCGAGAAGTTGCTCAGAGTGGTGTAGATGTTGCCCATATCGTGGAAGATCACGCCGCCGACATTGTCGCCGATCAGAGGAAAGCGCAACTCGGTCTGGTTGAACAACAGGGCCGTGCCGCCCAGCGGAAGTCCGGTGGTGGCGTCGCGCGGTCCGGCCTGGTCTTCCGGAAAGCCGCGATGCGAAGCGCCGCCGCCGCCGAAAAAACGCTCCGCCAGCGGGATGGCGTCCAGCGGATCGCCGGCGTAACTGAAGGCGTGGATATCGCCGGCCTCCGTGCTGCGCGCCAGCACGAGTTTCTTGCCGATGGGGTGGTAAGTGGCGTTGCGCAACAGGAAGCGCACGAAGTTGCGCTGCGACCCGAAGGCGCCCTCCGCCAGCCCGAAATCCACCGTGTTGTAGAAACCCTTGTGGGGCTCCACCGGGTCGTCGCGGCGGTCCAAAATCCACCCAAAAGAAACGATTCCCACGCGCACCGGCTGCGAGAGCAGCGGGATCAGGAACGGCGAAATCTTGAGGGTCGCCTCATCCACGCTGACGCGGCGGTAGGTGTAGCGGTAGAAGACCGTGCTGGCCTTGGAAAGCCGCTGCGAAAACTGCATCGAGCCCTCCGCGCGCTTGAAGGAAAACGTGCGCACGTCCCGCGAGTCCTCGAACAGGGTGGTGAAGGACAGGCTCAGGTGCTCGCGGTTGCGGAAGCGCGGCCAGTTGTAGCTCAACACGCCGCGGCGGTCCAGGGTGGAGACGCGCGTGCGCACGCTGACGCTGTGTCCTAGCCCCCAGAGATTGTTGCGCGCCAGGTCCAGCGAGACACGCGCCGAGAACCCGGTTTGGCCGGCGCCCAGACAACTCTGGCATCCGCCGATGCGCGCCAGTTCCGCGCCCACGCCGGCCGACAGCGAATAGCGGGCCGCTTCTTCCATGTTGTACAAGACGTATTTGCGGTCGGTTTCGCCATCGGGATTCTCCACCGCCACGTCCACCTTGGCGAACACGCCCAGGTCGTACAGGCGGCGCTGCGTCCCGGTGATGGCGGTGGGCGAGAGCGGGTCGCCTGGATTGAGCCGCAGACTGCGCGCCACCATGCCGGGCCGCGTGGTCTTCAACCCCTGCGGATCGATCAGCACCTGGCGCACGAACTGCTGCCGCCCCTCGTGCACCACGAAAAAAAGATCCACGCGATTAGGCTCCGCCGCGGGCTTGGAACTCCACTCGAAGGTCGCGCTCGGAAAGCCGTTGTCGAAGTAGTCCGCCAGGATCGTGTCGCGATCCACTGCCACGTTGAACTCGCTGAACGGCTGTCCCGCGGAGGAGCTGAGCCTGGTGAGAATGCGCGCTTTGTCCAGCTTCTCTACGCCGTCCACACGCACGCTCGCGACCAGATACTGCGGACCTTCCCGAATCTCCAGCGTGACGGCGAGATCGTCCTCTTTACCGAGATAGTTATCGGTCGAGTGAGAGGTTACTTTGACGTCGCGGAAGCCGTTCGACTCGTAGAGATTCACGATGCTTTCCCGGTCGCGCCGCGCCAGGCTTTCGCTGTAGCGGCCATGCGGGAATTGCAGGAAACTGGCGGTTTGCAGGTACATCCGCTCGCGAATCACGTCGGCGGAGAAGTAGTGGTTGCCGGTGATGGCGATCGCCACCAGCTTGTGGCGCTTCCCGGTGTTCACCAGAAAATCCACATTGGCCCGGTCGTTGACGACGTCTTGTTGCTTGAACTCCACCTGGGCGTCGAAATATCCCTGGGATTGGAAATGGTCGCGCAGGTTGCGGGCGCCCTCTACGAGCAGGTCGTGGTCCACCGCGTGCTCTTCGAAAACCGGGATCAGCCGCCGCAGCTTGCTGTTGGAGACGCTGGCGCCGATGGTGCTCACCTGGATGCGCGGTCCCGCCTCGATGCGCAGGGTGGGGACGGCCTGGTTGGACGCCGCATCGTAGTTCAGGGATTCCAGGGCGACCTTGGCTTCCAGCCGGTTCTCCTTTTGCAGCAGCGCGCGCACCCCGTCCAATCCCTGGCGGACGCGCAACTGCGACACCGGCTTCCAGGTATTAATGATCCACCGGCGGAACTTAGTGGCCGTCAGCACACGCGCGGGGTCCATCTTGAAATCGCCCAGCAGCACCGGCGTTCCGAAGCGCGCGCGCCGTCCGCTGTCGATTTCGAAGCGGATGTTCACCTGCTGGTGCGCCGAATCGTAATCGAACACCGGATGGATGGCGCTGAGGTACAGGCCGTTGCCTTCCAGCAGGCGGCGCTGTCCGTTGACGGCCGTGTCCAACTCGCTCTCGATGTACGGCTGTCCCAGATCCAGCCGGGTGGCGTTGGCCAACTGGCCGCGGTTGGGTGGATCATTGACTTTTCCCGACACCGACACGTCGCCGATGAACCAACTGTTGAGGGTGATGAATTTGACGATGACGCCGCCGTTGAATGGCTCGGCATCCACCTGGATATCGCGGTAGCGGCCGGTGGCGAACAGGCGCTCCACGCTGGAGCGCACCACGGACATGCGCAGCGGCTCACCGCGCTTCAGGGGCAGCATCTCGAAGAGCTCGGCGCCCTCCAGGGGCTGCTCCGCGGGTTCGAACCGGATGTTCACCACCGGCTGGCCTTCGTACTTGAGATATTGCGCCTGAAGGCTTCGGGGCTGCGCAGCCGCCAGCAGCAGCATCGAATAGGCGAGCAGCGATCGCACCAACCACCATGATACCCGATGCGTCTGGAAACCATTCTGCTCAATGGGACGCTTTAGAACACGGGTGGGACCGACCATTGCCTTTTGTGGTCTGTTGGGATGGGCGTTCCGCCCGCGGAACTTCATGAAAAACGGTGGGGCAGGCGCTTTCGCCTGCCAACTCTCGATCCGAGCCCGAGCGGTTGGCAGGCGAAAGCGCCTGCCCCACCCACGGCACCACCTGGACACGGTTCAGGGTGGTTTTTCGGCCCTGTCAAGCCTCGCTAGAGCCAGAAAGCCGACAGACGACACAAAACGATCATCTGTCCCGTCTGTCCCACCATTCTGTTACCATCGCAATCGATGGATCGCTCCGACCGCGAGCGCTACTCGCGGCAAATCCTGTTTCCGGGAATCGGCGAACGCGGGCAGGAAGCGCTCCTGCGCGCCCACGCGGTGGTGGCCGGGTGCGGCGCGCTGGGCAGTTTCCACGCCGCCGCGCTGGCGCGCGCCGGTGTCGGCCGCCTCACCTTGATCGATCGCGATTACGTGGAGCCCAGCAACCTGCACCGCCAGTGGCTCTTCGAAGAGGCCGACGCCGCCGAGGCCCTGCCCAAGGCCGCCGCCGGCGAGCGGCGCATCGCGCGCATCAATTCGTCCATCCGCGCGCGCGGCGTGATCGCCGATCTCACCAGTGCCAACGCGGCGGAACTGCTGGGCGATGCCGATGTCATCCTGGATGGCACGGACAACTTCGAGACCCGCTACCTGATCAACGATTTCGCCGTGAGCCGCGGCATTCCGTGGGTCTACGGAGCGGCCGTGGCCAGCTACGGCATCGCCATGCCGGTGATTCCCGGCCGCTCCGCGTGCCTGCGCTGCGTCTACCCGGACCCGCCGGGGGGCGCGCAGCCCACCTGCGAAACCGCCGGCGTGCTGAACGCGATTGTCTCCGCCGTGGCCTCCATCCAGGTGGCCGACGCGCTGCGCATCCTCACCGGCGCCCCTCTGCGCGCGCGCATCTCCACGCTGGACCTTTGGTACGGCGGCATCCGCCAAATCGATGCGCCGCCGCGCGATCCCGAGTGCCCCACCTGCGGGCGCGGCGAGTTTCCGTACCTGGAGGAAACCCGCCGCCCGCCGGAGAGTCTTTGCGGGCGCAACGCGGTGCAGATCGCGGCCACGGCGTTTCCCATCGACCTCGCGGCGTTGAAGGTCCGCCTGGAACCGCTCGGCCAGCTGCGCGCCAACGAGTACGCCCTGCGCTTCTCTACCGGCCCCTACGAACTCACCGTCTTCGCCGACGGCCGCACCATCGTCAAGGGCACCAGCGACACCGGCATCGCGCGCAGTCTGTATGCGCGGTATGTGGGCTAGGTCTCCGACCTCGTGAAGAAGTTCCTTTTCCTGCGGGGCAGGTTGTCAACGTTGCCAACCTCCTGGGATTTCACCCCGGGTGGGTGGGGCATACTCCGCATCTCCTCCGCAACAGGCCTCAATTGTGGGGAAAACCCGCCAATTCCGCCTGGCCCCAAAAATGCAAATAGGTCTAACCGGATAAAGAGACTCCCATTACTTTTATATGCAACTAACCAGAGCCGCGGACTATGCCGTTCGGGTAATGATTCACCTCGCCGGCCTTCCGCCGGGCGCCCGGGTAAGCCGTTCGGAGCTGTCGGCGGTAGCCGAATGTCCCGAGCAGTTCCTCTGCAAGGTGCTGCAGAGCCTGACCCGCGCCGGCCTGCTGGTCTCCCATCGGGGAAACACCGGCGGATTTGAGTTGGAGGAACTGCACCGTACCGCCTCCGTTCTGGAAGTGGTCGAGGCCGTCGAGGGTCCCATCCGGCTCAACGTGTGCCTGACCAGCGACCACGCCTGCTCACGCCAGGGCTGGTGTCCGGCCCACGGTATTTGGGCCGAGGCACAGAGCGCGCTGGTCGAGGTGCTGAAAGGCGCCACCATCCTCTTCCTGGCGCAACAGGTGGCCATGGCACGGCGCCCCATCATCGTGGGAATCGATGAAGCCCGATGGAACTGACCTGGATTGCCATTCTGGCCAGCCTCTCGATGGCGCTCGCCGCCGTCTGCATCTTTATCTTCGCCGTAAAAAAGGACTATTTTCACAACCTCGAAGACACCAAGTACCAGGTCTTCTGGAGCGATCCGGAAGACCTGGCCGATGGCCGCGCCACTGGTGCTGATGGGCCGCTCGCTCACGGCGGTCAGCGAGACGCTGGACCTGGCGCGGCGCACGTTCCGCATCGTGCGGCAGAATCTCTTCTGGGCATTCGCCTACAACGCGGTGGGCATCACGCTCGCCATGACCGGAGTGCTCAACCCCATCCTGGCGGCCGCCGCCATGGTGCTCTCCAGCCTCTCGGTGATCGGCAATTCGCGGCGGCTGGGCTGAAGGCGGCTGCGCCTGACGAAAGCGTCTGTCCCACTTTGGGGAAGCCAACCGCTGCCTCAGAAGGTGAGAAAGGACTTAGTTCGCAGGGGAACCGCCTGCGCCACCACCGGCAAGTCGCTTGCTTGCAAAGGTGGGGCAGGCGCTTTGCTTTCGCCTGCCAATGCCGCCTACGCGCCGTGGCACTTCTTGTACTTCTTGCCGCTGCCGCAGGGGCAGGGATCGTTGCGGCCGGTCTTCTGGCCGGTGACGACCGGCGTGGCCGCGCGTGACCCGTCGCCGCCAATGAACTGCAACGCCTCCATCTCGCGCTCCTTCTTGCGCTGGATGTTGCGGGTGAAGTCCTCCACGGTGGACTTGGCCTGTTGCCGCTGCTGCTCGTTGGCCTCGGCACGCGCCGCTTCGGCTGCGCCCTCCCGCGCGGGTTGCGGCGTGTACTTTCCGTAAAGGGCCCGCTCGCCATCGCTTTGCGGCTCCTCTTCTTCCTCTTCTTCGTCGGGGAACGGCAGTACCGGACCGGTCCCGGTGTTGACCTGCAGGAAGTAGAGATAGCGCACCGTCTCGTCTTCGATGCGGTCCATCATGGCGGTGAAATAGTCGAAGGATTCCCTCTTGTATTCCACCAGCGGGTCCTTTTGACCTTGCGCGCGGAGGCCAATGCCCTGCTTCAACTCGTCCATCGACAGAAGGTGGTCCTTCCACTGGTTGTCGATGACCTGCAACATCAGGATGCGCTCGGTCTGGCGCATCACGTCGGGCCCCACCAGGTCTTCCTTCTCCTGGTACTTGCTCTGCAACTGGTCGAAGATGGTGTCCACCATCTCCTGGCGGTTGAGATTGCCGAGCTGCTTGAGATCGATCTTATATCCGAACTGGGTGAGGATGTCGTTGCGCAGGGTGGCGAGATCCCAGGTGTCGGGGTGCTTGTCGTTGGCGCAGTGGCGGTCGATGTACTCTTCGATGATGCCCTGCATCATGTCCATCACACGCTGCTTCTGTTCGACGCCTTCGAGCAACTGGCGGCGCAATCCATAGACCGTCTGGCGCTGCTTGTTGTTCACGTCGTCGTATTCGAGGAGGTGTTTGCGGGCTTCGAAATTCTGCGCTTCGACGGCCTCCTGGGCTTTGCGAATCCGGTTGGTGATCATCTTGGATTCGATGGGGACATCTTCCTCCATGCCGAGGCGGAGCATGAGGTTCTGCATTTTCTCGCCGCCGAAAATGCGCAGCAGGTCGTCCTGCAGGGAGAGGAAGAAACGGGAGGATCCGGGATCGCCCTGGCGGCCGGCGCGGCCGCGAAGCTGGTTATCGATGCGGCGGGATTCGTGGCGCTCGGTGGCCACGATGTGCAGGCCGCCGAGGGCGACGACCTCGTCATGCTCCTGGTCGGTGAACGCCTTGTTGGCGGCGTAGAGCTCGTCCCACTGGTCGCGGCGCACGCGATAGAACTGCTCGTTGTGGGTGAAATAGTTGAAGTGCTCGTCGGCCACGAACCGGGCCTCTTCCTCGGACAGGCGCTCGGCCACCTTCTTCTTGAGGCACTCGTCCTTGGTCATGAACTCGGGGTTGCCACCGAGCAGGATGTCGGTGCCGCGGCCGGCCATGTTGGTGGAGACGGTGACGGCGTTCTTGCGGCCGGCCTGGGAGACGATGCCGGCCTCGCGTTCGTGATTCTTGGCGTTGAGAACCTCGTGCTTGACGCCCATCTTCTTGAGGATGGCGGCGAGGCGTTCGCTCTTCTCCACCGAGATGGTGCCCACCAGCACGGGCTGGCCCTTGGCGTTGCACTCCTTGATTTCGTTGGCCGCGTTGCGGAACTTCTCCACCTCGGTGCGGTAGACCATGT
>Ga0182021_10000302_pt1 | contig 50413 bp, 24 predicted proteins | sample 612E3MmetaG_FD_120493 | JGI IMG/M metagenome (GOLD analysis project Ga0182021, IMG submission 120493) | Permafrost microbial communities from Stordalen Mire, Sweden - 612E3M metaG (Illumina Assembly) | ecosystem: Environmental > Terrestrial > Soil > Wetlands > Permafrost | place: Sweden... | reverse complement strand
GCCATCATTTCAGTATGTTCAATAATTAATTTTTCCGATGTGTTGCCATAGCTGAAATACCAATCGTTTATTCCATACACTGGATGCTTGGGCATACGGGCTTTGTTGCACATTATTTTTGTAAACCTTCGGGTTGTTCCAAAAGGCGACTCACCCGGTTTGTTTTTAATAGTTACAATCTCGGCGGCTTTTAATTTTCTATCACCTAATTGAACGCCGCATCCGCCTGATAGTGTGTCGAGTGTTAAACTAAGTTTGTTGTTATCAATCTGCCAAAAGCAAAAAGTGCCACTACCGGTTTTAACGCCATAGCCGTTTGTATCTGTTCCATTGTATTCCATAAAATACCACGGCAAAATTTCCTGACCTGTAGGATTGTGCCAAGAAACATCCCCGTAAGTACGTTCCCAATGGTCATTCAAGATTTGGAAAGAATTTTTATTCGGGATTTTCCAATGTAAAATAACCGCACCGAGATTTACAGCAGGAGCTTGAATTTCAATTGTAATACTATTCCGTTCTTTTATCAGTTCAACAATTAAATTGTTATAAGTCCACGTTTGATTTCCTTTTCCGGATAGCTTCACAGTCAAATCATTTACGATAGCCGTAACCTCATCTGGAAAGTTTATCAGTTCCGCATCGCTGGGATATAACTTTGCAAAGATAGAATCATTTATTAAAACCGACGCTAACGAGAGTCCTGTAGTTTTGATAAAATTTCTTCTGTCCATTTTTTTTTATTGTTAGAAAAATTTTATTTGATAGACTAATAAATTTTCAAATGCGCTGCGAAACCGTCATAGGGCAGCAATCAACTTTTATTTTATAGTTGCAAAAATATTTATCCTAGTATGCCAACTATGAACTCGTGATACTTAGATTCATAATTCGATACTTGTCTTTACTATGTAAATACAAATGATATTGTATTCCGTTGATTTATTTCATAAGTAATAATTTTTTCGTTTGAACAAAGTCACCTGCTTGTATTCTGTAAAAATAAACTCCGCTTGCTACATTTTTTGAATTCCATTGGCGAATGTATTTACCACCATCCAATACTTCGGAAACAAGCGTTGCTACTTCTCTTCCGAGTAAATCATATATCTTCAATGTAACAAGAGATCTTGACGGAAGATTAAATGCAATTGTTGTAGAAGGATTAAAAGGATTGGGATAATTATCAAAAAGTTCAAAACGTGTCGGCATGTCTTGCGAATTAACCGCAGTCACTGGTGAAAAAGTAATTTTATCCAAATAAAATCCTGCATTGTTAACTTCAAGACGCATTACTTGTTGACCGGCTTTAAGATTTTTTAATATGTTCGATACCGTAGAATATGTACTCCATCCGCCTGTAGACGCTGTAGTAAATGATGAATACTTTAAACCAAATTTGAGTATAAATTGCCCAGCCTTGGATCCATCGGAAGCTACGTAAGCAGTTATATTATAGTCTCCGGCTTGTTGAATGTTAACTGTATATTCAAACCAATCATAAGTTGCTATGTAACCTATATGATATTGACCGGATGCCTGTTGTCCGATGTCTACCCCGTCATTAGGTCTGTACATGCCTTCTAAATTTGTACCGATAAATGTATGATAGGTCAGGCCATCGCCGCCAATATCATAGTTTTCGGCTTCTACAGTTCCGGGTATAATAGTAGGCGTTCCCAAATATGGCGCACGGGTTAAAAAGATTCTCTTCATAACCGGATATGATTGAATTTCCATACCGTTCAAATTTGTTTTCAGACGGTAATAATATGCTTTGCCTCTGCTTGTAGTAGAATCATTAAATGAAGAAGCTGTGGACGCAATTTTTGCAAGAAAAGTAAAATTGCCTTGATCAACTTTGCGCTCAACTATTATGCTGTCGTTTGCAGTAGTTCGGTTATTCCATTGTATTTGTATTAAAGTGTCGGCATAAATACTAATTTTCATTTTATTCGGTGATTCTTGGTGAGTATAGATTAAGACATCCTTTATTTCATTGAAACCACCGGTTATGCGGTTGTAAATCGGAAAATCACCATTATCATCCCATGCAAAAGTAGGGATGCCATGTTTCAATCCTTCTTCTACCACAGTAGCGTAAGCACACATACGTGAATTATATTCGCAGCCTTTCATATAACCAAATTCACCAAGTATGGCGGGTATTCCTTTTTGAACGGACCAATTTGAAACTTGATCAAACTTTGCTGTTGTCGCGGCTATACTTGCATCGCTTCCGTATGTTCCGGGCCCCACAAGACCGAACGGATATGGATCATAAGAATGATAATACCCAATAAGATAATGATCGTTGGCATCAGGAACAGCTGCTGCAATTAGTTCATTGGAATTTGAATAGCTATTTCCGGAAAACACGACTATCCTAGTAGGATTTGTTTTGCGGATTATTTTTAATATTCGGGCATTCAATTCGTCAACGTGTTGTTGTGTCATTGGGTTGGGTTCATTAATTATTTCAAAAATCAAACTATCGGATTTGGCTTTCATCCGATTAGAAATCTGGCTCCAAATACTATCAAACCTGGCAACATTGGAATCGGTATAAGAATCTTTAATAAATCCTTCATGATGTGCATTAATAATAATTAACAATTTACGCGCAAGGCCCCAATCAACAACTTGTTCTACACGATCCAGCCATTCTTGAGTGATCGTATAGGGCGGAGTATCCGATGTGTGTCCCTGCCATGTTATGGGTATTCTTATTGCAGTAAATCCTGCGCTTTTATAATCGTCAAATGCACGTTCCTGTAAAACAGGATTTCCCCAGGTGCCTTCAACCGGAGCTTCCATTGTATTGCCAATATTAATTCCCCGGGCCATCTGATTAACAGCTTCCTGTGGCGTTAATTGAGCTGTTAAATTTATTGTAATGCAAAACAGAAAAAGAATCGTAGTAAGTAATCTAGTTTTCATATTGACCTGCCTTTTAATCTTATATTAATGAATCAGAATAGCACTATTAATAATATTAAAATAAGTTATCGATGTATAATTCACCAATAGAAAATTTATTTTTCGGGTATGCTTTAAAGATGCGTACAATTAAATTATTTAAATTCTCGCCGGGCGATTTCTCTCTCTTAATTTTTTAAACCAACCTTCAAAAAAATTTTCTTTTGTCCAATAATTTTTATGGGATTCTAATAATAAAAGCTGAGTCCAAATTGTGCGCTAAACCCATAACCTTGTGAACTTGTAGGTAAATTTCCTTTTGGCGATGTGTAATAATAATCATCAATGTGAGAACCTATGTTTATAAAATTAGCGAACACAGATAAATTACCAACTACTTTCTGTTTTAACGCAATATCAACCAAAAATATATCATCATAATATGTGTCGGCCATTGAATATATTAAATCAAGACCGGCAAGAGTTTTGGGCTGATATTTGAACGATACTCTAGAACTGAATCCCAAATAATCCCAGCCGATCGTTGCATTGCATATTGCTTTTGGCTGGTTTAATAACGCACCGGATCTTGTTCTGTAAGCTTGATAGTAATTTATGGTTATAGGCCTAGTATGGTTAGGATACCATATCGTATCCTTCGGTACAATTTTGGAATCAAAGTACGGATATTCCGTATGTGATTTCATAAATGAAAGATTTAGATCTAGTGTTAAACCGCTTAAAACTCCGGGTAAATACCATAGATGTGTTTGCCATGAAAGTTCCAATCCTTTGATGTAAGCCTTTGCCGGATTATTTATTGGAACGACTGCGGATGGATTTAGACGAAGCCAGGTAGAGTCAAAATAAGCCATCCCGGGTACTCTATCAAAAAAATCTGAAGGTGCGTCTATTATATCTGCTCTCTTAAAAGGCATATATCCCTGTATAAAATAAGCTAGATCTTTTATTTCTTTATAGAACACATTTACAGAAAATAATCCTATTGTATTACTGAATAGAGAGGCTCCAAGATCAAAATTTGTTGCAATAGCAGGTTTTAAATACGGGTTATTCGTTGCATTTATAGAATAATAGTTGTAATCTATCAAAGGAGAGATAGATGAGAAATCCGGTCTAGCCGCACTTTTATAATAATCTCCAATCAATTGAATATTCTCGTCGGCTTTGTACGTAATATATAGAGAAGGGAAATAATTTACATTAGTTGTATTAAATGTTCTCCATTCTGGGTGCCGTCCTGCAAGACCGTCTTGATTAGAATTATTAGTATAGACAAGATATGCCCCGTAAGTATTTCTTTGTTCTTCATAACGAACGCCGGGAACTATTGTTAAATCTTTACCCGCATTCAACTCAGCCATTAAATAACCTGCGCGCAATTTTTCTTTTCCATCATAAATAGAATTATAAGTTTGGGATCCGTTTATGAAATAATTTTCGCTTTTATATTCATAGTATCCTTTTCCAATATCAGTCAGGAGACCTAAATCATATCCCCAGCTATCTAGGCTATATCTTCCGTTTAAGAATTTAGGTGCTCTATAATTATTGTCCATAAAATTTGAACTCGAAACCCCACCGCCGTAATTCATTCCTTGCGAAATCGCGTTATAGTTTTGTTGTAACCACCGCAAAAAATTTGGACCATTATAGCTATCTATCCATCGCATATCATAGTATGAACTACTGCCTCTTTTACTTCTATCCATTTCATGGTATTTACCGCCGATGAATATTTTTCCTGAAAACGAATCCGATATTCTAAATGGAACGGTGTAATCAATCTTTGCATCATAAGTATTATCATTAAGAAAGTTATCGGTAACATTTAAATACACTAAACTGGAATTATTGGGATTGCTATATTTCGCAACGGCAGTCATTAGCTCGGCAGGATTACCAAATATCAACTCATCCGGTTTTATAATATCGGAAGGACCATATTGCTGAAAATGAAAATCATAGCCGGGGTTACTGTAATTAACTTTTGTATAAGATAATGAAACGTTTAATTCCGAACCGCCTAGTTTAAATTTACTCTGCAACGAGTGCATTCTTTGTTCTGTTTTAAACCGGGAGGAAGAATATAGATTTGAAAAAAACAAGCCATCTGTTGATTGAAAATTTATATCGTTTTCATATTTTGCATCATTATCGTTTTTCTGGTTGTATGTATTAAGAAATAATATATCTACAAAATCTGATTCATAATCTAAGACCATACTTCCGCCGTATCGCTTACTATCAAGGTTATCAACTGTTAATCCGGCTGAGTTTGTTTTCTTAACAAAAGTTAATATCCTTTCGCCTGTCGTATAGTCTATCGACGTTATAGGTGACACATCATCATAAACAGCATCAAATTGTTGAAGTGGAAGCGTCTTATCCTCAGCGTTTAATTGGAGACGTATGCCGAGAGCGTTATCAAAAAACCTATTGCTTACACTGCCGGATATTTTATAATTCTTCCAGTTACTTGTTAAATCATAATAACCGCCATTGGATTGGATATCATAGTGCAATCCATGTTGAGCTTTTTTCAATGTTAGATTTATTGTTCCTCCTAACGCATCTGCATCCATATCAGCTCTTAATGATTTTGAAACCTCTATTCCGTTAATCATGTCGTCACTTATCAAGCTCAAGTCAATTCTTCTGTCGGAGGAAATACTGCTTCCATTATTTATGTAGCTGGGCGCAAGTAATCCGTTGCTCGGAACCATTGGTACGCCTTCAATTGTAACCTTTGTGAACTTGGCGGATAATCCGCGAAGATTAATTTTATTCGCTTCTCCGTTAGTTCTCTCAAGAGATACACCAGGCAGTCTTCCAATCGACTCGGCTAAATTTGCATCGGGCAACTCTCTCATTTTTTCTGCCGGTACAATATTTACTACCTTATTGGATGATAGCTGTTCGTTTATTGCGAATAATTGTCCCCGGGCTTGAGTTGAGATTGCTTCGTCTTTTTCTTTAACCGCCTCATGTTGTAGGCTTACTGTGATTTCCAAAGTTGTATCCGGCAATATCGTTACTTCTACTATCTTTGTATTACACCCAACATAAGAGAATTTTATTTTTTGTTTTCCGGCTTCGATATTACTTAAGATAAAACGACCATCATGATCTGAAGTGACGCAATTGTTTGTCCCCACAACTATCACCGCAACAAATTGTAAACCGGAAGTATCTTCGGCTGCAACAACCCGGCCTTTTAACATTCCCGTTTTGAAATTATCTTTCTCTGCGCGTTCATCCTTAATTTTAATATCATCAAAGCTTTGCTTTTCATAATAAGCGGAAGCAGAAATTACATTAATAAAAAAACATTGCAGAATTATTGTTAAGAATAAACAGCGAACTGTCGCTTTAACGATCCAGTGAATAATATTTTTCATATGTCATTTCCCCGTCATATTAAACATTCACTTTTTGTTTACTTAATAGAAGTCATGGTAATCTCGTCATCTATATCTGTAAGCACTTCAATCCCTCGGCAATGACCATCATACACCTTCAACCTTTCGAGAGAAAATTTTATTTGTATGGGATATTGTTTTTCCTAGACGTATGTGATTATTTCTGAAAGTGATCGCCGCAAAACTCCGAGACTTACTGTTTGCTGCGAGGAGCTTCATTTCCAATAGCATGGAAATTTTATTCATATATTTTTTTGTACCGGTTTTTATCTCGCTTTACATTTAATCGGTTACCAATTGATTTCTATTTTCTGTCCTTTCTCTAAAGTAATTTCTTTTTGTTTCTCTGCGCAAATAATATTTGTCGTTCCGCCGTTTTTAGAGCGAACGCTGAGCGTTATTAAAGTTTTATTTTTCCATTCCATCGAAATCTCGAAACCGCCTCTTGCGCAGATTCCTTTTACAGAACCGCTGTCCCATGCATCCGGCAATGCAGGCAACAATCTTATTTCATTTTCATCCGACTGCATCAGCATTTCGATTACTGCTGCAGCTCCACCAAAATTACCGTCAATCTGAAAAGGAGGATGAGCGTCAAATAAATTTGGGTAAGTTCCGCCTCCGCCGGAATAATTTGTTTTCATTCCGTCCGGGTCAACGGACCGAAGCAATTCGCGGTACATTTTGTATGCATGATTGCCGTCCCAGAGTCTTGCCCAAAGATTTATTCTCCATGCTTTAGACCATCCTGTAGATTCATCGCCTTTTATTTCAAGCGCTTTGCGGCAGGCGTTTGCCAGTTCGGGAGTTTTATCAGGAGTAATTTGATGCCCCGGAAATAAACCGAATAAATGCGACTGATGTCTGTGGTGTGGATCTTCATCTTCCCAATCATAATACCATTCTTGTAAATTTCCTTTCTCACCAACCTTGTATGGATGGAGACGCGATAGAGCGCTTTCCAGTTTAGCTCGAAAATCAGAATCGGCATTAAGAGTTTTTGATGCTTCGATAGTATTTTTAAAACACTCCCGTATCATTGCTAAATCCGCGGTTCCTCCGTACAAAGTTGCGCCATGATATCCATCCGGAGTTACGTATTTATTTTCCGGCGAAGTAGAGGGGGAGGTTATCAACTTGCCGTCTTTATCTTCAACCAACCATTCAAGACAAAATTGAGCAGCGCCTTTCATAATTTCGTATGCATCGTTTTTCAAAAACATTTTGTCTTGAGTAAATAAATAATGTTCCCATAAGTGCGTACTCAACCAGGCTCCTCCCATATTCCAGTTTGCCCAGGACGGATCGCCAAAACCAAAATTTCCTACTGGATTGCTCATCGCCCAAATATCGGAATTATGACACGCAGCCCATCCATTTACTCCATAAAAAGTTTTGGCAGAAATTTTTCCCGTTGTCGAAATATTTTTTATGAAACTCAACATCGGAAGATGCATCTCGGAAAGATTAGTGTTTTCCGCCAGCCAATAATTTTCTTCGGCGTTGATGTTGATTGTATAATTGCTGCTCCACGGTGGACGAATATACGGATTCCAAATTCCCTGCAAATTTGCTGGTACTCCTTTCGTTCGCGAGCTGCTTATTAATAGATAGCGACCGTATTGAAAATATAGGATTTCCAAATTTTTGTCCTCTTTACCTTCGGTATAACGTTTCAAGCGTTCGTTTGTAGGTAAATCCGGTGCTTCTGTTTTCCCAAGATTTAAACCGACGCGGTTAAAATATTTTTGATAATCTTGTACATGCGCTTGTTTTAATTTTGTATAAGATTTTTGAGAAGCGCCAGTCAATTGTTTGCTTGCCAGCTTCTCATCATTCAATCCTTCTTTTACCGGGTCTTTATCGAATCCGTTAAAACTGGTGGCAACGGAAACAAAGATAACTGCTTCGGTGCCGCCCTGTAAACTAATCGTACTATCGGTTGCCACTATTCTGCCGTCTGTGTTTTTAATTTCCGATAAAGCCGTAAACCTTGTTCCTTTGTTCTCATCGAAGGCTACCGCATTGGGCCTATCGCCCATATAACTGGGCTCGGCATGAATTGGGGCATAACCTTTTGCTTTCAAAATATTATTTGCAGAAGATATAGTATTTTTCAACAAGCTTTCAAACTTGATGTCGAAACTTAAAGCTCCTTTTTTGCTGGATGTAAGTTTGATTGCCATAATTTGATCGGGATGCGAAATAATATATTCGCGGGTAAATTTTACGCCGTTTACTTCGTAGCTTACTTTGGAAATAGCATCGCCAATGTTTAGCTCGCGATAATAATTTTGCGGAGTCCCATCATGATGGAATTCTATAAACAACGTGCCTAGCGGCGCAAATGACTCGGAAAATTTCCCCTGAAGTTTTTTGTTAAGTTCATCGGCTAATTTATAATTTTCATTTTTCAAGGCCTCTCTAATTGCCGGAACATTTTTATAAGCTTCCGGATTCATGTTTGCGTTTACAGGTCCGCCGGACCAGAGTGTAGCATCATTCAAAAATATTTTATCTGAATTGACGCCGCCGAAAACCGATGCGCCCATCTTTCCGTTTCCAAGCACAAGACTTTCCTCAAAAAAATTTGCAGGTTGTTTATACCACAAAGTATTTGTGGATTGCGAATAAGCTAATTCCAAGCCGATTAGCGAGATGAGAATAGTTAAAATGATGATATCTTTTTTCATAGGCTGAACCATATTTGAGTATTAAAAATTTATTCGAATACCGAAAGAAATATTTTTTATTAATTAAATTTCTATTTCTTAATTGATAAACGGTATAATTTCGCACCGTGACGTTTTATAACAGGCGAAAATTCGTCCGTAAAAACACCCAGGTTCTTACCACTCCATAAATCTTTTATTGTGCATGAAGCATAAAGACCAAGCTGTTCTAATTTAATTGGGACTTTTATAGAATCTGCAGGAAGTGGTCCGGCAGGATCTTTAGTGAAAACCAAAAATTTAACACTTGCCCCTTCGGTATGTTCAATACATTCCTTGTCTAGTCCGGCTTTTGCAGTAAATCGATTATAACCTTCGGGAATATCAAATTCTATAATTGAAATAGAATGAGTGCCGATGCCGTTCTGATAATCTTTGCCTTCGACATTTAATGTATTACCGGCAACACTTTTGTTTTTTGTTGGTTGTCCCCAACCCGAAGTTGCTTTTATCCAATTCAAATCTGTTAGATTTAAGATTCCTTTTGGTCCTATGAGTTTTGGTTCAATCCAATCGGCGTGGTCCCAATTATTGCCGTTAACTGCATCGGCAACAACTAAATATAGTTTTCTCGAATTAGGTATATCGATGTCAATATCGATGCTTTGTTTCTTATTTGATGCAGAGACAAGATCGCTTTTCCACAAAGCTTTGCTTTCAATAATTTGTTCTTGATCTTCCGCATTAAATACAGCTAAAAATTTATCACTGGTTTTTTGATCATCGGCTGTCCATGCAACGATATCGCCATTTCTGAAAAGTTGTTTGTTGTTTTGGCTGAACTGATTAACATAGAGAACTTCTTTATTGGTAATCAATGAAAGCGTGAACGCATCGTTGCTTGGTAAATCGCCTCCAAACATTAACGGAGAACGAAAGATTGCAAAGAGCGACATCAAACTTATTTGTTCATCTCTTGAAAACCTGCTCATCCGGTCGTCGCCGTTTTCGGCTCTTATTCCGATGCGACCAAGCGGAAGCATATCTGCATCGGGAAAATGTCCATTGTCGATATGGAGTGCCCAACGATTGCAAACATCAAAATGTTCTTTGAACTGTGACCAGTTATCCCAAAAATCTCCAATGATGCGCCACATGTTTGCGTGGTTTATAATATGATCGGCGTTTACTATTGGAGTCTCGCCCGGCGATGTGCTTAAAACAATTTTGCGTCCGGTCCTGTCAATTGCATTCCGAATCATTTCAATTTCTTTGGTGTGATAAGGAACCGAGAGGTCGTCAATTTTTATAAAGTCAATTCCCCATGATGCGTACAGCTTGAATAAAGAATTATAATATTCCTGCGCGCCGTCTTTTTCTGCAACAACAGTGTACATATCTCTAAGCCATCGACATTGACCTTCCGGAGAATATATATCATGAGCTTTAGCTTTACTTCCAAGTATAGGAGTATTTTTTTTAACCGCTTCAACCGGAATTCCGCGCATTATATGAATGCCGAATTTCAAACCTTTGCCATGGACATAATTAGCCAGCGCTTTAAAACCTTTTCCATTTGCTGCCGAAGGAAAACGTAAAGTGCTTGGCAAAAGGCGTCCGTATTTATCCATCACATAAATCGGATCAGTCTCGTTGTAACTGTGTGCTTTGTCGTTTTGAACGTACCATCTGATGTCAACAACAATATACTGCCATCCGTATTTTTTTAAATACTTTGCCATGTAATCGGCATTAGCTTTCACTTCATCTTCAGTAACTGTTGGACCATAACAATCCCAACTGTTCCAGCCCATTGGAGGAGTTAAAGCCCAACGAGTAAAATTTTGTCCATAAAGAATTGTGCTAAAAAATATCAGAGTTATAAACAACATGATTCTTTTCATATTCATATTTCCTAGCGGTGTATTTTCAAATTTTTTCAAATGTTTGATCATTGAAGAGAAAGCAAGTAAGGCGGAATTAGTTGTTTTTCAATATTGTCGCTGCTATACTGAAGTTTTAATTCTTCACCTCCGTTCTTCTCGAAATATTCAACTTTGATACTATGGCTGCCCGTTGAAAAATGAATTGTTGCAGATTTTTCAATTGCTGCATGTGTCATATCATTATCAATGAGTTGCTTACCATCTAGAGAAAGACGGCTGCCGTCATCTGATGTCAAATAAAATGTGTAGTCTGCTTCTTTTGTGATCATCATATTCGAATTAAAAACCATTCCAAAGTAATCCCGGCTGGAATTAATACCATTAAAATTCACTTCAAAGCATGTTCCGGTTTTCTTGGGTGTCAGTGTATTAAAGTCCGGCAGCTTATCCCATGTGCCTTCATAGTATTTATAATAAACGCCATTAACCTTCGGATCAACGATAGAAAAAATTTCTGATATCGTTAGGCTTGGTGAAAATCCATTCTTAAACGTTTTTACTTTGAGTTGTGCGGATTCCTTAATGATCAATGGTTTAGAATATAGAGTTGAAGATGCAAGCGGTTCGGAACCATCAAGTGTATAACGGATTTCAACATCAGTTTCTTTCGATTGGACTTCAACAGAAATAGGTTTGTTACTCAAATTTTTTTCAAAAACAATTCTGGGCTTTGCACAATAAGCCGTCATTTCCATTTTAAGGACCCATGCATAATCGCAAGGTTTATTTATGAAAATACTTTCCGGGATTTCTATGCTTAGTTCATTGTTATTATAAGTGTAGTTCAAGTTTTGGTCTACACCCAGCATTTTAATTTTAGAATCATTAATGATAGAAACTTTTTTTGTTTTGATGTTTTTATCCAGCTTGTTTAATACAATCATATACAAGTACTTGCTATCCTTGCTTTGTGTAAACCGGATATTGTCGCCGTCGTTCCAGGTACGATAAGTACGGGATGAATAGATCGCTTCGCCATTTATTTTCAACCAATTGCCTATTTGCAGTAAACGTTCCTGCATAATTACCGGAATGGTGCCGTCGGCATTTGGGCCAATATCCAGCAATAAGTTTCCGCCCTGGCTCACTGTAGTAGTAAGTATGTTTATCAATTCGCTTGGTGAGCGATAGTCTTCAAAATCTTCGTTGCGATTGAATCCAAACGATGCGCCGATTCCTCTATTTTCTTCCCAGGGATGTTCCTCGGTCATTTCTTTGTTTGCCAGACCGCCATATTCAGTGCAAAAGTATCCGCCATGATAGCTTCGTGTTTCACTACCCCAGCGGTCGTTTATCACCACATGGTCTTTCACATCGGATTCATTATAAAGCCAGGCGATTAATTCCGGAGTTTTCCATTGTGCGCTGGTTTTTTCCCATTCTCCGTCCGCAAATATTATTGAAGGTTTGTAACGGGTAACAACATCTTTAAACTGCGGGATGAAGTGACTGTTTACAAAGTCTTCAAAATTATTTCGATACATTGGATTGAACCATTCATAGAGCGAATAATAAAAACCCATTTCCAAACCACGTTTTCTTCCTGCTGCTGTTAGTTCCCCAAGCAAATCTTTGTGAGGACCAATATCTACGCTGTTCCAATTAAAACTTTGAGGGCTCGGCCATAAACAAAATCCTTCATGATGCTTTGATGTGGGTACAATATATTTTGCGCCCGATTTCACAAACAGCTCAGCCCATTTATCTGCATCAAACAATTCGGCTTTAAACATTGGTGCGAAGTCCTGGTATTTGAAATCTTTGCCATAAAGTTTAACATGATGTTTGTAAGTTGCACTCGTAGTATCCCTCAAGTAACTCCAATACCACTCCGAGTAAGAACCTTTAGGACCCCATGCCGGAACTGAATAAACACCCCAATGAATGAAAATCCCTAATTTGGCATCCACAAACCATTCCGGTACTTTTCGCGTATCGAGCGACTCCCAATTGGGCTGATATTTTTGGGTTTGCAGATTTATGCTGCATAAAAGCACAGAAAGTAAAAGTAAACTATTTTTTTTCATAGCAATACCTTGTGAAAATTTTATATACTATTGAATAATCCCAAATTCTAAACCATCCACTGCAAGCAATTAATTATTCATATTTGTACACACTACACTTTTCAATACTTAAACCAAAGAAAGAAAATCTCCATGCCCGGCCTTGATCGTCCTCATCACCGTTCAAGCGTCTTCCAGGAATCCAAACACCATTTCGGAAAATTCCTTCATCAACATTTCCGATACCAATGAGTTCCATACTTTTTGTTTTAGAATAGAAACGTACTCTGAATCCGCTTCCGGCTCCAATGAATTTATCTGGTCCATCTGTCATAACAATTCCATAACCTAATTTTGCTTTGCGTCCGAAAATTTCATCCAGCGAAACTTCAACTCTATAACCACCCATATCGTAGTTGATAACAGGATTTTTTTCATCAACCACAAAACCGTTAATTTCACCGGAAACTTGTTTCGCAAGTATAAGCGGACTCAACTGCTTAAGAATATTATAACTTTTGCTTAATGATGTTTCTTTAGGATCTTTGGGTTTTTCGGGGCCAAAAGACATAACACCTAACCTGTCTATTCCAAAAGGAGAAACGCCAATTGCGTTATACGAACCAATCGCAACAAATACATTGCGGGCGCCGTCATCACCGCTATTCATTTCAGGAATAAAGAGTGGGTTCCCGCGTTGAGTAAAATCCTTGCAGCGTTTTTCGTAATCAGGCACATAAATATCAGGAGCTAACATATCAACAGCCGGAGCGCCGACTTGCCATATATCGATTAGATGTGCCAATGGCCCGCCGCTAGGATAAGTCCCGGGAGTAGAGCAGCATTCTTGATTGAGCCATGCGTTAGCATACATTGGAATAGGATATTCTTTTTTCCCGGCCATAGTTACTTTGTTTACGTAACGAGCGTAATTCCAAGCCATAAAAATTTCATCAGTCTGTTCTCCCTTTCCGAAAACATCTTCCCAGTTGCCCGAGGTTTTAAAATTATATCTAGCCCAGATATCATGTAATACCGGTACCAACTCATTTTTATTTTTGACCAGGTATTCTATCAACTCTTTTGGAACCGGCGCTGTAAAGGCTGCATTGGCAATTTCGGAACGATCGCGTGAATCACCGAGTATGCCAACCTCATTTTCAATCTGCATCATCAATACAGTATGTTTGTTGCCATCCGCTTTACGGATATGTTTCATGAGAGCCGAAAATGCATTCGCATCGGCTTCTACATTAGCTTGTGAAAATGTAGAAAGAACTTCTACGGTGGAATCTTTCTGAATTTTTACACGGGGATATTTCTTGTAATTTTCTTTAATCCAAATCGGCATATAGCTGGACATACCGTTCTTCCAACTCGCCAACCACAAGAAAACAATTCGCATATTATTTTCACGCGCACCTTTTATCAAACCATCAACCAGACTGAAATCGAATTTTCCTTCTGCGGGTTCTATTAATTCCCATGAAAGGGGAGTGACCACAGTATTAAAATTCAAATCGTTAACATGCTGCCATAATGGTTTCATATACTCAAGGTTCGATGAGGTTGAATTGTTAAGTTCTCCGCCGACGATTAGAAATGGTTTTCCGTCTACATAAAGTTGAGTGACCTTTCCATGCTTAACAAGTTGCGGTATACCTTCAGCATTTTGTCCTTGTTGATTTGCGCTAATTTGTGAATTAAAGAAAAACATAATGAAAATAAGAACAGCTATTCCTAACGAAATGTGTTTTTGTAATTTCATAAGATTAATGCCCTCGTTGTGTTAGTGATAATTTAAATTAATTTCTTATTTCCTCATTACAATGCAATTAAATCTCTATTAAATAAATCACACTTTTAATAATCATAGTGTTTTTAAATTTTCATCAATTCATCCAAAACAAAATTATTTTTTCTGCACTTTCACGGCCTTACCATTATAGAGAATAGTTTTCGAAATACTAACAGGATAATTTATTCCTGTGCCTACACCTCTATCTACCCACACAATTTGAATGGTACGTTTATTCAGCATTTCATTAAAAGATCCTTGCCTTTCACCAATAGTTAGCATTTGACTTTTTTCGTTCCACGCAAACGGAATGATTGAGGATTTTCCCTTTTGATAATTGAAATTGTCTCCTTCATCTTCGTACAATTTAAACAGTCCGTCAGTACCAGTGTAAACTCGTAATTCGAGTGTATCGGCTTTACTTTCGTTTGCGTATTGCATAAATGGTCCCATAGGAATAATTGAACCGGCTCTTACGTAAAGCGGTATAGTGTTAAGAGGCGCTGCGGCGATAATAGTTGTACCTTCTTTAATTTTTTCACCAGTCCAGAAATCGAACCAACCACCGGTTGTTAATGGTAGATATACACTTCTGCTTGTTGCAAACTGCCGGGTAATAGGACAAACCATAATTTCATTTCCAAACATGAATTGATCTTGAAGGTCCAACGCATTAGTATCGTATGCAAAATCCATAACTAGTGCACGATGAATAGTAAAGTTTTCATTTGTAACCTTAGCACCCATAGTATATATAAAAGGCATTAGTCTATAACGTAAGTTTGTATATTGTAAAAGAATTTCCTGTGTAGGTGTGTTGTAATTCCAAAAAGGAGTTTGACGGCAACCGTGTACCCTGAATATTGGGAGGAACGTTCCGTATTGGTACCAACGAACCAACAATTCAGGATATTCCGGGGAATCGGCAAATTTATCCGGCACAAAGCCACCAATATCTACTGTCCAATATGGCATTCCGGTTAAACAATAATTTAAACCGGCCGGAATTGATTTACGAAAATTAGTCCATGTTGGGCCAATATCTCCCGACCATGTGGTTGTGGCGAATCTTTGCTGTCCGACAAATGATGATCTTGTTAAAATGTATGGACGTTTTGTGCTTGATGTACTCAGTTGACCTTCGTAAACGCCTTTTTTTGCCATGAGCGGATATGCATTTAAATATCTATTGCCAGATCCCATTGCAGTATATGCTTTTGAAAAATCGTAACCCCATTCTGGTTCAGAGGCATCCATCCACCAGCCATCGATACCTTTGGCAAACAACCTATCATTCATAAATTGCCAATACATTTTGCGAGCCGCCGGGTTAAATGCGTCGTAAGCAGCATTAGGCGATTCATCTTTAATTACAAATCCTTCTCCAGAATTATTTTTGTGTGTTTCCTGCACAGCCAACAAATAATTATTAGCATACATAGCATCGTAAACATCAGTACCTTTATTGATTCGCGGCCAAACAGAGATTATTATATGTGCGTTTTTTTTGTGCAAGTAGTCGATCATTGCGGTTGGATTTGGATATCTTTCGCTGTCAAAAAGATGCGATCCCCATAGGTTTTGTTTGGGTTCAACTTGCCAGTAATTTGCGTCCTGTACAATCACATCAACAGGTATTCTGCGCTTGCGATATCCATCAATGATTCCTTGCATTTTGTCTTGTGAGTCCCATACAAATTGGCTCATAAATAAACCATAGGCCCATTTGGGATAGAGCGGGGCTTTTCCTGTAATAGTTCTAATACCATCAACAACCTTGTCGGCGTTTCCTCCATAAATAAAATAATAATTTATTTCATCACCAACGTTCGAGCGGAAGGACATAGTTTTTCCCATTTTGGGAGTACGGCAGGAGAGTTTTACTTTTTCTAGAAATGCTACTTTACCTAATGGTTCTTGAGCATTCCAAGATAGTCGTGCAGAGGCACCGCCGCTATTCTCGTAATATTCAATTACTATATCGTATTCTTTCCCTTCTTCAAGATCCAGAGTATAGTTGTCAATCATAGGAGAGCGATCGAACCAACTCTCAAGAACTTTTTTACCATTGACGAATAAACGTACGCCATCATCTGTAGTGAGGTCTATCGTAGCATTTTTTAGGTTCTTTGAGCCAATGATTTTACCTGACCAACGCACCGAAAATAAATCGTTCTTAAAACCATCTTTAGGAGAACCATTTCCCCAATCGAAATCAATTACTTTATCAATGCGTACAAATGCTGGTGTACCGGCGAGATCTTTATTATCAAAGTATTCACCTAATAATCCTGTCTCTCCCGGCTTCCCATCCTTAGGTCGGAGATATTCCGTAGAAATAGTAGGATTAATTGGTTTAGAAATATTTTTCACTTGGAAATTGTAGGTTTTACCTGCATCTAATTTTACTTTAAAAATTCTTGTATTATAAACTACTCCCGCATAGTGAGCATAGACCAATGAATCGTCCATGCGCACTTCTATTGGCTCCGAATCTTCTTTCTGAAGAACAAATGTATACTCGCCTGTCTCTTCGGCTTTATATTCAACACTCAGATTGTTGTTGTCGCTGGCTTTTAATGCAACCGGATTTAGTTCGGCATTAAATTCGGTTAGCGAATAATTATCCCAAAACAAACCGTAGCCTTTGCTTGATACTACAACAGGCATTGCTATTGCAGTATTTTTTTGTTGCATTAGCATATATGCATTATTCCAGTTCATAATATCGTATTGGTATTGGCCAATGCCGTAAACAGCTTCATCGTTTGATGAAACCCACTTTTGATAAACTACATAAGCCGTATCTACAAGTGAGTTGGCGCTTTCAACGTTTCGTCCGTTTTCGCTTTCACTTAAAATTGATTTGCCGTTTGCATCAAAAAAACTGACAGCGCCTGTACTTTTTGACACCTTGGCAGAAATTGATTTTGTTTTTGCCTCAATAAATTTTTCATTGTCTATCACATTGTATTTTACAGGCAGCCATTCTTTATCAAGTATTGATAAACTTTTACGTTGTGAAAATTGTCCCGAAGGTGAATAAACTACTCGTACAATGTTTTCTGAGTAGAATTCCAACTTCAGTTTGCCGGTGTTAAACAAAAAGACTAAACTGTTCTGTTGCTTTTCAAACGATATAACTTTATCGTTATAAGTAATTGGCTGAGCAAATATGCCCATGCTGAACAAGAGAAAATAGATTAAAGTTAGTGTCCTTTTCATTGTCTTGTGTCCTGTGTGTTAGAATATTATACTGGCATTGTGTATTAATTTAGGTAATTGAATTAAATGAGAGCTGTCAATGAGTAATTTCTTCATCGTATATTATCATTTTTTATGAAACAGCAATTGTGAAAATAAATACAAATCATTTTTCCAAACATTAAAGTCATGCTGACCGGATTCTAGATACCAAATATGCGGCACATTCTTTTTCACTAGATAATCATGTGTACGCTGACTGATTTTTAAAAGGTCATCCTGATCCCCACAAGAAATCCAAAGCAGTTTTAATTTTTTAACGGCTTCACCGGGATTTGGAATCAGCAGTTCGGGTTCTTTTGTATTGGGTGCTGAAGAAAATCCGCCCACCCAAGCAAATGTCTCTAGATGTGCTAAACCGAAATTTAATGATTGACCTCCGCCCATCGAGAGACCCGCAAGCGCGCAGTTATCCGGACCGGTTAATACCGGGTAGTTCGATTCGATAAATGGGATTAAGTCATTGAGCAAATCTTTTTCAAAAGTTTCAAACGCTTTTACTTTTTTGGGATCGAAAATATTTCCCTCCGACCTTTCGTTAGGCATTGCACGTCCGTTAGGTAAAACCACAATCATCGGAACTAATTTTTTCTCAGAATAAAGATTGTCAAGAATAATATCGGGTCTTCCGTTCTTGTACCACTCAGTTTCGTTGCCGCCAATACCATGCAAGAGATAAAGCACCGGATATTTTCGATCTGCAGAAAATCCGGGTGGTGTGTAGATCATAAATTTTCTTGTTGTTCCAACAGTGCTTGATTTGTATTCTTTGGTAAGAATTTTCCCGTGTTCAATATTTTCTTTTAAAGAATCGAATCCGGTTGGAGGCGGCATTAATCCTGTCTGTAAAAATGTATCACGATTTCCGGTTGTAGTAGAATCATAAAAGGATTTTACGCCAGACGGAATTATTTTTTTAATATTGCTTTTACTATCGAAGTTAAGGCTATCTATGCAAAGTTGCCTCAACACAAAACTTTCTTTTTGAGGAAATATTCTATGATAAAGAATATAATCCTGTCTGCCTACTGAAAAGACTGTATGGTGTCCCGGTCCGTATGTAGTGCTGTCGCTCGATGTTTTTAGAATTGGACTGTTAACTCCTTCCGTCCATGGACCGAACGGAGTCTTACCGGTTGAGTATCGGATTTTATATGTTGGATCAATTGCCTTTCCTTCGGAGTACATCAAATAATAAGTACCATTTCTTTTCAACATATAAGGCGCTTCAAAATAATTTGGGGGAGTTACATCTTGCGGGCGACCATCAAAGCTGATCATATCATTTTTCAATTTCACAACAAAGCATTTACCATTTACCCAACTCAATCCGGAACCCCAGTAAACATAAGCTTGACCGTCTCCGTCTATAAAACATTCGGCGTCAATCATGTGATATCCGGGAAAGACTTTGCTGTTAATAAGCGGTGAGTTATCTTTTTTTGCGTTCTTCCATGGACCGAGTGGACAATCACTGACACCAACCCATATTTCGCTGCCGACGGAAACATACATATAAAATTTTCTGTTCTTCGCTTTTACAACCGACGGTGCCCAAACCATTGCGCCCCACGATGTTGGACTTGTGCATAATTTTTTTGTGGGCCATTCAATATGTTTTCTTATAAAGTTTTTAAAATCTTTCGTTTCGAAAACAGCAAGTTCATCTCCGCCCCAAGGATCGATGGTGGCGTATAAATAATACACCCCTTCGTATTTTACAATAGTAGGGTCGGCAAAATATCCATTTATAATAGGGTTAGAAATAAAATTTTCTTTGTTTTGGCAGTAGGCGGATGAAAAGCAGCTAATTAAAAATATTATTGCTGTAATTTGTTTCATATTTTTTTTTACTCAAGCAGGTTTTGATTTTTATTTATTTATTGCCGAAGAAAAATTCACGCCGTTTTTTATCTATTAAATGCTGACAGAACTCTTGTCTATATGCCACGTACTATTGAGGTTTGCTGGGTTTCGTTTAAATTCATTGCTCTAAACCAACTCTATGGAGGATACTTCTAAAATACATACTACACTGTTCATATCCAAAATTCCGTGTATATATGAAAATTCTGAATTATGATTGACCTCTTCGGAAAAAGAATGCATGAATAGCGTTACAACCTGTTTTAGATTTCAAGATGTAATTAATTCTTATTTTTGAAGAAGCAGAGACAGAACGAGAGCAAAGATTTCATCATAATAAATTTTTATATGTTAATTTGCGAAGCGTAAAAAATAGTGTTTATATTTTAAAATCATTACCTTGATAATGTATGAGGTTTTTGATAAGCACAATTGATGAAATAAAAAAACTTTTAAGAATTTTAAATTGTTTCAAGTAGATTAATTCATAAAATTCTTATTTACCAATTTCAGTGATAGATTGTAATGAAAGATCATGATGCACAACAAAAATATTCAAGACGGAAATTTTTAAGCACACTTGGGACAGCATCTGCCGCATTACTTACAGCTCCTTATCTTAAATCAACAAATATTTTTGCTTACGGTAGCGCAAACAGTACAAATTATTTAGCGCAAGTAGCTGTTACCCAAGCAGTTTCTTATGACCGGGCTTTAATCAAGGCAAAAGTTCAACACTTATTTGAATCGATAGGCGGGATTAGAGATGTAGTAAAATTTGGAAATAAAGTTGCCATCAAAATAAATTTAACCGGGGGCTCGGGTTCTGCCTACAGTGCACTGCTCGGGGGCAAACCAATAACCGAATCCATGTGGACACATCCTGAAGTTCTACGCGCAGTATGTGAATTAATTATTGATTGCGGTGTAAGTGGAAATAATATTTATATTGTTGAAGCTCTCTGGGATGCCGAATCCTTCAATAATTTTGGTTACCAAGATGTACAGACTAGTCTTGGTGCTCAGATGGTCGATCTGAATTCCCCAGCGCCCTATTCCAATTTTATTGATAAAGCAGTAGGACCAAATCAATCTTACTATAGTTCTTTTAAAGTCAATCAAATCTTAAGTGATGTTGATGTTTTTGTATCAATCGCTAAAATGAAACAGCATTCTGAAGCGGGAGTAACCGGTGCAATTAAAAACCAAATTGGTATGGTTCCAAAACAATTATATGTAACTTCTGAAAAAAGTCGTCGAGATGCACTCCATACAAAAGATGGAACGGTATCATCAACTACACATTTGCCGATATCTATTTGTGATTTATGTTTAGCAAGACCAATTCATCTTTCTATTATAGACGGTATTAAAAATGCAAGAGGAGGAGAAGGAGTTTGGAATCCGGCATTCTGTGTTGCAGAAGATAATGTCTTGTTAGCAGGAAAGAATCCAGTAGCTACCGATAGTGTTATGGCTTATCTCATGGGTAATAATCCCGATGCTGCAAAACTTCAATTACCAAGTGGCGGACAATGCGATAATTACTTGCAGTTGCTAAATCAAAAAGGGATAGGACCAAATCGTTTAAGCGATATTGAAATTGTTGGTGACGGTGCCGGTTTAGTTACATCTGTTGATTCTAAATACAGTGTAAAAATACCGAATGATTTTGAACTCTATCAGAATTATCCGAACCCTTTTAACCCTTCAACAACATTTAGATTTCATTTGCCGTCAGTAGAATTTGTGACAATCAATATCTTTAATATTATTGGAGAAAAAATAGAGACTCTTATAGAAGAAGAAGTTCCTCAAGGAATCCACGAACTTCATTGGATGCCCAAAGGTATTTCAAGCGGAGTTTATTTTTGTGAAATACGGGCAGGCAAATTTTCCGATCGGATGAAAATGATTTATCAGAAATAATACTGCGGATATAAAAACACAAATTTCATTTTGGATAGCATAATATTATTTATAAACCATTCACAGTCAAAATAAATTTATTAAGCTCTAAAGTCTGTAAAATCTCTTCCACATATTTACATTCTTCATTAGGTAGCGAAGCAATTTCATCTTTCAATATTCGTTGTCCATATCCAAAACTCCGTGCACAGATAAAAATATTGAAGAACCATTAGAAAATTTATTACCGATTGATCATATATATAATAGATGGGAAAAATTTTTATTGGCACGATTTGATCATTGTCGTTTTTTATAACACTGAATCTATTGATTTAAATGAATTCGGTGGAGAATAAGTTATTCTCCGAAAGAAAAAGAAAATAGATTTCATTATTTTATTACGGATCTAGTTTTGAATAGGGACACAGGTCACCCATATATCCGAACTATTTTTTGTGTCGGGTTATTTCTAAAGTATGCAGCACATTTTTGAATTGATTATTCCTATCCAATTAGTTTGAACCAGATTTCCGTTTGGAATAATTCACGAATGTAATTATGTAAAATCGCTTCAATAATTTATTCTGCAGGAATCGCCGACCGCAGAGTGACCGGTTGAGTCTGAATTTTTATCACTGCTTGTTGTAATCCTTCGGAGGTAGCTTTTAATATCAGCTCACCAGGTTGCATTGTCGATTGCACAATTACTTGAGCCAATCCGTTGAATAAGCTGCGCTTCCATTGAGGTGAAGGAGAGATTATCTGTACCAAACCCGGATCAGTATTTGGTTCATCCCATTGGTATGTTTTCCTGAATCGTTTTCCAATAACGGCATAATCATTTTTGCCGGACGAAATAATTTTATGATCGAGCCGGTAAGCTTGGTTTGGAGCGTCACGCTTAATATTGGACGCGAGCAAATGCCCATTGACATATATCGACTGATTCTCAACAATACTTTTTGTAAATAGATTTACTTCGGTTTCGTTTGTGATATCGGGTAACTCAATCGTTCCACGAATTACTATAAGCGTGTCAATATAAACACGCCAATCGTCACTTCTTTGACTTCTTAATGCTGGTTTCCATGCCGAGTCATCAAATCCGGCAGCTACTTCGGGTCGATCATTCAGATTGTTCACAGCCAACTCTTTCATGTTTTCAATTTTTGCAGTCTTTACAGTTTCAAAAAATCTATCGGGCTCGTGACTTGACGGATCACCATTACCCACTCCGATAATTTTTCCTGGTCCATCCAGGCTAAAATTAATTTTGCTGCTGTCGTTAGGCACAATTACACCATTGAGATCCGAAACTTGTACGGTAATTACCGAAACGTCTTCGCCGTCGGCTAGGATAACTTTGCGATCTGTAATCATTTGAATTGTGGCCGCATCTCCAGACGATTCAATTTTCTTTTCCAAAATTATTTTATTTTCTTTATAGCCGCGGGCAGCCAAAATACCTAGCTGATAATTAACCATCCATTCCAAATGACCATTTTGCGGCATATCTTTCTTACCAAGACTTTTGTCATTTAACAGCAGTTCAACCTGTTCGCAATTACTATACACAATTACTTTGGTTTCCTGTCCTTCATGGCCTTTCCAATTCCAATGAGGGAAGATGTGCAAAACGTTGTCTTCACCCCACCAAGATTTCAAGTAATAAAAAATATCTTTTGGGAAACCGCATAGATCAATACATCCGGATTGATTGATTACTGCAGGCCAGTTATACGGATTCGATTCGCCCCGGTAGTCGAAACCTGTCCAATAGAACAAACCTGCGAGAAACGGACGGGCTGCATAGAATTGCCAACCTGATTCGGTCCCCGCATTCTCCGGTATACGATAGGTTGGTTCCATATGCGCTTTCTGATCATCAGTAAAGTAAATACCTCGTGTTTGCTTGGTATTAGTTTCTTCGGTGCCAATGCCTGCTTGCCAAGGAAATTTTTTATGATGTTCATCTATATTACCCTGGACTATATAATTATATCCCATCACTTGCATAACCATTCCGGTACCGTTATCCCACCCGCCGCTTATTGCAGTTGTGAATGAACGTGATGAATCAAGACGTTGTGCAAAAGTCTGCATTGTGGTTGCAATACGTGCACCTTTTATATTACTTTCAATAGCCCATTCTTCATTACCAAGCGACCACAAAATAACACTCGGATGATTACGGTCGCGCTTCATAAATCGTTCTAAACAATTAAGATGTTCTTCGTTAATTCCCATCAACCGGTTCTCATCTAATACAAGCATACCCATGCGGTCGCACGCATCCAATAATTCCGGTGAAGGCGGGTTGTGAGAAGTGCGGATGGCGTTACTTCCCATATCTTTTAATTGTTTGATACGAAATTCTTGTAAAGCATCGGGGATTGCAATCCCAACTCCAGCATGATCTTGATGGTCATTTGTGCCTAATATCTTTAGATGTTTTCCGTTAAGAAAAAAACCTTCATTCGCATCAAAGCGAACTGTACGTATGCCAAAATTAGTTTCATACGTATCCACTATTTTTCCTTTAGAACGAATTACCGTTTTTAATTTATGTAAGTAGGGCGTTTCTATAGACCATAACTTGGGATTTACAACTTTGAATTGACTAATATATTCTTTTTGATCACCTGCCTTGAGAGACAGATTCTTCATAGAACCGGATGCAATTGTTCTGCCTGATGAATCAACTATTAATTCCTCAATATTGAAAACCGAATTTTCTTTTGATTCATTTTTAACATTAGTCCGCGCTTTAATAACTGCACTATTCTTTTCCAGATCAGTTGTAATAAAAGTACCATCTTTAATAACATGAAGAGGAGATAGTTTTGTAAGCCAAACATGTCTGTAAATGCCAGCGCCTTCATAGAACCAGCCTTCTTCCATAGTAGCATCAACACGCACAGCAATAATATTATTACCGCCGTAATTCAGATAATCGGAAATATCATAACTGAAACCCAGGTAACCGCTGTGTTCGTTACCAAGATAAAAACCATTAACCCAAACAATTGAATTGCGGAATACACCGTCGAATTCGATAAAGATGTGTTTACCTAAATCAGATTCAGGAACTGAAAAATTTTTACGGTACCAGCCAACACTGTTTTCGGGGAAATCGCGACCAATGGCTCTATATCCGTGACTATGCCCGCCGCGTGCATCAAACGGAAGTTCAACGCACCAATCATGCGGTAAATCTAGTTTACGCCAGCCACGGTCATCAAAATTTATTGATGCAGCTCCATCTCCATAACCCGTCTTTGTAAAGTATGAGAAATAACCGCTGCCGTTATCGAAATCTTTTTTTGTATCGTAGGAATGCCCAAGAGCAAAACGCCAGCCGAAATCCATTAATAATTTTTCTCTTGCCGGAGACTGCTGTTGAGATTGTCCTTGCATTGAATGGACAATCATAAATAAAAATACAAGCATCGCATACTTAATAATAGATTTCATCGTTCTTGCCTTTGAGTTAGTTTTTAGACGATAGATGATTTTATTCTTGCAACCCTACCTCGGCTGGATGAAAGTTGAATATTCTGTTGATAACCAGACGAGGTTTTTATCCCCTCTCTTTTGTAATAGGTACTTGGCATTCTGCATTGAAGCAGTATTTAAAAATAGATGCAAAACCATTTGAGTTTACTTAAACTGATGCATATCAATAAAACGAGTTAACAAACTGAATCACTGGATCACCCTGAATATCAATTATACCACAATCAGTGCCAATACAAAGTTTTGTGTTAGTTATCGTAATGTTATATGCGATTGTCTAAAAATAAAAAAACAATGAACAACAAAAAACATGGATCAATAATATATTGACTCGAACTATTTTCTTGGAGTTAGTTTAAGAAACAATATATCACGACTATCAATATTAACCTCGAGATTTTTAGTTGTAGTTCCAATCACCTGGTTTTTCCAAATGTCTTTAATTTCGTAATCACCTTTCAGAAAACCAAAATGTTTCCAATTAATTCGTTGCGTGTATGACTGATCACCGGTATTGTGCCAACAAATAGCCCAATTACCATCAGAAAGTTCTTTTACATAAATCAGTTTGCTTAAATGATCCATATATAAATACGCTTGTTTACCAAGCTTATCCTGATCAATAGCAATGGCATCGCTGTTGGTAAGAATTTTTAGTATTTCGGGAGTCATTGTGCGCAGATCGTTTCCTGCCATCAATGGTGCAGCAAGCATACACCATAAGCTAAAATGAGAACGCGATTCGGTAAGCATGAGTCCGGGATTACCAACTTCAAGCATATCAGGATCGTTCCAGTGATCTGGTCCTGCATATTTTTCGAGACCTTCCTGAAGTTTCAAAATAAAGCGCATTCCGAGATCATACTCGCCCTGGCAATTATAACAATCTGTAATATCACCGGTTGTACGCCACAAATGTCCAACATCCTTAGCCCATTCCCATGGCTTACTGTTTCCCCATTCGCAAAGGCTGTACACAATTGGTCTCTTAGCAGCATATAAAGCATCGCGCATAATTGTATAAGTTTGACGGGCATCGGCAGTACCGTGATCGCACCAATCGTACTTCAGGTAATCAACTCCCCATGAAGCATAAAGCCGTGCATCCTGAAACTCGTGTCCCATTCCTCCGGGAAAACCATTACATGTTGTTTTACCTGCACAATTGTGAATTCCAAATTTCAAACCTTTGGAATGAATATAATCGGCTAATGCTTTCATTCCATTAGGAAATTTTTTGGGATCGGGTACTAGATTGCCTACACTATCTCGGGTTAATGCTTCCCAACCATCATCAATCACTACATATTCATAACCTGCGTCCTTCATACCACTGCTAACAATTATGTCAGCCACTTGTTTAATCAAGTCCTCTTGAATATTTGCTTCAAAAGTATTCCAGCTGTTCCACCCCATCGGCGGAGTTAATGCCAAACCTTCAAATTTTTGTGCATAGATTGAATAAGATAACAGCAGTACAAATAGAAAGTTTAATTTTTTCATTTAACAATTCCTCTTAATGAAAATTATTTTCTTGTTTATAACAATAGCATTCTGGAATTACAAATTCAACAAAGATGTCCATATCCAAAACCCCATGCAGATATAAATATGTACTAGTACAGATTGATTTCCTCGTGAAATAAATAGAAGGTTTGTTCTCTATATCAAATTTTGGCAAGGAATGGTTTCACATTATTACTGATTATTTAGAAATTCAAACTGTATTTGATTTTAATTTTCGAAGTAGCAGAGACTGAAAGAGAGTAAGGGTTTGAGCTTAATAAGTTTTTACATGTTAATTTATATAGCGTAAAATAGGTTATTGTTCAAAATCGTAAATTTTATAGAACCCGAAACTTTAGATAGGACAGATTATCATAAGTCAACATTCTCAACGAAGAGTTCTCCGGAATGCATTCATAATTATTCTTTACCCTCCGTTGATATTTTTATAAATTACCTGTCGATAATAATTCAATTCAAAAGAAAATGTTGTTGAGAAAATAACGGAGCGGTCATGAAAAAACAGTATTTTATCTATGCATTTCTATCAATTGTGTTATTAACCAATCAATCCTTAACACTCAATGCCCAAGTTAAAAATGTTAAGAACGGTATTGAGTTGAATACTACCGGACATAACTTGAAAATTCAGTTTTATGCGGATAACATTGTTCGGATTACAAAATGGTGTCCGAAAGGGACATACGAGAAATTGAGTTTATCCGTTATCAAAAAAGAATTACCCGATCTGAAAATTACTTCAGTGCAAAAAGGAGAGAACATTTTTCTCTCATCTGCAAAACTTATATTAAATGTGTCCGCAAAAGACGGCAACATTAAATATCTGACTAATGATAAATCCGAAATCTTAAAAGAAAAAGGAATACCGTTGTTTACTCCGATAGTTTACTATTCCGATTCTGGTTTTACTGTTAGACAAAGTTTTCAACTTACGTCCGATGAAGGTGTCTACGGACTTGGTGAACAAGAAGAAGGTTATTTCAATTTTCGCGGCAAAGACATTGTACTAACACAACCAAATGTTGGAGCGGCTAATTCTTTTCTTGTTTCGACAAAGAACTACGGAATATTATGGGATAACTATTCCAAAACCGTTTTTTCGGATAATAAAAACGGTACGTCGTTTTGGTCCGATATCGGCAACAACATCGACTACTATTTTGTTTACGGTACAAATATGGATGATGTAATTTCCGGTTATCGCGAGCTAACAGGTAAAGCCCCGATGTACGGCAAGTGGGCTTACGGTTACTGGCAAAGTAAAGAACATTATGGTACTCAGGCTGAATTGATGAGCGTTGCAACAAAATATAGAAAACTTAAATACCCGATAGACAACATAATACAGGATTGGGACTATTGGAATGGTGCTAAGAATTGGAGCGGAATGTTTTTTGATCAAACATTATTCCCGCGTCCGAAAGAAATGTGTGATAGTTTACACGCGATGAACTTTCATATAATTATTTCCATCTGGCCGGCGCTCGGACCCAATACGGAAATTTATAAAGAAATGAATCAACATGGATTTCTATACGATCCTGTCGGGTGGGCTGGATTCAAATATTATGATGCTTTTAATCCAAAGGCAAATAAGCTTTATTGGAAATATTTGAAGAGCGGTCTTTACTCCAAAGGACTTGACGGATGGTGGATTGATTCTACCGAACCCGATATAGTAAATGCTAATACAAAAGCATCCACTGAATACGAACTAAAAAAAATGGGAAGCAACTATCTAGGTTCATGGGCGAGATATTTAAATGCATTTTCACTTGCGATGACCGACGACATCTACAAAAATTGGAGAAGCGAGACTTCAGAACGACGTGCATATATTTTAACTCGATCAACTTTTGCAGGACAACAACGTAACGCTGCAACAACATGGTCAGGCGATATTGGCGCAAGCTGGAAAATTTACCGCGATCAAATTTCTGCCGGAGTTAATCATTGTATGTCCGGCATACCATATTGGACTTTCGATATCGGTGCTTTTGTTCTCGGTTCATATGGTGGTGTTTTTATGCAGGGTGGAAAAGATCCGGCTTACCAGGAGTTGTACACTCGTATGTTTCAGTTAGGCGCCTTCAGTCCAATTTTCCGTTCGCACGGTTCGGAAACTCCGCGCGAAATTTGGGAAATGGGTGAATTCACTAAACCGATTTTGAAGATTGATAATCTTCGTTACCGTCTCTTGCCCTACATTTATTCTTTAGCGTGGAAAGTAACGAATGATGATTACACAATTATGCGCGGATTGCCAATGGACTTTTCAACCGACAAGAAAACATATTCGATTGACGACCAGTTCATGTTTGGGCCGTCTATGATGGTTTGTCCAGTAACTGATTTTATGTATCATCGTCCGCCGGAATCGAGTGTGTTAATCGGCCCTAATTATTTTAAAACACCCGAAGGCAAACCGGGTTTGCTTGCCAAATATTATAAAGATCCGAACAGAAAAATTTTAAGCAAAGAACAGATCGATCCAGACATTGATTTCATTTGGTACACAGGTCGCCCAGATTATCTCACAGATTCAACATATGCCGCAACATGGGAAGGAAAACTTATTCCGAAAGAAACAGGCAAACATCAATTTCATTTAATTAGTTACGATCCGAAACGGATTATCTTAAATGGAGATACTTTAAAAATAGTATACACAAGCGTTGAACAATACACAGAGCTGGTTGAATTACAGTCAGGTAAAGAGTACAATATAAAAATAGAAACAGAAAACAGATCAACAGGCGCTGCTAAGTTTCGTCTCTTCTGGAAAACCCCCAGCATTTTTGCAAAAGAAAAATCGGTTGAACCAAGAGTGAAGACAAAACAAGTATATCTTCCGGCAAATCATACATGGTTCGATTTCTGGACCGGCATAACTTTCAGAGGAGGTAAAAAAATTACAGCCGATGCACCGATTGAAAAAATTTCTCTATATGTTAAAGCCGGATCAATAATTCCTATGGGACCTTTTCTTCAATATAGTACAGAGAAACCTGCTGATCCGATCGAACTTAGAATTTATCCTGGTGCAGACGGAAATTTTACTCTTTACGAAGATGAAAATGACAATTATAATTATGAAAAAGGAATCTACGCTACAATCGATTTCAAATGGAACGACGCAAAACGCTTACTAACAATCGAAAAACGGAATGGAGAATTTCCTGGGATGATGCAAGAAAGAACGATCAACATTGTAGTTGTTTCCAAAGATCATGGAACAGGAGTCGAGATTTGTCCGCGACCCGAAAAGACAGTTAAATACAGCGGAGTTCAATTAGAAATAAAATTCTAAAGTGATAATATTAAAGAGTCTATATCAAAAGTAAAGTTTATAACGCCGAAACAAGCTTGTTTCAGCATTTATAAAAATGAATAGGTTCATTTTTTTAGTCTACATATTCAGTCTGAAATGACATTTTCTGCCTTTTGATACATTCTCAATTTTAAAGGAATTTGACAATGGAAAAACGTCTCACCTTCATCTTAACTTTTATACTAACCGGTTTTATCTTATCAACACATGGACAGGAAAAAACAATCAAGGTGTGGCCGGATAAAATACCGGGTGCAATTGAAAATTCTACACTCAAGATGGAAATAATATCCAATAATGGCTGGACGCAAGCGCAAAATGTTACCGACCCTACACTTGACTTTTATCCTGCACCGAAAGAAAAATCAAATGGAACCTCAGTTATAATATGTCCTGGCGGAGGATATGCCGTTCTAGCAATAGACCATGAAGGTGCTCAAATTGCAGAATGGTTAAACAGTCTTGGAATAACCGCATTTGTTTTGAAATACCGGCTTCCAAGCAATGCTATAATGGTTGATAAAAGCATTGGTCCTTTGCAGGACGGACAGGAAGCAATTCGAATTGTAAGGCGTCAATCAAAAGAGTGGAACTTAAATCCGAACAAAATAGGCATCATGGGATTTTCCGCTGGCGGACACGTTGCGTCTACCTTATCAACACATTTCAATTATAAAGTTTATGAATCAACAGATACAACCAGTGCACGCCCGGACTTTTCAATTCTTATATACCCTGTAATTTCTATGGATAGCACGATTACCCACTTGGGATCGAGAATAAATTTACTTGGCAGAGACCCTTCAAGCGAATTGATTAAACGATTTTCAAATGAACTTCAGGTAAACAAAGAAACACCTCCGGCATTTCTGGTTTGTTCATTGAATGATGGAACTGTTCCTATTCAGAACAGCATTAATTACGTAATGGCTCTGAAGAAATTCGGAGTTCAGGGTGAACTGCACATTTATGAAAGCGGAGGTCACGGTTACGGTTTGGGAATAAAGAACAAAGACACGGAATCAACATGGTCCGCAGCATGCAGAAAATGGCTTGAGACAAGAGGTTTCTAATCATTCTTGAAAAAAATTAAGCGCTTTGTTAAAGGAAACAATGCGCTTAGTAAAAATGAACAGTTTCTATTTATTTTATTATTTAAAATCTAATAAGATTAATTAATTCATCATTTCGTGATCTTATAAATAGAATACGACTGCCCTCCGATATTCAAATCGTATTTATTTCCGCTTATAGTAATTTTTGATTCCGTACCTGAAAGTAGAATGAATTTCTTAGCTTCGATGTTCAATGAAAATTTTGCTGATTCCTCTTTTGCCGCCGGATTAAAAATTGCAAGAATAATATCATCGCCGGCTGCGCGTGCAAAAACAAACGGATATGTATTTTCTTTTGCATATACCGGAACAAATTCCGCATAAGCCGCAAGCGCGGGTTCAGCTTTCTTCATCGCAATTAATTTCCGAACAATATTTAAAAATGAATTCGGATCCTTTTCTTGGGCTGCGACATTTGGTGCATCTGCAGCGGTATCTACCGGAAGATATAGTTTCTCTGGATCCGCAGTTGAGAAACCAAGATTTTTTCCTGAAGTCCATTGCATTGGAGTACGAGCACCTGAGCGTGGTTTATAAGCACCTTCAACGTACAAACTATTTTCTAACTGTCGCATTCCAATTTCGTTTCCGTAATAAATAAACGGTATACCAGGCATTGCAATTGAAAACGCAAAAATCATTTCAAGTTCTTTATCTGTTCTTTGTATATTCAAACGTGAAAGGTCATGGTTTCCAAGAGGAAGAAGTATATATCCCTTTCCTTTTGTTTTGTTGTATTGATCTAAATATGTTCTGAGAAAATTGGTGATATTGCCTTTGCCTTCTTTATCAAAAAAACTGTGTCCTTCAGAATAACCATTTAATATTCTCCAATCTTCTTTCTGAAGAAGATCGTTATAACCGGCAAACCAATGGAAAAAGTCCGCGTGAAATCCGCCCCCGTCAAGAGCCGCTTCTGGATAAGACCACTCTGCAACCATAAATGCATCCGGATATTCTTTCTCAAATATTCCGTGGATCTCATTCCAGAATTTTTTGGTTCCTTTGTCTCGCGTGTTGTAGAATTGATCGTTGCCTGTCATGTTAGCGTTTTTAACAAGAGCGCCTGCCATATCTGCTCTAAAACCCGAAGCACCCATATCCATCCAGAAACGCAAAACTTTTTTTAATTCTTTTTGCAGTTCAAGAACATCCGGGTGATCGATCGGCAGCATCCATGGTTTGTCGCATTTAGCAAAACCAAAATTCAGAGCCGGCTGATTCCAGTAAAAATTGCGCATGAACTGTCCATTGCGTCGGCTGTAACCTTTAATGAATGAATCCTTATATTCTTCAGGAGGATTTACCCAAGTGTTATCAGTCCAAATATACCAGTTAGAATACTTATTCTTCTCTTGCTTTGCAGATTCCTGAAACCACGGATGATCGATGCTTGTATAGCTGATAACATAATCGAATATAATTTTTAAACCGCGTTTTTTAGCTTCATCAAACATTCTTTTGGCGTCTGCATTTGTTCCATATCGCGGGGCAACTTTATAATAGTCGGTAACATCGTAACCGGCATCATGAAAAGTGGATTCGAAATACGGATTAATCCAGAAACCATCAACGCCTAGACTTTTTACATAATCTAATTTTTCGATTATGCCTTCAAGATCGCCAATGCCGTCGCCGTTGGAATCGTAAAAAGTTTGCGGATAAATTTGATAGAACACAGCATTGTTAAGCCATGCTGGACATTTTGGAACCGAGTATTTTCCTGTAATCACAGCAGAATCAATAGAAAAATTTTTCTGCGCAACTATCATCCTATGATTGGCATTAACAAAAAGCAACATCACGCATACTGCAGTCGAGATAATATTTTTTCTTTCCATTTTATCTAATAGTTTTTTGTTAGTTATAAAATTATTTTATTAGTACCACCGAAACAATTCGAAAACGTTGCAGCATATTTTTATTTTCTCTCACCGATAAAATCATCTTTTATTTCGATACAAGAATTATTCAAAAGTAAAATCTTTTACATTTGTATGAAAATGTCATTCATGAGATGTTAAGATAATATTTGAATAACTTTTTCGATACCGTCTTTCATTTATCTACTGCATTTTAATTGATTGTTCTTTCCCATCATATGTTACAGTAGTATCAGGTTTCGATTCGAAATCCAAACCAGCATGCCCGGTGCTATGAATCCAAATAATTTCGAAAATTCTGGATTTGAGCATCCCGGGAAATTCACCTTCTCTATTCCCGATAGTTAGAACATGATCGGCCTGGTTATATCTTAACTGTATTACGGAAAACTTTCCTTTTTCATAATTGTAATTAATGTTCTCGTCTTCATAAAGTGTAAACGAACCGTCGCTTCCCGTGTAAACAAACAATCTAATCGGATCGGCAGATTTTTCCATTGTGTATTGAATATCCGGTCCGCAGGGAATAATCGAACCTTCTTTTACATAAATAGGTATGTCGGTATAAGGCGCTTCCGAATTAATCAACTGTCCGCCTTCATAATGTTTTCCGGATCGGAGCTCGTACCAACCATTACCGGAGGGAAGATAGACGTTTCGTGAACGAGCTTTGTATTCAGTAACCGGATTAATCATTAAAGCCGGCCCAAACATAAACTGATCTCCAATATCTAGAACGTTTTTGTCATTACAGAAATCCATAACCAGCCCGCGCATAATTGTATAACCGTTTTGAGTAACCATACCGGACAATGAATAGATATAGGGCATTAAGCGATAGCGCAGTTTATCGTAGGCTAGCATTGTTTGATAGGCCGGATGACTTTCCGGTGCAACATTGAACATCTCTCGGTATGGAAACTGTCCGTGAACGCGGAACAGCGGACAGAACGTTCCGAACTGGAACCAACGCGTCATCAGTTCACGCCATTCATCCAAATCCGAATTGTTCGGTCTTTCAAAACGTTGTTCAACTGAAAAACCGCCGATGTCGGTTGTCCAATAAGGAATACCAGCCATACAAAAATTAAGACCTGCCGGAATTTGCGCTTTCAGATCGTACCAGCGTGCCGAGACATCTCCGCTCCATGTTGCAGCTGCGTAACGCTGTTGACCGGCAAAAGCAGATCTAGTTAGAATAAATACGCGCTGATCCGGATTTGTTTTACGTTGTCCTTCATAAACAGCTTGAGAGTTAACCAAAGAAAAAGTATTCAAATATCGCGCTGCAGATCCCAGCGCAGTCGGTCCCATGCGTAAAACATATTCTTCCCGGGAAAGATTGGATTGTATATCCGGCTCTGTACTATCAAGCCACCATGCATCCATTCCCTTAGAAAAAAGTTTTTCATTGATTTGTTTCCAGTATAATTCTCGAGCGCTATCGTTATACGGATCGTAAAACGTTGACAGATGACCCTGTCCGACCCAGTCTTTTTGACCTTTCTCAATGTTTCGCATGTAAAGCCAGCCCTTGCTTTTGAAATCATCGTAATACTTTGTGCCGACATAAAACTTAGGCCATACCGAGATCATTATATGAGTGTTTAGATTATTATGCAACTCATTCACCATACCGGCAGGATCGGGATAACGAGCAGCATCAAATTCATGGCTTCCCCACTGATCTTCTTTCCAATAAAACCAATCCTGCACAATATTATCAAACGGTATTTTACGATTGCGAAATTCTTTTACAACTGAAAGCAATTCATCCTGCGTTCTATACCGTTCACGGCATTGCCACAAACCCATTGCCCATTTAGGCATCATCGGCGCCTTACCGGTAATTTCCCGATAACCTTTTATTACCTGGTCAAGATCGTTACCGCGAACAAAATAATAATCGATCTGATCAGCGACTTCGGAATAAAGTGAAAACTTGATATTATTTTCTGCTTCATCCGGGGGGAGATATTTTAATCCAATGTATCCGCCGAAACCGATCCACTCAATTTTAATTTGATATTTTTTCCCGGCTTTCATCTCCAAAGTGGGCAAATGCGTCCAGGGAAGCCAATTCGGACGCCATGCATCAACTACAAGTTTATTGTCCAACCATACCTTTACATAACCGCATGAATAAAGTCTAAACTTATGCTGACCCGTTTTGCTGCATTCTATTTCTCCGCTCCAACGAACGGCGTTTGCATTCTTGAGAAATCCTTCCGGGTAATCGTCATTTACATCAATAAATTCATGTTCAATTCTCGATTCGGAACGTGTCGTGAAAATATTTTGGAAATTCCTATCCTTAAAATATTCAGCAGTTAAACCTCCAAATGAGCCGTCCTTTCCAAAAAGCTTAAGCGACGATATAGATTCGAATTCCCGGATATCGCCGAATTTTGTACGTGAATTATTATCCCACAGAATGCCGTAATTTTTATTTGAAACAAGAAACGGAATCACATCAACGATATTGTACTGCCACAGATCAACGTCGTGTCCTTTGTAATTCATAATATTGTTTTGATGAGCGCCTAGTCCGTAGAATGCTTCGTCGTCGGGCGAATCAAACAACTGTCTAATGTGATAAGTTTTTTCCCTCATCACTTCGGCAGAAGTAATAATTTTTCCGCCGCCGGCTTTTTCGTGCAACAACAATTTACCGGCGGAGTTGTAGAATGCTATCTCACCGGTTGTTGAATCGACTTCAACGCGAATCTTTGAAGTTACAATTTCCACATTACCTTTATTTTCATGCAACGACCATTCTACCGGAGTCCATCCCGATTTGTTCACCATCAAACTTGGACGGGTAGAAAATGATTTAACCGGCGATGCAACAACTCGAATTATATCTTCCGTACACACTTGAATCTTTATCCATTGAGCATCTGTTTCATTTTGTTTTTTGATTTTGAAAAGTACTCCATCGGATTGTTTTTCATACGCAGATATGCTGCTGACGCTAAATAAAAGGGATAAAAGAACTAGAAAAATATACCGTAGTCTGGTTTTCATGGAACACCTTCTTAATTTATTATCTTCGGATATGAATATATAATTCAGATTGTCCATATCCAAAAACTCCGTGCACAGATAAAAATTTACAATTATGATTGCCCTCATCGAGGAAAAAATGTAGGAATAGCATTACAACCTGTTTAGGATTTCAACCTGATGTTGATCCCTTTGTCTTGAAGCAACATAGACAGAAAGAGCCACGTACATAACATTCTGGAAAAATTAGCGCTCAATACGCGAGTGCAGATTGCAAAACATGCTCATCTATCCGACTCTTATAAAACTGCAATAGATACTACTTCGTTAATAAGAGAATAATTCTTTTTCCTTACCACCCAAAAGAAGTAGTTCCTTTTTCATCCCTTTGACCTATTGAATACTTCTTCATAACTGATGATAATGGAACCGGAATAGAACCAATAATCTCTTATAGACTAAGTAGAGGATTTTTAATAATATATTTTATAGGAAAGACATCAAGCATAACCGATGGAGGTTTAAGATGACGAATGAGGAAAATGGAATGGGAAAAGGTTTAATGATTGGAGTTTTTGCCGGTGCTGCTATCGGATCAATCATCGCGCTTCTGTACGCTCCGAAATCTGGAAAAAAGTTACGCGAAGATATAAAAACCAAATCACAGGATTTCATTGACGATACCGACAAATATATTTCGAATGCCAAAGAGAAGGCTTCGCAATTAATCGACGACGTTAAAAAAAAATCCGAATTGTTGGTTACCGACGCTAAGGAAAAGGTAAATGCTTTTTTGTACGAAGCCGAGATGATCCTGAGCGACGCGAAAGACAAAACGGGAAATTATCTCCAGACTGGCAAAGTTAAGCTTGAGAAAAAAAACGAAAGCCTGAAATCCGTTATTAAGGCAGGTAAGAACGATTATAAAACTAAAAAGAAATCTTAATAGATTATTACATTAATTGACATTTTCCTGATAGTCTTAATCCTTTCAGTTTTCTGTTCATATCCAAAACTCTTGCATATATAAAATGCATAATTATGTAGTGTAATTGAAAAATGAATTGAATACTATTAACGACTTGGAGAACAAATCAAACAATCAAACATTACAACAAAGAAGGAGTAGTTATGTCTCTTATCAGTTTAGTGTTAATACTGATTATAATAGGGGTGTTATTGTGGCTTATTAATACATACATTCCGATGGATGCCAAAATCAAGAAGATTATTAATGTAGTAGTTGTAGTTGCAGTAGTAATTTGGGTGTTAGGAATTTTCTTAGGTGGTTGGCACGGAATAGAAAATATCAGAATTGGAAAATGAGGGGATTCCTGGAAACAGTAGAATGTTGTGAAGGATTAAATGAGTTTTAAAGTAAATCAGTAATGAACTGGTTTATGGCTGATTATAATTGATTAGTTAACTTTAATTAAATTCGTTTCAAAGAATTTGAAAGAAAGAATTCTGGATTTGTTGTTTTCTCCCTGTCCATATCTAAAATTCCTTGCACAAATAAATATGTACTAATACAAATGGACTTCCTATTATTTCCAGTAACCTCTTCCGCCTAAGGTCATCGTACCAAAACAAATTTCGGAAACTTTAACTCCGGTTTTACCAAGGAATCTCATCTTCATTGTAAATTCTACTATAAAGAAATATAAAAAAATTATATGTGCAGATATTTTTAACTCTTCAATCGTAATTAGTCAAATATTTCTTGCAGGAATTGTTTCATCGTCTCGAACGATCTCTTATCCGCTCTTTCATTATACGCAATTCCGGAAGATGAATTGTTTCCGGATTTTGGATTTGTAAAACTATGTACAGCTCCGCTATAAAAATTTAATTGCCAATCAACTTTGGCATTGTTCATTTCATTTTCGAAAGTTTTAATATCGGCTTCGGGGAGAAATTTGTCATCAGCTCCTTGGCAAAGAAGAATTTTTGCCTTCACGTTTTTTGTCTCGGAGGGATTGGGAGTAGCCATAGGGCAATGGAAACCAACTGCGCCTTTAATATCCGCTCCGCTTCGTGCTAATTCCAGAGCAACGCCTCCGCCAAAACAATAACCGATCACAGCAACTTTGCTTGTATTGACCCTTTTATTTTTTTTAATGAATTCAAGAGCGGCATTGATTCTATTTCTTAATTTAGAAATATTCCCACGGAGTTCACCGGCAAGTTTCCCTGCTTCATCTGGGGAGACTGCAATTTTCCCGTCGCCATACATATCAACGGCAAAAGCAAAATAACCAAGTTCCGCAAGTTGCTGCGCTCTCATTTTAGGATAATCGTCTAACCCCCACCATTCGTGTACAATCATAATCGCAGGCAATTTTGATGTTGATTCTTTATATGCCAGAAAACCTTTGAGAGTTACATCACCGTCTTTGTATTCAACAGTTTCTGTTTTTATTTGAGCAAACAAAGGTAATTGTAAAAGAAGTGTTAAGATTGCAAACCGCCACATATTGACCTCACTTAAATTTTATTAGTATAAATAAGTAACAATAATTTTGAATAGAGAGTTTCTTTTGAGAGCTAGGAGTAAGAATAAAATTTATTTCTTCCATCCCGGTTTGTATAATCCTTTTGGAACTGAATCGTTAAAACAAAAATCGGCGGGATCATGAATCGGAAGTAAGTTTTTATATTAATTTAGCTAGTGAGCAGGTAGGGTTTTTCCCTATCCGACTGTAGCATATATAAACAACCGGACGGATTATGAAAAACAATTCTTTTTTATACAAATCGATTTTAACATCTCTCCTATTCATTTCCGTTTGTGCATGTTCAAAAGATTCATCTACTGAACCGAGAATAGACGAACTTAAATTAAACAACGCGTTCTCGCAAGCGGATCAATTCTCCGGGTTAAAAAGCCTGGTTGTTTCAAAAGACGGCGTGATAATCAAAGAACAATTTTGGAGAACAGGGGGAGCCGACAAGCCGCACGATGTACGTTCTGTAACAAAAACAGTAATGTCACTTCTCATCGGGATTGCAATTGATAAAGGATATATTCAATCAGCCGATCAAACTATCGGCGAATATTTTCAACCGATCGTTACAAATCTAACGGAAGATAAAGCAAATATAAAAATCCGCGATCTTTTAACAATGAGCAGCGGGTTTATCTGGAACGAGCTTACCCAGGACATGGAATATTACAACTGGATCTCTTCAAACAACCAGGTGCAATATCTTTTCAATCGATCGCTCGCAGCACAACCAGGACAGACTTTTAATTACAACACCGCAGCGCTTCATTTACTTTCTGTAATTCTTACACGGGCAACAAATATTAAAACAGAGGACTTTGCAAAGCAGTATTTATTCGATCAGTTGGGAATAAAACAAAATTATTGGGAGAAAGACCGGCAGGGATACAATAACGGCGGCGCCGGATTAAATATTACTCCGCACGATATGATAAAGATCGGTCAACTAATTCTAAACCGCGGCAAGTTTGATGGAAAACAAATTGTCTCTCCCGAATGGATAGATCAATCTGTTGCAATTCAAAAATCAACTAATAATGCTCAGCTATATGGACCCGGGTATGGGTACGGTTTGTGGATCGGGCAAAATGAAAGCGGCAATTACGCTTTTGCAAACGGATGGGGCGGACAGTTCATTGTTATAATTCCAAAACTAAATCTTGTTGTTACAGCGACAAACAATTGGAGTGACATTGCAACAATAAACGCAAATCAAAACTGGTACCAGACAATTGATTTGATAATGACTCAAATTGTACCGGCATTTAAATAATTGTAAACAGGATTAATATTTGCTGCCGCATTTCCCTCTTTACCGCAAACCCGCGCAAACAAAAATCCTATTGACGAAAACAAATTATTACTTTAAGTTGCATTTACAACAAAGATAAACCCACAATGGGGAAACAGATTCAAAATATCCTTTCCTGTAAACACTCGCGAATTATAAGTCGTAAGATTTTATATATATAACAATACATATTATTTCCTTTTCTCGATTCATTTGATACAGATTTCTAAAACGGTGAGTGAGTTAAGAATTCTGCTTGATACAATACTTTTATAGATGGAATGATATCACGCAAAAAATTTAGAATACTGTACAAAAACAAAATAAATGTTGGTAGATAACATTCCAAGAGAGGATGTCTGCTGGCGGGTTAATTAATAGTTAGGGCATCGCAAAAACATCAAATATAAATTGGAAGATCAATGGAAATCATAAAAGCTCAAATTTCAAGGCTACATAAACTTAGCACAAAAACTGCTTTCATAATACTTATTATTTTGGATATTATTTGTATTGGTATGGGAATGGGAGTGCCAATCTTTAATATAGTCTTTGGATTCTTGGTTGGTTGGTACATAGTAAGTAGATTATCCTTCAACAAATTTGAAATGAAAGATATTCTTCAGCAACTCTTGAAAGGAGCTTGTATTATTTCCTGTGTGACATTTGGTGGAATGGTTTTAATATGGGGATGGAGTATTTTGTTACTGCGAGGTTCCGACACAGAGATTGAGAACTTTGGTATACCGATGATTTTGTATTTGCCTCGAGCGAGTTTAATTGGTTGGCTAATTTTAATGATACTGATAACACCGTTTTTACAGTTATTGACAACAATATTCGCTGGAAATTTGACGTTGCTATCGATTTATAGTAAAAAGAAAATTTGAAAAAGATTTGTTGATGCTATGCCCTAACACGCAACTCAAAGCGACCGCGTCTTCGACTTGGTCTTTTGATGTTGTTATTGGGTTTTGTATTTCAGAGTAGGTTTGTTGTTCAAAGTTGATTTGCAGTACAGAACTGATTTAAAAACAAAAAAGGTAGTTGCCAAAAGCGTCATTGTAGTTATGGGCGGCGCTTTAGTTGCAAGAGCGTTAGGTTGCGTTGCAATATTGTTTTTACAAAAGTAATTATTAGAGGATTTATGGACGAACTAAAATTAAATGTTATGAAACGTGTAATACTATTCATTGTTATTTTAGCATTACTGATCTTTATACCTTCTTGGACTTTTTTATATTGGCAAGGATGGATTTATTTATTAGTAATTTCAATTTCTCTTTTATCAATGACATTGTATTTCTTGAATCACGATCGTGCATTGATGGAAAGACGAATCAAAATAGGTCCACAAGCAGAAAAAAAGAAAATTCAAAAAGTAATTCAATCATTTTATATCATTCTTCTTATTACACTAGTCTTAATATCAGTTATTGATCATCGATTTGTATTATCCAATGTGCCAAATGTTTTGAATATTATATCTAACTTGTTAGTATTAATCGGTATTTATATTATTTATAGTGTATTCAAGGAGAATAGTTTTGCATCTGCTACTATTGAGGTAGACAAGGAACAAAAGGTAATTTCAACTGGGCCATATTCAATTGTTCGTCATCCAATGTATTCGGGAGCTTTATTATTATTTATTTTCACGCCAATAGCATTGGGTTCAATATTTGGACTCATTCCAGCAGTATTACTCATTACAATACTTATGTTCAGAACACTTGATGAGGAAAAATCTTTGAATAAAGAATTATCTGGATATCTCGATTACTGTAAAAATATTAAATTCAGATTGATACCATATATTTGGTAAGTGAGCATTGTCATTAATTAACTTATTTTATATTTGCAACCTAACACGCCGCTCAACGCGGACAGCGTTTTTCAGCGCGACATTTGTCTAATTATAATGTTTCGTTTGCAATCCATTTAATCAGATCGATTTACTCGAGTGGAATCTTAAGTCTTCCTCCGTTCTTTTTACTCTTCCATTTCAAATATAATTTGAATCCTTTTCGATATCATTTAAGGATTGTCTCTGGTTTAATAATTATTAGACTGGATTTTCAATTGATGAAAATGCTTTTAAACAAACAAAAGAAAAGTCTACAGTAATATTTTAATTGAAGCTTAGTCTTTGAGCGGGTTAATATTTCCAGCTGCTTTCTGAGATAAATATTTTCGAGTTGAAGTTGGGTTTGCGATTTAAAGAAACCAAGACAGAACGAGAAAATAGATTTTATTATTTTTAGTTTTTACTTGTTATTTACAATAGACTAAAAATATTAATTTTAGAGCGGATTCATTATTTTTATTGTGTATCGACTTTTAAATAGGGATGATACAATCTGCGTTACTGTTATTTTAATCGTTTATTTTTACTTCTACGGTCCAATCTTTTTCTCCGTCACCCAGAACAGTTATTTTGTAAACTACAGTATTAGTAAAATCGACTACAGATTTTCCACTCTCCTGCTGCACATCATTAATTGTGACAACTGCATTCTTTCTAACAGTTCTGAATACAGGTTTAACTTTTGAGACTTCAGTAGAACTCTTAATCCAGATATTAATCTTGGTGTTCAGCCAGTCAATTTTTATAGATTGCATCCCGAGAAAATCAAAATCGATAAAACCGAATTGCCCATTTTCCAAATTTTGTCCCGGCAAAAGTTTTTCCATATTGATAACGCGGAAATATTTTCGCACGAACTCCGGAGTTAAGACCTTCTGTAAATCTTTTTTGCTAAGAATTCCCTTCCATTCCTTCAATGCATGCGGAGAGTTATCCGCATAAAGAACCGTAGCGCCGGCGTAATCTCCGTTGAAGGCGCCGTACTCCTGCAAAGCTCTAGCAATCACTTTACAAGCCGGAGTAAGATTAAGTGTATCAACATCGATGGACGGATCGAGCTGAATTCGACCACCCATTGGTATTCCAAACCTGTTGTTCATCTCCATAAAAGTTGCCTGCGCAGTGCTTGCTGGCGGAATAAAAAATTCTGAGAGCCCGTGCTGGTAAGCAAACACCAACGCGTGTTCAATTTTACCTGCTTTAATTTCTTCGGGACGGATTAGACCGGCAATCAAAGGAAACCCTCCTGCCCGCGAGCGGTGTGCATCAAATTCATGGTCCTGTTCATACCATGGCTTTTCTACACCGGTGTCTTTCATATCTGTAATTGCACCCAGCCCTGTTGTCCAATTACCTTCTTTATTCTTACGTGTGGCCCACATATCCCACTCTATCATTTTTGCCGTATCAACAATGCACATGTGATTATCGCTGTTCTCACCGACAGGAGGAGAAGCTATAAAATCTGGCTTAACAGGAATTTGATTCGGTTCCGAAAATCCTTTACCATAAATTCCTGGGCGCGAGTTGATTACGTTCATCTTCGGTACTGAATCGCAATTTACATAATAAACAGGTATAGACCAGTCGTCAATGTTGATATTAAAATCCGCATAAGTCAACGAGTCTATCAATTGACTTGAATTCGGATCCACCTTTGCATTTGAGGGAATTTTCTGATTCCACGGGCTATCATCGCTGAACGGTCGCCAAACATTTTGTGCTAATGAAACGCTGCCTAGAAAAAGAATCAAATAAATTAGTGTTGCGGAAATTGTGGTCTTCATAATTGTACTAGAATTATTTTACATGATGCAAATTATGAAATGAAACACGAAAAGAAAAACTGTCTCTTACTCTCCGGCAAAAGGATTAAAACAAATTGTTCTAGGTTTTTTTTGTTATCACAAAATTTTCCTATTTACATCTAATCCGCTGGAATATTTGTTTTAATAATATTTAGGAATCACTTCTTCTCAACTACATTCAAACATTTCAAATCGGATATGATTTAATAATTTGTTGCTGACATCAATTCTGGAGGAAATTATTCCAGACTATAGTTGAGTCTTATTCTTGAATTAACAGAAACGGAGAGTGTGTAAAGATTAGAGCAAAATGATTTTATACATACTAAATTACGTAGTGTAAAAATTGTGTTAATAGTGCAAAATCATTCCATTAACGATGGATATGATTTTATCAATGCGCAAGAGTTGTAAGAGAAAATAATGCAGATTAAAATGCGGAAAGTTTTTTATAAATTTCTAAAATTATTTTTTATGATGTAAATCAAAAAGAACAAATTATTTATTTCTTTGTGTTAAAATAAGGAGAATGGATAGTGAAACTTTTTCGGATTGTTTTCCGCTTATCGTTCATCATGTTTTTTAGTGTTTCTACAATAATTAAAGCCGGGGATTTCAAACCCGCAAACTCTAATATGTCGCCAGAAGCAAAAGCGCTTCTTGAATTTTTACATAACATCTCCGGAAAATACACGCTTACCGGTCAGCATAATTATCCAAATGCAAAAGACAGAAATTCTCAATTCGCGGCAAAATATTTTGGTAAAACTCCGGTTATTTTTAGCGCCGATCTTGGATTTGCACGAGACGGTGATAAAGATTCATACCTGGCAAGACCGGATATTGTTAAAGAAGCAATTAAGCAGCATCAGCAAGGAGCGATTATTGCACTTATGTGGCATGCAGTTCCGCCGACAGCTAATGAACCAGTCACATTCCAACCGAAGCGCGAAGGTTCGAAACCGGATTCATTAGCAAGCGTGCAGGGCCAATTACTCGATCAACAATTCAATAATCTTCTAACACCCGGAACAGAATTATATAAACATTGGTGCGCACAAGTTGATTCGATTGCAGTCTATTTAAAAAAACTTCAGCAGGCAAATGTGCCGGTACTTTGGCGGCCGTATCATGAAATGAACGGTGAGTGGTTTTGGTGGGGCGGACGGCGCGAAGAAAAAGGAACAGCTGCCCTCTACAAGCAATTGTTTGATAGACTTGTCAATTATCATAAACTCAATAATCTCATTTGGGTCTGGAGTGTTGATAGACCGTCTAAACTTGAAAGACAATTCTCTTATTATTTTCCCGGCAGCGATTATATGGATATTGTTTCTCTGGATGTTTACGGAAAAGATTTTAATCAATCTTATTACGATAGTCTAATTGCATATTCAAACGGCAAAGTTTTAGCTCTTGCCGAAGTTGGTAATCCGCCTACGGTTGATATTCTTAAGAATCAACCGTTGTGGGCATATTACACTACCTGGGCGGGCATGGTAAGAAATACTTTGAAAAAACAATATATTGAATTGATAAACGATCCGCGCATACTCAGTCAGGAGGATTCCATCTATTGCAAACTTATAACTCCATATCGTACTGTGTGCGGACTTCCTCCTTTAGCAACGGACAGAAAATTAAAAATTGATTTTTCCGGTGAATGGTCCTTCAATGAAGATAAAAGTGTTTTGGATAATATGGGTGTAGGCTTTATTCCGGCAAAATTAAAAATTACACAGTTTGAAATTAATTTCAACTTACAAAAAACCTTTACCGAAGAGTATACGGATGATAGAGTAACTGTAGATAATCTAACTCTTGACGGTAAAGAATTCAAATCAGAAATGCGGAACGCGCCAATGATAACTAAAGCCAATTGGTCGGACAAAATGGATACACTTTTTATCGAATCGATAATAACATTTAATAGAGGCGGCCAAACATCCATAATGACTACAAATGAGAAATGGAGTTTACAGGAACGAGGAAATGTTTTATCAATTATTCAATCGTCCGATTCTTTCTTTGGGAAAAGAAAGATCACGATGGTCTTTGATAAGAGATGACGCTGGAAATATTCTAGAAAATTTTTTAACAAATAAATCACAATTATACTTGACCTCTTTAAGGAAAATAAAACATTATGGAAAATTTAACTTCACAAAACAAAGTGATATTTGTTCTGTTCACGTTAGAGCGCAAATTATTCCCGGTCATATTTTCATTTATTTTTTTTCTTATGAACATCAATAGCAGCGCTCAAGAATATAACCGGGGAGTTGGCAAATACCCGGGCGATCCTAAAGAGGATTTTTCTCCTTCTATGAAAATTGATAATACGAACTACCGGAATCTTGCTTTACTAAAACCGGCTTATTCTTCCAGCAATTATGATTTTAATCTTACCGCACAACTTGTCACGGACGGTATCAAAGAAACAAATCTTCCGGGCTGGATAATTACTTCGACAAATTCAGGTGGAATAATTCCGAGGAATGAACGTGAATATGTTTTAGACCGGAACGCAATGACAAAAAATAATTTTGGTGGAAGAACAGGCTGGCTCCAACTAGAGATGGCTGGTAATTACAAAATTCAGAATATCGATAGCATTTCACTTGCCGGATATATATTGGTAGATAGTTCTAAAGCAAAGCATTGGGAAATTTCAATCAGCGGTTCAAACGACGGCAATGAATGGACGCATCTTGCAGCGCTTGATGGAAACTCACTTCCGGGAGATACCCTGACAGGTTTTTTGAGAATAGTCTGGCCTAAAAATTTACGTACCATTTCCTATCAGATTAAACTTAGTGAAACGGTTAATAAAAAATTCTATAAACTGGAAGTAAATTTTCCTAATGCTATGAACTGGAGTATTTCGGAATTAGGTCTATATGAAAAAGGTAAAAGAACTGAGATTGGCGGGCCGTATAATTTTTCAAGCGCATGGAAAAGCGGCGGCGTAAATGATGAATGGATCTATGTTGATCTCGGAGCCAAATGTTCTTTTGATCGAATTGTTCTGAACTGGATACGCAAAGCAGCAGCTGGTTCAATTCAAGTTTCGGATGATGCAAAAGATTGGAAAGATATTTTAGCGCTTCCAAATAATTCCGATCCAACCGACGATATAAAACTAACTAGTAAAGAAAAAGGAAGATACGTCCGTATCTTGATGAAAAAAGCTGCGGGTGATGATGGATATATCTTAAGCGAGTTGGAAGTGTACGGAACGGGCGGACCGGTTACAGTTGCGCATCCACAAGCGCCTTTGAAGAATGACGGCAGAATGGATTTAGCCGGTGGCGCATGGAAACTTCAACGCGAATCACTCGTTAATGCCGGCGGGGAAAAATTATCTTTACCCGGTTTCACCGATACCAATTGGATTATTGCTACCGTTCCCGCCACTGTGCTTACAAGTTATCTTAATGCCGGTGCTATTCCCGATCCTGATTTCAGCGACAATCAATTATTGATATCGGATTCATATTTCAATTCGGATTTTTGGTACCGAGATGAATTCAACGCATCGGTATCATATAAGGGGAAAAAAACATTTTTAAATTTTGATGGGATAAATTGGAAAGCCGAAGTATATCTTAACGGAAAAAAGCTTGGTTTAATTGAGGGAGCTTTTACTCGTGCTCGCTTTGATGTGACTGAAATCTTACTTCCCGGTGAAAAAAATGTTCTCGCCATACATATCATTAAAAACGACGCACCTGGATTTGTGAAAGAACAAACAAAATTAAGTCACGACGCAAACGGTGGAGAAATCGGAATTGATAATCCAACATTTCATGCTACGGTTGGCTGGGATTGGATTCCAACAATGCGTGGAAGAGATATTGGAATTTGGAATGATGTTTATCTTTCAGCTGCGGGCCCGATTACAGTTGATGATCCTTTCGTCATGAGCGATTTACAATTGCCGGATACAACTTCTGCAAATATTAAAATTGAAGTCACGCTTAATAATCATTCTCAAAAAAGTGTGAGCGGAAAACTTGTTGGAATGTTTGGCGATATAAAATTTGAACAGAATGTTGTGCTCGCAGTTTCCGAAAAGAAGATTGTTAAATTAGATCCGTCGATAATTCCTTCTCTTAATTTAATAAATCCAAAACTTTGGTGGCCCAACGGATACGGTGAACAAAATCTTTATGATGTAAATCTCACATTTATTTCGGATGATGGAAAAGTTTCCGATTCAAAATCTTTCAAGTCAGGCGTCAGAGAAATGTCCTATAATGAAGATGGAGGGATTCTAAAAATTTTTGTTAACGGAAAAAGATTCATAGGCAGAGGCGGCAACTGGGGTTTCCCGGAATCAATGCTGCGTTACCGCGGACGCGAATACGATATTTCTGTACGCTATCACAAAGAAATGAATTTTACAATGATAAGAAATTGGGTTGGACAGACCGGCGACGATGAATTTTATGAAGCGTGCGATAAGTATGGAATAATGATCTGGCAGGATTTCTGGCTTGCCAATCCGCTCGATGGTCCCGATCCGAAAGATCCAAATATGTTTATGAATAATGCGGAAGATTTTGTTAAACGCATTCGCGATCATCCTTCGCTTGGTTTGTATTGCGGAAGAAACGAAGGCAACCCACCCAAGGTAATTGACGATGCAATTAGAAAAATGCTGCCGCAAATTCATACGGATGTTCACTACATCTCGAACTCTGCATTCGGCGTTGTAGGCGGCGGCGGTCCTTACCGTGCAATGCATCCAAAATTTTATTTTCAATCAAGAGCTACAACAAAACTTCACAGCGAACTCGGCGCACCGAATATGGTTTCATTAGAAAGTCTAAAAAGTTTTATGCCGGATTCTCTTTTGTGGCCGATCAATCGCGTATGGGGAGTTCATGATTTTAATCTTGAGAGCGCTCAATATGCTCAATCATTCGTGAATATGATAAAAGAAAATTTTGGCGAAGTGAATGATTTGAAGCGATGGCTTACACTTGCGCAGTGGATAAATTACCAGGAATACCGCGCTATGTTCGAAGCGCAAAGTAAAAATAGAATGGGTTTACTTTTGTGGATGAGCCACTCCGCATGGCCATCAATGGTTTGGCAGACTTACGATTATTATTTCGAACCGACTGCAGCTTACTTTGGATGTAAGAAAGCTAACGAACCTCTTCACATTCAATGGAATGCTTTTAGCGATAGTGTCGAAGTTGTAAATTATAGTGAGCCGAAGGGCTCTGGGTTAAATGCGGTTATGCAGATAATTAATTTGGACGGATCGATTAAATCTGAAAAGAAATTTTTACTTGACTGCCCAATAGATAATATAGTTCGTTGTTTCAAAAGCGAATACCCGGATGGACTTAGCAATGTTTATTTCGTCCGGTTAAAACTCGAGAGAAAAAATAAAGTTATCTCTGAGAATTTCTACTGGCGAAGTGCCAAGGATAAACCAACTAATACTCCGGAAGATAATAAAGTTACTCCCGGGAATTTTTTCGGACGGAATTTTAAGAATGAGGATTTTACCGCTTTGAATGATCTTCCCAAAGTAAAGATAGACGCAGAAACCAAAATTGTTAAAGAAGGAAATCGCTGGATGCTGACTACAATTTTGTCAAATAGCTCTAAGTCTCCTGCGCCAATGATTAAATTAAAGGTTATTGGAGAAAAAAATAAAGAGAGAATTCTTCCCGTTATCTTTAGCGATAATTATGTTTCTCTTATGCCCGGTGAAAAGAAAACAATCACTATGGAATTACAAAATTCGGATACTTACGGAGAGAAGCCAATAGTTAATCTGGAGGGTATTAATCTAAAGTAAAATATTATTAAAGCAGTTTCGTCAAAGGTGCAGAAACTTTTACAATATATTTGTGGAGCTGTCTATATCTATAAATCCGAGCAAATAAAAGTTTACATTTATGATTTTCCTCTACTTCGAGCTAATCAAACTCGTTAAGCAGTTGGCATCTAGTGTGAATTTTGCTTTTCCTTCGGATACACGCACGGGTTTACCTTCTTCCATTCCACGTTTGCTGTCGGTAACATAAACACTAAGCTCCTTAACACTATCCGGAAGACCGGTCAAAGTAACAGACCGCGATGCACCATGATTAACTATATGAATAGTATAGCTTCCGTTAACAATATCTCCGAAAGCCGCGCAGCTAATTACTTCTTTATCGCTCGTAGTTGGTAGGATGAATGAACTGGGTGAAACCATTCCTAATTGTTTTAAATTCCAAAATCTTTGCGTTGGATGAAGAGATCCTTCGTTTTTGTAAATTCCTCCTCCGATCAGCAATGAATAATCCGCGGTAAGCTGCCATTGCAATATTGATCTAACATGAGCGACGTTACATGCACGTACATATATATCAACTTCGTCCAGGGCAAAGGAAGATTCTTGAAAAATATCTGGATACATATGTGCCTGGGCATCTGTGCCTCCTTCGCCTATCAGTAGCGGAACATTTAATTCTCTTGAAGCATCAGCCCAATTTGATAGAGTCCAATCATCGCAGCCCCGCCATGCGTGAAAAGATATTGCCCCAATATATTGATGCGTTGAAGGATCCTGCAATGCCGGTTCGATGAAATCGATCGTGGTTGCATCAGAATTATCACCGAGAAGCATTTTGGTTGTTAACTCTTTTGATGCGAGATATGCGCCGAGCTTTTTAATAAAATCGGCATGTTGTTGTCCTGTCATCCTAATATTAATGCCAAGATCGGAT
>Ga0182021_10000301_pt1 | contig 50638 bp, 42 predicted proteins | sample 612E3MmetaG_FD_120493 | JGI IMG/M metagenome (GOLD analysis project Ga0182021, IMG submission 120493) | Permafrost microbial communities from Stordalen Mire, Sweden - 612E3M metaG (Illumina Assembly) | ecosystem: Environmental > Terrestrial > Soil > Wetlands > Permafrost | place: Sweden... | reverse complement strand
GGACAGCTTGAACACGGGCACGCCGTAGTCGGCAAGCTTGGTCATGAAGACCGGCTTGGGCAGGCCGGCAAGCTGTGCAGCGGCGCCACCAGACAAGCGGCCCATTTCGTACAACTTCACGGCTAGGACGAGCAGCACCTCATGCTCAGCGGCATCGCCACTCAGCTTGAGCGCCAGAAGGGTTTCGTCCGGGATGTTGAGTCGCACGACCATTGCCAAATTATCTTGCCACCAGTTTGCCACGACACCCGACTTTTCGGCGGTTTCAGCCGGAAATGCCCGGCTTGGAACGGGTTGCCCCCGCCGGGTCGAACCGTCGAGGATGATTCGGAAAACCAACGCAAGCCCGCTGCGCGCCTGGATTTTTCTGAATGAGCTTCGAGCAGTTCGATTCCCGATGGGTCACCACTTTTTGCGTTTCCGTTACACCCCCTGTGCGTTGCTTGTGCTTCGTCCGTGAGACCGCGTCCGAGCCGAACTTGTCGTGGATGCGGTATGTTTGCCCAGCGCTGCTGCATGATCCTACCTGAAACCCCACCCGCCGACCCATTTGTGGACTCCTGCAGGCACGACGAGCACACAGGGTGAAGAGGAAACTCACTCTCACGGGGCTGGTGGCCGCGACGTACTTCATGGTTGCGGGCGGTCCCTACGGCCTTGAAGAACTCGTGCAGAATGTGGGCTACCGGACCGCGCTGCTGCTCCTCGTGGTGACGCCTGTCCTGTGGAGTCTGCCGACGGCTCTGATGGTGGGTGAGCTGGCCAGCGCCATTCCCGACGAGGGCGGATACTACGTCTGGGTTGAGCGGGCCATGGGTCCGTTCTGGGGTTTTCAGGAAGCTTGGCTCTCCCTCTGCGCCAGCGTCTTTGACATGGCCATCTACCCCACGTTGTTCCTGCTCTATCTGGGACGACTGTGGCCTTCGGCATCCCAGGGAAGCGTCGGCCTGGTCATGGGTGTCGCGATTCTGGTGGCCTGTGCAGCGCTCAACCTGCGCGGGTCGCGTGCTGTGGGTGGGGCGTCCGAACTCATGGCCGTCCTGCTTCTGGGACCGTTCGTTGTCATGGCCATCCTTGCCTTCACTGGGGCCGGCGCACCCGGTCCCGTCCACGCACCCTTGCGCGGCGGCGATTTCTTGGGGGGAACGCTGATCGCCATGTGGAATTTCGCGGGCTGGGACAATGCCTCCACCGTGGCAGGTGAGGTGGACCGACCGCAGCGCAATTATCCACTGGCCATCTTCATCGCGGTCTGCCTGGTGACCTTGACCTACTTCGTGCCCGTGGCCGGGGCTGCACATATGGGGATCGATCCCAGCGGCTGGACCACAGGGTCGTGGGTTACCGTGGGTGACATCGTGGGCGGCCGCGGGCTCGCGCTGGCCATGGGCGTGGGTGGGATGCTTTGCGGTCTCGGCATGGCAAACGCGCTGGTCATGTCGTATTCGCGTTTGCCGCTCGTACTCGCCTTGAATGGCCGCCTGCCGCGGGTTTTTGCTCGCCAATTACCCAGCACCGGGGCGCCCTGGGTTTCTATCCTGGTTCTGACGGCAGCCTGGTCCATGGCCCTGGGGCTAGGCTTGCAGCGCCTCATCGAGCTCTATGCTCTGCTCTACGGTCTATCGCTCATGCTCGAATTCGCCGCCCTGGTGATCTTGCGCGTGCGCGAACCCGACCTGCGGCGACCCTTTCGTGTCCCGGGCGGCCTTCCGGTTGCTCTGTTGTTGGGCGCGGGACCTGCAGCGCTTCTGCTGCTGGCTTTCGCGCGCGAACGGCACGAACACCCGGGTCAGCTCGGGGCGCTTACCCTGGCCCTGGCTCTCGCGGGAGCCGGCCCACTCGTCTATGCGCTGGTTTCTCGAGCACGATCGAGGGCGACAAGCCTACGCAAGCCGTAGCGCCGCGTTCAATCGATTTCGGTCCCAAGGACTGGGGCGCGCAGTCGGTGAACAGCAAGAGGGTCTGAGCCCCCAATCGCTGTCTGAGCCGTTAGTCAATGGTCAGCAAGGGCGCCACGCCTGCTGCAGGTCTGGCCGCGCGGCGCTCGAGTCGAGCCAGCCAGACTGCGACCGGCAGGACCACTGACAACACTCCGGCACACACAAAATAGGGCGTTGCAGCTCCGCCGGCCATGAGGGTGGTGCCAGCGATGGGGCCCAGCACACCACCGGCGTCGCCGCAAAACTGCAGTGCACCGGCCGCCCGACCGCGCCGTTCGGGAGCGACAAACGCAGCCACCAGCGCCAGAAGCGAGGGACCGAGCGCTCCCATTCCCAAGCCGACCAGTGCGATCCCGGCCGAGAGTACCGTGAGCGAATGCCCCAGGCCGACAGCCAGAAGGCCGGGAATGGTGATGGCGATGCCAAACGCTGCGATGCCGGCGTGAATGCGCCGCCGATCACCCAGCCGACCACAAAGCAGCATGGTCGCCGTGGAAATGAGCACCATCCAGCACATGGCGATGCCAGCTGTCCCCTGATCACCCAGGCCATTGAGGCGCAGCCCGCGACCGTGCACTACGAGCACAATCGTTGTCAGCACCACACCCTGAGCCGAAACAAACATCGCGAAGTTGAGCAGGCCGACCGCGAGCAGGCGGCGGTCGGAGAGCATCTTCCACGTCGCCGTTGCGCGCGATCGCTCTTCGGATGGCGCGTGCAGGTCGGGAACGGTCAGGAACGCAAGCACCGCGCCCAGCCCCACCACGGCCATGGCTGCCTCAAAGAGCGACCGCTCGCCGGCGACCGCTGCGAGTAGTCCCCCGGCGGCTAACCCCACCGGCATGCCCGCCGACATCGAGGCGCGCACCATGCCTGCGGCGAGTCCGCCATGGACGGGCCCCCCAGCATGAAGCGCCAGGGTTTGGGCGCCGACAAAGACGCACGCCGAGGCGGGCCCGTGCAGCAGCCGCGCCAGCAGGAAGTAGAGGCCCGGGTTGCCGCCCACGACGCCGACCAAGTAGAGCGCCATCACGACGACCTGGGCGGCCAGGCCCACGATGACCATGCGGCGTCCGCCCCATCGGTCGGTCAGGACCCCAACAATCGGCGCACTCACCATGCGGGCTGCGCGATTGGCGGCCAGGATGGTGCCGATGAACCACATCGGCAGCCCGACGCGGACTCCCAGCAGCGGAATGACCGGAAAAGCGATGCCACCCGCTACGCCGGCCAGGAGCACGCCGGGCGCGATCGAGTATGCCAATCGGCGAGCGCGCCGCTTGCCAGAGACGTCGTCAGGCAAGGGTCCCTCGCAAGAACTCGAGTGTGCGTGCGAACGCTTCCCGCGCCGCATCCACCGCGTAGGGTGGGCGCCTCTCGTTGAAGAAGGAGTGCATGGCCCCGTCGAGGACATACTGGCACACATGCGCTGGCGGCGTCGCCAGGACTCGGCCGTGTCGATGCCCGGTGGGCCTACAACGCGAGGGTGGTCAAGGCCGCGTCGCGCCGAGGGCATCTGCAAGTGAGCTTCGAGCCGTTCGCGCCCTCCTGTGCGCGGTAGTAAGCTTCGGGACGCCGCGGCTCCATCTTCGCGACCCGCGACTACACCAAGGTTGCTGACCAGTGGCTAGTCATCTCTCATGTGGGCTTGCTCGACCACGGTTGGCGCGAGGGTGGCACCAGATTTTCGTAGGACGGCGCAGGGACCTCTTGCCAAAGGGAGGGGGTGAGCACGCCAGCAATCGGCAACCGACGTGTGTTTCGGTGGGAATCCTTCTCATCCTGGGCGCTTGCGGAACCGGTTCGCCGCAGAGGCGGTCCCAGACGGGATCGGACGCCGGCAGCTCGCTTCCCGACGCCTGCCCTGGGATGTGCAACGCGGCCACTGCACGCTATCCGACGGTTCAGACGGAAAGCGGGGAAGGCAACGTGACCATGTACGACACGGCACCGAGCAGCGGCGGAGCATGCAACTATGGCACGACCGGCATTTCGTACTACGCCGCCATGAGCGTCAACGTGCAGCCAGGTGACGGCAAGGGTCAGTGGCAGCGCGGCCGGATTTGTGGCCAGTGCGTTGAGGTCACTGCGCTTACGTCGCAGGGCCCCCTGTCGGTGGTCGTGCGCATCATGGACAAGTGCCCTGACGGCTACTGTGGCATCGACCTCGGAGGATTGGCGCCAGGGGCGGTTATGCTCGACGGTTTTGGCCGCTACGATGGTACGTGGCGTTTCGTCTCGTGCGCCGGTCACCCAGGAGTGTCGGATGGACCTCCCAGCTTGTTCGTGTTCGCCGGGAGCAACGCATTTTGGTCACGCGTGCAAGTCCGCAATCCGCCGTCGGCGGTGGATTCCATCGAATGGCAAGATGCGACGGGCGCGGCGCAAGGGTCGTTTCCCTACGCGGACGCTCCGGAAAATTCGTTCGAAGTGCCGACGGAGGTATTGCAGTCGGCCGCTGCTTGGCTTCAGATCACAGCACGCTACACAGATGGCAGCTTGGCGACAGTGCAGCTCGCTCCAGGACAGCTGGCGGTCCCCAACACGTCCTATCTGCTTGTGGGTTCGTAGGATGCACTCCGTCTCGTCAACGAGTCTCTACCGCCGCTTTGGGGGACCAACGGATATGGCGTAGCCATATCGAGCACCGTTTCATTGGGGGTTGGCGCCGTGCGAGAGCCCGCATCAAGTGCGACGCAACCTAGGGGCGCGAGATGGCGCTCGCATCAAGCGCGCTGACAAGGCATGATGCGTCCCCATTGACGTGAGGCCGCAAGTCCACTACGAAAGGCCAGACAGTTTGTTCTGGCTTCCTTGACGAGGCCCCCCATCACGCGAAGGACGCGTTCATGAAGACAATCACCGAGTTCTCCGGGATTCTCTTGCGACAGGCGGGAGAGGCGCAGCAGGCTTTTCGGGCTGCGCACCCGCAGGCCGAGGAGCAGCCGGTTGAGCCAACAGCCGCCGCCGAGCCCGCAGCCGAGGTAGCACCCGCCGCAGAGACGCCGGAAGAAACGGCGGTCGAGCCCCAGTCCGAAGGGGTTTCCCCTGCGCAGGATGTTGCTTCAGCCGGGGCTGAGGCGGTCGGGGAATCCGCCAGTGACTCGGCGCCCGAGCCAGCCGTCGAAGTGGCAGCGCCCGACCTTGGCACCGGACCCGAGGCTGAGGCTGTGGCCGCGGCGATGCAGATTCAGGGCGACCGGCTGTCGCGTCTGATGGAGGCGCTTGCGGTGGTCGGCAAGCGCGTGGCCGGGGTACGCTTGGTGCGCGTCCTGTCGGGCGACAAGCCCCCTGCCAACGCCCAGAAGAAGGGCGATTTCTACTACGTGGTAGACATGATGCCGAGACCGGAAGCTCGCGACGCAGACCCGCGTGGCGACGATCGGCGTGGCCGCGATCGGGATAGCCGCGGTGGCGGCCGAGGTCGTGGTCCAGGCGGTCCCGGCGGCGGCGGCCGTGGCCCAGGCGGTCCCGGCGGTGGCCGAGGTCCAGGCAGCTTCGGCGGCCGAGGGGGTCGTGGGGGCGGGTTCAATGCCCTCGACCGCGACTCAGAACTACCCCGGGGCGAGCTGGCCAAAGGCGGTGAAGGGTGGATGCTAACCCGCGCTCCTGACGAGCGACGAGGCGGCAATCGAGGGCCAGTTGATCCGACGCGACGGGAGCAACCGGGCCGGCCTCCGCGCGGGCCCCGTTTCGATGGCCGCGGCCCCCGCCCGCCTGGTGAGCGACCGGCCGGCGACCGGTCTCCGGGTGGCCGTCCTCCGCGCGGAGATCGCCCGCCTTTCGGAGATCGCCCGCCTTTCGGAGATCGCCCGCCTTTCGGAGATCGCCCGCCTTTCAGAGATCGTCCGCGATTCGGGGATCGCCCGCGCAGCCCGGCTGGCGGCGAGGGGTCGCGCGCACCGGGGCCAGGCAGCGAGTCAACGCACGCACCGGGGCCGGGCAGCGAGGCAACGCGCGCACCGGGGCCAGGCAGCGGCGGGCCACGTCCGCGCCGGAACGGAGGCGAAGACCACCGGCGTGGCCAGGGCTGGTCGGGGCCAGTCCGCCGACGGGGCGGATGGGACGAGCCGCTGGTTGTTGAACCAAGCCCTGCCGCGGACACCGTGGCTCCCCCGTCTGAACCCACACCGCCGGCGCCGGCGATCGCAGCCGCGCCTGCCGTCGAGTCGGCTGAGGGCAAGAAGGAATAGGCCCTTTCGACCCGTCGCTATCGGACTTCGCACAACTCACTTGGGCACGCCGTCCGCCGGATGCAGCCGCCTGTGCCTGCCGAGCGCTCGCCGAGCCGCCCGTTTCTGGTTAGGGTCCGACTCGACAAGCGAGATGGGCGGAAGGAGCGTGGGCTCGCAGGTGTAGACGACCACGGCCGTGCCGTCGCTACTGGCGACTCGCATGGCGGTCACGATCTCGGCCGGCGGCATCTTGCTAGAGATGTGCGCGGCTCGCTCCATCGGCGCGCTTTCCGATGACATGGTCGGGAGCCGGTCGCCCGGCAGTGGCTCGCCGCGGGCCACAGCAGCGATCGGGCCGTAGATGAAGGCAATGGCAGCACGATCGCTGGCCTTCGGGCTACGGATGCCAGCCGTTCCCCCGCGAGGAAACATGAGCGCGTCGGGATCGTCGCTGTGAGCCAGCCCGAGGACATGCCCCAGTTCGTGGGTGAGCACGGCCTGAAGATCGAAATGGCCATCTTGCGCTTCGTCGGGAGGCAAGAATTGGCGATCGCACTCGTTGATCTCGACCGTGGCTGACGCCACCACGCCCGTAGGGATGTCCGCGGTGAAAACCGCCCTGCCGAGATCGTCGAGAGCGCCCGGCCACTTGCCACGGCAGAACTGGACGCGCACGGCAGGATCGAACGTGGTGACCACTCGGAACCGCGCTGGGAGTTCCCCAAGTTCATTCCACGCCTCGACCGCGGCCTGCAGGGCCGCCTTTACACCCTCGGGCGCGACCGTCCGGCTGGGTGTCCTTCGATCGAGCCCAATGGTGATGTCGTGATCAACCCAGTGCGCCACGGCGCCGCTCCGCGTACGGAGAATGTCACCCTTCGCCGATGCCTGGGAGGCTATGCTCGCGGCAATAGCTCCGAGGAGGAAAAACCGCGCCAGCCGAATGGCCACTTTTGGTCATCGGCTCGTTGCCGTGAGTCGTTCATAATGCGCCGTGGCTTTCCGTCCGGAAGGAAAGTCGGGGGCATTCGTGCTACGAAGGAGCCCTGAGGACAAAGCGGTATGCGAGGAAGAATGTCACCAGCCGCAGGTCGCGCGGCCATTCCGACCATTGGATCTGTGGTGGTTGCGTCAGTGGCGTTTGCGATTCTTGCGTTTGCCGGCCCAGCGCCTGCGCGTGCGAACGAGGAGCAGAAGGCCGCGCAAGTCATCGAGAGGGCGCTGCAGAAGCACGGGGCCGATGTGCATCGATGCTTCGAACGATCGCTGGCTGACCGGCTGGATACCGCGGGCAAGGTGGAGATTGAGGTGGAGGTGGGGCCGGCCGGCCGGGTGACTGCGGCGAAGCTGCTGCCGCGCGGGCAGTCCGCCCCCAGTGTGCTGTCGGCATGCGTGCAGAAGGCAGCCACGGGTTGGACAGTGGAGGGGATCGAGCCTGGTGCCAAGGTCGTGCTTCCGTTCTCGTTCCAGCCGCAGATGAGCCAGTTCGTGGTCAGGGCGGAGGACGTGTCGGAGCGCGTGCTTGGTTCGGCGTCGCCCGGCAAGGCCAAGCCGGGCCCGAAACGCGACGCCCCGTTTACCGTCAAGGTGTTGGCTGACGAGACCAACATGCGCGTGCAGGGCATCTCGCTGACCCAGTTGAACATCGGCCCGGCCAGCCGCGTGGCCATGCACCGCCACCCCCGCAGCGCCAAGGTCCTCTACCTCCTCAAGGGTCATGCCCGCTTGCTGGGACCAGCCGGGGTGGCGCCTGTGAAGCTAGACGAGGGCGCAGTGGCGTTCGTGCCCGCGGGCTATCCCCATGTGATCGAAAACATGGGCCGCCAGAGCACGGCGGTTTTTCTCCAGGCATTCGTGCCGCCGGGGCCGGAGCGCGTGTACCGCGACTCGACCGACGCGCGTGGCCGGGCCGATTTTGAGGTCATTCGCGACTCGGCGACGGCCAAACTCCCCGACGAGGGGAATGGTCACGTGGTGGTGGTGACAGCGACGGAGGCAGCGGCCGTACCCACTCCAGGGGGAAAGGGCACGATCAAGGTTCTGCTTGATCCCAAGGCGACCGGCAGTGAAGCCGTGACCGTCAATCTGCTGGAGTTTCCTCTCGGCACCGAGGTGCCGCGACATGATCATGGCCGATCGATAGAGATACTCTACACGGTGGTGGGAGAGGGCAAACTGAGTGTTGGCCGCGAGGAGTACCCGTTTGGCAACGACAGCGTGCTGTATCTGCCGGCTGGCCAGCCCCACGCCATCAAGTTCATCACTGAGAAGGCCGACAAGACCGAGAAACCACCCGAGAAGATTGTGGCTGTGCAGTTCCTCACGTCGGGGCGCGCGGCCGGAGCTGTGCGCACACCATCGCCGGCTGCGCCGACGAAGCCAGCGGCCAAGACGCGCTGAACGCAAACGGGCTCGGCTTGGTAAGCCTCGTTCCTGGCGATGAACGAACCAACGAAGTACGGAAGATGCGCCGGCGAGGTTCTCAAAGACCTGGTCATAGGATAGGCTCTACGCCATGCGCGGCACCGTCGGGCGCTTCTGGCTTGCATGGCTTGCCGCCGCCGCGGGCGCGGCAGGCGGATGCAGCCTGTTTGACGAAGTGGGGGGCGGGAAATTGAGTTTCGATCTGCCCCCAGCGAACTTCCAGATTGACCCGGCCGATCACCGCTGGTGGCCGTCCCCCCCAGGGGGTGTGCCAGACGTGGTTTGTCGCGGACCGGCCGCGCTGGTCAGTGACTGCTGTCAGCCGCCTCCGCCCATGAATGTGGTGGACTGCCAGGAGTACCCCCTAGGCTGCGACGACGACGGGATGTGTGCCCTGGCTTTTGACTACGACGACGCCGTGTCGATCAATCTAGGGCGTGACGTGCCGGCGCTTCAGGACCAGAGTGGCTGGATACTCGCACAGGCAACTGTCGACGGAATCGACATCGCTGTGCCCGGGGCCGACGCTAGGGCTGACGCCGGGGTTGCCCCCTTGCCGCTGCGCACTCTCGGCCTCTACGTGGCTCCCCAAGGCGCTGTCTCGGCTGGTGCGGCCGGCGCGATGTTCCTAGCCGACATCCCATGGAGGTCGGAGCCTGGCCACGTCGATCTCTCCGCACAGGCGCAGATTGCGCTTTCATCCTTTCTCATGGACTTCAAGACGCCGTTTGCCCTGATCCTTTCAACTCACGTGGTGGTGGAGAGCGGACCTGTGCCCACGGAGGCGGTGACAATCAAGGTGACGGGACGAGTGAAGGCGAGTTTCTAGATATGCCTCTTTGTAGGAGTCCCGACCGCCAAGACAGTGGGCGTCGGAGGATCCATGGCTGGCAACTCGCGGGTGGCGTGCAGGCCGCCGGCGATCCGGTCACGCAGTTCTTTGCCCACCTTGAAATAGGGCAGGCGTTTCGGCTTCACCTGCACGGCTGCACCGGTACGTGGATTCCGCCCTTGGCGGGCGCGGTAGTGCCGGGTTTCGAAACTCCCGAAGCCTCGGATTTCAATGCGCTCATCCCGGGTCAATGCCTGGAGCAGACAATCGAAGACGGTGTCGAGCAACAACCCAGCGCGGCCTTTGGGTAGCTTCTGCGCCTGCGACACGTGCTCAGCAAGATCCGATTTGGTCATTTCGCAAACCCCACGGCAAATCGGCCTCTCGTTGCATGGGGAGTCCGCTGGCCTCCCTTGCGGGGGCTTCGGGAGGGACTGCCCACCCTGGCCGCCCCGCGCCCGGCCTCGCCGCCGGCGGCGCACCATCGTGGGAGGGCACGGGAACCCTTCCAGGGTTCCAAACTCAGGGCATGGACGGTTTCGATTTCCAACGCGGGTCGCCTCATCGCATCAGGCTATCGGCAAGATGGTTGGAGAACTTTACCGGAGGTTCCATCCAACCCCAGCTTCCCCATCGCACGGGCAACCGACCAGTCGCTCCTGCAGGACATTCGAGTGGTAAGATACCAACCGCAGGCCATGGCCATCGTTACTCTCACCACCGACTTTGGGTCGGCCGACGTGTACGCGGCTGCCATGAAGGGCGTGATCCTGTCCATGGCACCCGGCACCGTCCTGGTCGATATCACGCACGAGATCCCTGCCCGCGATGTGGTGGCGGGGGCTCTGACCCTCGCCCAGGCGGCGCCGTTCTTTCCAACCGGGTCAATCCACGTGGCAGTGGTTGACCCTGGGGTGGGCGGCCCTCGCGCCGACGTGATCGTGGAAGCGACAGGCTGCACCTTCATCGGTCCGGACAATGGGTTGCTGACCTTGGCCGCGCGCAACCGGAAGCGCGCTTTTCGCATCGAGAGTCCCGCGTTTCGTCGCGAGCCGGTCAGCCCCACCTTTCACGGCCGCGATGTTCTGGCGCCGGCAGCCGGGTGCTTGGCGCGCGGGCTGCCGGCGTGTGAAGCAGGACCCCCGCTGGCTGGCCTGACCGAACTGCCCATTCCCACCAGCGGGCCGCTTGGGGGAGAAGGGCAGGGCGAAGTCATCCACGTGGACCGATTTGGCAATCTCATCACTTCGTTCGAGGGCAGCCGGCCGCCTGCCGGCGCGTGGGAGCTGGAAATGGAATGGAGCGACCGCCGATTGCCCGTGGTCGCGGGCCGGACCTACTCGGACGTGGCACCCGGCGGATTGGTCCTCTACCCGGGCAGCAGCGGGCAGATCGAACTGGCGGTCCGCGATGGCTCGGCCGCCGAGGAGACTGGGGCTCGACGGGGAACCCGCTTTCGCTTGAGGAGGAGGGGATGATAGGCAACCGGACCGCAGGCCTGGCGCTGGCGGCGCTGACCCTGTTGGGGTGCAGCGTGGGTCAAGGCGTGGGAGTGGCCAGCGGCACGCTCTTCGTGCTCGACTGCTCATCCTCGGGCGACTACTGCGACAGCACGGGGGTATGCGGCACCCCATCGGCGCCGGCGGAATACCGATTGAACCCCGGTTTCTTTGCCGGCGAGCCCATCGACCAGCTCGCCCAGTTCCCGACGAACGGGTTGCCGCTGAGCGGGTCGCAACCTCGAATGAATCGCATCACCATTCGCCTGCAGCGCTCGGGCAAGCAGATCGAGAGCAACGACGCCCTGTTTTTCGACGTGGTGAATTCGTACGAAGTGGCCCGCTGTGTGCGAGGTCGCGAGATCGTGGTTGCCGCCGGCCAGCCCAACCAGCACGACTACGACGACCGCTATTGCTTCCGTGCCTCAACCACCGGGCCTGCGCGCGTCCGCATTTCCGTGGTGGGCGGCATCATCCACTCGACGCTCAGCCCGCGCATGACCTGTACCCGCCCGGTGGACGCGACCGCCGACGATGTGTTTCCGGACGATGGCGTGGTGGGGAACGTGGCCGACGGGGCTTTTGAGTCGTGGATTGAATTCGCGGACTTCGGCTCCGCCGCGCAGAACGGGCAATTGGATCCCACCGCCCGTACGCCCGTCAGCCTCACGTTCAAGATCCAGCTTGAAGACCGCTTGCACGCCACGGCATTCTCGCTGACCCTGCAGGACGAGAAGGTAGTGACCGCACAAGTGAATTTGGTGCCGCCGCCCAACCCCGACATAGGGGGCTCGCTCGCCGGGTGGTTTGATTTCAACCTCCAGCGAGGGCAGGGCGCGCAGATCTTCCCCTGATGGGCCGGCCCTTGCCTGCCGCCCTGCCCATCGACCCCCTCTTGCCAGGGATCGGGGCGTCGCTGCGCGCGCGTGGCGCTGTCGTGGTCGAGGCGCCGCCGGGCGCGGGGAAGACCACTCGTGTTCCGCCCGCCCTGCTCGACGCCGGCTTTGGCCAACGGGGAGAGATCGTCGTGCTACAGCCCCGCCGTCTGCCGGCGCGCCTAGCGGCCGAGCGGGTCGCCAGCGAACGGGGCGAGCGAACCGGCGAAACCGTGGGCTACACCGTGCGTTTTGCCGAGGAGGCTGGCCCGCACACACGCATCCGCTTCGTCACCGAAGGGATCCTCCTGAGGCGCCTGTTGAGCGAGCCGAGGCTTCCCGGGGTGGAGGTGGTGATTCTCGACGAGTTCCACGAGCGTCACTTGGCAAGTGACTTGGCCCTGGCTCTCTTGCGACGTCTGCAGCTCGCGGAGCGGCCTGACCTGGGCCTTGTGGCCATGTCGGCCACCCTGGAAGTGGAGCCGGTGTGTGAGTTCTTGGGAGACTGTCCGCTGGTGCGGAGCGAAGGTCGACTGTTCGACATCGTGCTTGAGCATCTGGCCCAGCCCGACATGCGACCGCTGGCCGATCAGGTCGCGAGCGCCGTCCGCCGGTTGTACCAAGAGGGTCTTGACGGCGACGTGCTGGTCTTTCTGCCGAGCGCCGCCGAGATCCGGCGCGCTAGCGAAAAACTCGCGTTGCTGGCCGAGACGCGCGATCTCATGGTTCTGCCATTGCACGGCGATCTGCCGCCCGCTGAACAACGCCGGGCGGTGGAGCCCGCCTCTCGCCGCAAGGTGATTCTTTCCACCAACGTTGCCGAGACCTCGGTCACCATCGACGGCGTGGTCGCCGTCATTGACTCGGGCTTGGCCCGTATCGCCGCGCACTCGCCGTGGAGCGGTCTGCCGGTGCTGGCGGTGAGCAAGATCAGCCAGGCATCGGCTGTCCAGCGCGCAGGCCGAGCGGGCCGCACGCGAGCGGGGCGAGTCCTGCGTCTGTACACGAAACCCGATTTCGACTCGCGCCGGCCCTACGAGATCCCCGAGATCGCGCGTCTCGATCTTTGCGAGGCGCTTCTGACCATGGCCGCCCTGGACATACGCGATCCGGAAGGCTTCGATTGGTTCGAGCGGCCGGCGGCGCCAGCGCTGGAGGCTGCGCACGACTTGCTCCGGCGCCTGGGCGCCCTGGATGATCAGGGTAAGCTGACGGATACGGGTCAACAGATGCTTCGCTTCCCGGTTCATCCCCGGCTGGGGCGGCTGATCGTTGAGGGCGAGCGACGAGGCGTGGGCGAGGACGCCGCGGCGCTGGCCGCCCTGGTCGCGGAGGGGGATATCAGCGACACAGCGCGAACGCGGTTCGGGGGGCAGGGCCCGCGAGCGGGCGCGGCGGAAGGCGCCGACCTTCTCGAGAGGCTAGATCGTTTCCGCCAGGCGCGTGCGGCGCACTTTGCTCGGGAACGGTTGCGTGGTTTAGGTGTGGATGCGCGTGCGGCCGAGGCAGCCGAATTGGCGCGCCGGCAGCTCGCCGCGGCCCTGCGGCGGGATGGGCCAGCAAAACGACCGACGCACTCGAGTGGGGAGCCCGCCGGCCTTGCCCCCTGCGGGGAGTTCGGGTCGGGCCGCCACCCTGCCCGCCCCGCGCGCTTCGCGCGCGCCCTCGCCGGCGGCGCACCATCGCGGGAGGGAATGGCTCGGCCGAGCGCAGCGAGCGGGGTGGGGGTGGGCGTGGGGGGCCGAAGGGCGGAGCGAACCCTTCCAGGGTTCCCACATCAGGCTGATGCTATCGACGAAGCACTGGCCATGGCGACTCTGGCGGCCTTTCCTGACCGGGTGATGCGTCGGCGCAGCCCGGGGAGCAGCGAGGCGCTCCTGGCTTCGGGCGGCGTTGCGGAGGTCGGGGTGCAGCCACCCGATGACTTGCTCTGCGCCGTGGACGTCGAGGAACGCAGCAAAAGCGGGGCTCGCGGCGCGGGCCGGGCCGTGTTGGTGCGCCTCGCGGTCGGCATCCGTCCCGAGTGGCTGCTTGACATCGCACCGGACGAGCTGACGGAGCGTGACGAGCTCCAGTGGAACGCGGACCGCCAGCGCGTGGAGCGGGTGCGTGGTTTGCTCTGCGGTGCGATCACGCTGGAGGAATCGCGCCAGCCCGCGCCGCCTTCGGCCGAGGCTGCTCGTCTGCTGGCTGAAGCCGTCGGCGCAAATGGGCGGGGCAGGCAGGAGTACGGAGCAGCACCGGCGATCCTGCAAGCCAAGCTGGAGGTCCTGCGCCAAGCCTTTCCCGAGGCGGGGGTCCCCGCGCTTGACGCAAAGGAGTGGCAAGCCATGGTGGTGGCGGCTTGCGAGGGCATCACCAGCTTGGCCGAGTTGCAAGCAAGCCCGATCGAGAATCGCTGGTTGGCGAATCTGCCGGCGGCGGTTGCCCGGCTGCTACGGGATGAGGTGCCCGAGCGGATTCGGTTGGTGGGTGGGCGCCTGCTTCCCGTGCACTACGAGGCGGGCAAGCCGCCGTGGATCGAATCGCGGTTGCAGGACTTCTTTGGCACGCCCGCCGGACCCAGTATCTGTCGGGGTCGCGTGCCTCTCACGTTGCACCTCTTGGCCCCCAACCAACGTGCGGTGCAGGTGACCAGCGACCTCGCCAGTTTCTGGCGCCAGCACTACCCCGCCGTGCGGCGCGAGCTGTGCCGCCGCTACCCGCGCCACCCGTGGCCGGAGGATGGCGCCACAGCGACGCCCCCGGCCCCAAGTGGGAGAGGGACGTGGTCCGCCAAGCATTGAAAGGCATGACCCTGCTTGTGAGCCTTCGCAACCCGCCCGCACCATTTGCCGAGCGGGATAGGCCATGGTCGGCGCGGCTACTACGGGCGAGGAGCGAGAACGCAAATCTGGTCAATGGTGTCATCGATATCCTCGTGGATATTTCCGTGCTGAAGGAACATTGCGGTCCGGGAACATCGTACGGTTTCGGCAGTTGTTCCCTGTGCATGAAGGGCCACCTCGGTACTTTCATCAATGCCGGAACCGACAGCACGCCGAGTTCCACGGGGTTGCATGTGCTCGAGGCCGTTTTCAACATAAACAAACATGCCGCCATCCTGGGCGGCAATCCGGTCCGTCAGCAACTGTGCATTGTGGATGGGTTGCTAGCAAACAACGGCAACAGCGCCACTTGGAACGTCAGAACAGATCGGATTGTCATGGGGACCTTTGCCCCGATCGTGGATTACCTCACGGCGACCAAACTTCTTCTCGACTCAATCATCATGGCCGCCGCTCCCATGCCCGCGCCGGGAGTGACCAGCGCGGCCCTCCTCCTTCCACAGTATCTCACGAGCTTCGGCTATGCCGCGACCGACCCGGACTGGGTTGCGTACGAGGCCGGCAGTCCACCCGCCATCACCGGCGGGGGCGGAACGGGCGGTGCGACCGGTTCGACCGGATCGGGTGGATCGAAAGCAAGCGGCGGCTCGATCGCCAGCAACGGCGGTTCCACAGCCAACGGCGGCTCGACTGGTTCGACCGGCTCGGGTGGATCGAAAGTAAGCGGCGGCGCGACCGCCAACAACGGCGGCTCGACTGCCGGCAACGGCGGCTCCACAGCCAACGGCGGCTCGATTGCCAGCAACGGCGGGACCAGTGAGGGTCAAGGCATGAGTGGCGGCGGCGCGCTCGCTGCAGGCGGTATCACCGGCAACGGTGGCGCTGCGTCAGGCGGTGTGAGGGGAACCGGTGGTGCGGCGACCAGCTCTGCGTCGGCATCGGGGGGCTCAGCGACGCCAGGCGGAACCAGCCCTGGAACCGGAACGGGCGCGAACTCGACGGGCGGCAGCACCGGAACGACGGGCGCGACGGCTTCCCACGGGAATTCAGGGAGCGGCTGTAGTGTCGCCGGGGTGGACCGGGGGGCCACCCGCTGGGGCGCGCTGCTGGCGTTCGGCGCAGCGGTGGCTGAAAGATTCCGGCGCCTTGCTAGCGGCGGCGATCGGTCGTCGTGATTTGCTCTGACTGTTTGCCGGGCACCGGCTTTCGAGGCTATTCGTATAGCTCTGCGCCTGCGAGATAGCCGCTGGTACCAAGTCCACCGGCGATGAGCACCATCCCGTTGCTCAACAAGGTGGCGGTGTGAAACTCCCTCGCCGCGGCCATGCTCCCGGTTGCCGCAAATGTCCCGGCCGCCGGGTCATATAGCTCCGCGCTGGCAACGAGATTCAGGGTGTTGTCGAGTCCGCCGGCGATGAGCACCATGCCGCTCGGCAACAACGTCGCCGTGTGCCCCTGCCTTGCCACGGCCATGCTGCCGGTGGCCGTGAATGTCCCGGCCGCTGGGTCGTATAGCTCCGCGCTCGCAAGGTGAACCCCGCCGGCGATGAGCACCATGCCGCTCGGCAACAGCGTCGCCGTGTGCCCGTCCCTTGCCACGGCCATGCTGCCGGTGGCCGTGAATGTCCCGGCCGCTGGGTCGTATAGCTCCGCGCTTGCAAGGTAGACCCCGCCGGCGGTGAGAATCTTCCCGTCTGGCAACAAGGTCGCTGTGTGCCACGCCCTTGCCGCGGTCATGTGGCCGGTGGCCGCGCACGTCCCAGCGCCTGGGTCGTATAGCTCCGCGCTTGCAAGATATCCGGGGCCCCATCCGCCAGTGATGAGAACCTTCCCGCTTGGCAGCAAGGTCGCCATGTGCCCGAGCCTTGCCATGATCATATTGCCGGTTGCTGCGAGGGTCCCGGCCGCTGGGTCGAAAAGCTCCGCGCTTGCGAGAGGGCCGCCGTCTCTGTCTCCGCCGGCGATGAGTACCATCCCGCTTGGCAACAAGGTCGCGGTGTGCCCGTCCCTTGCCACGGCCATGCTGCCGGTGGCCGTGAATGTCCCGGCCGCTGGGTCGAAAATTTCCGCGCTCGCGAGAGACGTGCTGACGCCCGCATCGGATACGTCCGTTCCGCCCGCGATGAGCACCATCCCACTCGGCAACAACGTCGTCGTGTGGTAGTCCCTTGCCATATTCATGCTGCCCGTCGGCGCGAAGACTCCCTGCAGCCCCGTGGCAAAGGGCGCGTCGTTGCCCTCCGCGCCGTCCATTTCGGCGAGGCCATCGCTGCCGCCGGTGGCGGCGGGAGCGTCTGGTGGGCTGGTGGCGGCGCTAGCGCTGCCGTCCACGGCTCCAGCGTCAGCCGTTGCGGGCAAGCATACGCACGCCGCGAACGAGCCCGTCGACGTGCAAGTCTGCGCGCCCTGCTGGCCGGTGGGGCAATAGCATTTCGCGCTTTCGCCGGGAATGCACTTGGGGACTTGACTCCCACCGCTGCAACCGGCGAGAGATGCCAGCAGAAGAGACGAAAGCGCGATACGCAGTCTCGCTACCATGGGCAGCATGGTCGCTCGATTCGGGCTTCGCCGCAAACAGTTGCTGCAAGTGTCCCGGTTGGGTCGTATAGCTCCGCGCTCGCTAGGGAAAACCCGTCGCTGCCCCCGTATCCGCCGGCGATGAGTACCGTCCCGTTGTCCAGCGGCGTCGCTGTGTGGTGACGCCTTCGCATGGACATACCAGCGGTACGGGTGAATGTCCCGGCGGCTGGGTCGTATAGCTCGGCGCTGGTGAGAGATGTGTTGCCGTCCCCTCCGCCAGCGATGAGGACTGTCCCGCCGGGCAATGGCGTTGCGGTGTGGCCGTCTCTTGCCGCGGTCATGCTGCCGGTAGCAGTGAATGTCCCGGCGGGTGGGTCGTATAGCTCCGCGTTCGCGACACCGTTGGTGCCGTCATATCCGCCAGCGATGAGGACCGTTCCGTTGGAGGACAGGGTCGCCGTGTGTTCCACCCTGGCCACCGACATGCTGCCGGCGCCGGCAAAGGCTCCGAGCACTGGGTCATATAGCTCCGCGTTCGCCAGAGGAAAACCGCCGCCCACGAATCCACCGGTGACGAGCACCGTGCCGTTGGGCAACAGCGTCGCCGTGTGTAGCTCCCCTCCCACTGACATGCTGCCATTGGCGGTGAATATCCCGGCCGCCGGGTCGTATACCTCGGTGCTCGTGAGAGCTGCGTTGCGGTTCCCCCCGCCGGCGATGAAGACTGTCCCGTTGGACAACAGCGTCGCTGTGTGGTCGTCTCTTGCCACCGTCATGCTGCCCGTTGCAGTGAATGCCCCAGCCGCTGAATCGTAGAGCTCCGCGCCCACGAGAACCTCTTCAACTCCGCCACGGAGGTAATCCCCGCCGGCGATGAGCACCTTGCCGTTGGGTAGCAAGGTCGCCGTGTGTCCCATCCTTGTCACGGACATGCTGCCGGTAGCGGTGAACGTCCCGGTCGCTGGATCGTAAAGCTCCGCGCTCGCGAGAGCCGTGCCGGAACTGGCTCCGCCAGTGACAAGGACTGTCCCGTTGGGCAACAGCGTGGCCGTGTGGCCGTCCCTGGCCGCGGTCATGCTGCCCGTTGGGACGAAAACTCCCCCACCACGGCCGGGACCGCCCCCGCCACACCCTGCCGCCATCGGGGCGACGACAATTATCAGCGGCACGGCCAATCTCACGAAAACAGGGCACACCCGATACGAGCCGAGATCTTCGGTTGCACATGAGATGGGAGAAATGGGCACGCTGTCGAGCACGCGCGTAGTGTATCTGAGGACAGCGGTCGAGAGAACGCGGCTCGCGTTCATGGTGAGCGCGCCCTTGGTGGATGCGGCACCCCACCTGGGGAGATCCCCTGATTGAATGACCCATGACGTCGACTACTTCACCAGCCGCTACCAGGCCGCGGTAGAGCCACAGGGGATGGTGATGGTCAAGATCACGCCGCAGTTCTGAGCCCGAGCCCGCGATGGACGTTGGCGAAGGCCTTCCCTTTCGCGATGGACCGTGCTTGGATTGACAACCGCAAAATTGGCCTTGCGCAAGTCAAATCCCAGCCACCAGCCGTCGGCCGACCGACAAGGCCGTGTTCGCGAGTCGCCCCTCGCAACGCCGTGTTGTCTCCTTCTCATCATCTTGGCGGCCTTCGCTGCCTACCACAACAGCTTCTCCGGTCCCTTTGTATTCGACGACATTCCCGCCATCGTCGATAATCCATCCATCAGGCATCTGTGGCCCATCACGCGGGTCATGGTTCCGCCACTGAGCACGGCCGGGGCGAACGGAAGACCAATGGTCAACCTTTCCCTGGCGGTCAACTATGCCTGGGGCGGAACCAGCGTCGTGGGATATCACGTCGTCAACCTTTTGCTTCATGTCGCGGTTGCGCTCGTGCTCTTTGGCCTGGTGTTGCGAACCCTGCGGCTGCCGTCTCTGGGAGGATGGTTCGAAGGCAAAGCGCGGCCCATTGCGCTCGCGACAACCCTGCTTTGGACTGTTCACCCGCTCCTTACCGATTCGGTAACGGCCGTGATCCAGCGCAATGAGTTGATCGTCGGTTTCTTCTATTTGGTCACGCTCTACGGCGTCGTCCGTTCATACGATTCAGCCCGGAAATCTTTCTGGTACACATGCGCCATCGCAGCCTGCCTTTTGGGAATGGCGAGCAAAGAGGTCATGGCCACGGCGCCGGTCATGGTGTTGCTCTACGACAGGGCATTTCTTTCAGGTTCCTTCAAGAAGTCGCTCATGCAACGGCGGCCGTTGTATCTTGGCCTGCCAGCAACATGGCTCCTGCTGGTTTTCCTCATCTCTTTGGCCAGCGATCGGAACGACACCGTTGGGTTTGGGCACGGGGTGGCGTGGTGGGTCTATGCTCTCACCCAGTGCCAAGCCATCGTTCGCTACCTCGGCCTGGCCCTCTGGCCGCAGGCATTGGTATTCGACTATGGCAAGGAGGTGGTTAGAGACTTCGCCACCGTATGGCCTCAGGCAGCCATACTTCTGGTGCTGCTGGGGGCAACCGTGTATGCCACGATTCGCCGGCCGAAACTGGGATTTGCAGGCTGTTGGTTCTTCGGGATTCTTGCGCCGAGTTCGAGCATTGTTCCGCTTACCACGCAAACCATGGCGGAGCATCGAATGTACCTGCCGTTGATTTCCGTCGTCGTCCTTGCAACGGTCGGACTTTTTGCCAAGGCCGGCAAGAACGCAGGGCTTGCAATTGTTGTTTGCGTAGCAGCACTGCTCGGCTGGAAGACCGTACGGCGCAACGAGGTCTACAGAAGCGCGGTTAGTCTCTGGAGCGATACCACTAGCAAACGTCCTGGAAATGTGCGGGCCCATAACCACCTCGGAAATGCACTGGACAGCGCGGGAAGGAGGTCGGAGGCGCTTGAGAGCTACGACAAGGCTCTGCAATTGCAGCCAGACTACGCAATGGCCTGCTACAACAAGGCTGAGTGTCTCTTGAAGCTGGGTCAGACATCTGCGGCAATCGAACTATTCGATCGCGCTTTGCGCATTAGTCCAGGCTACTTCAAGGCCCTCAGAGGAAAGGGAGACGCGCTGGTGCAGGCAGGGCGGGGTGATGCTGCTATTCCACTATACCAAGAGGCGCTCAAGCTGCAGCCGGATGACTCCGAGGCGGCCCGCAGCCTCGGGATCGCTCTGCTGGGTGCGGGAAGGGTTCCCGACGCAATCGAGCGGTTCGAAGCCATCCTGCGTGTCGACCCTCGGGATGCCAAGGCGCACAGCAACCTCGGCTATGCGCTTTCGAGAGTCGGACGGATAGAAATGGCCGTCGAGCATTTTGAGGCGGCGGTGCGACTGGAGCCGGACTCGGCGGAGGCCCACGGCAACTATGCGGTGGCACTGGGACGGGCCGGACGGCTGACGGATGCGATTGGCGAATACCGGCAGGTGCTCAAGCTCAAGCCGGATGACCCCGTGGCGTACTGCAGCATGGGGAACGCCTATGCGCGAACCGGGCAGCTGTTGCAAGCTGTTGGCGCCTACGAAGAGGCGTTGAAGCAGAGGCCCGAGTATCCCGAAGTTCATAATAACCTCGCTACGGTCTTGCGCCGACTGGGCCGTCTTGAGGAAGCGCGCAAGCACTATGGTCTCGCGCTTCAGTATCGACCCGACTATCCCCAGGCGCGGCGCAACCTTGCAGCTCTCGTGGGATCTCAGGATGTGCCGTCGATACAGGAAGAGTCGCGCTAGCGCAGCCGTGCCCAAAGTCTACCCAGGCTGGGCCAGCGAGGGGTGCGCCATGAAGAACGGGATGGCCTCGGCCATGAGATCGAGATCGGGATCGAGTTGCTTGCCGATGCCTTCGGTGACCGCGATGGCGATGTTCACGATGGTGAAAGCCGGCGTCATGCGGATGCGGTGGCGTCGCAGAATACCCAGCATGTCGATGAGCACTTTGCCCACTTGGACATCGGCGAGCCGCTGGCCCCAGTAGCGGCCCACGAAATCAATGACGGAAGCGCGGAAGGCCTGGTAGGTCTTCTGGTCGTCGGTGTGGCTGGTGGACAGGGAGTACATTTGTCTGGCCATCGTGTCGCCGTCCCGTTGGGCCCAAGCGGCAAAGAAGCGCGCCAGAGCCCCGCGGTGAAAGGGGTCAAGCTCGCCGACCAGGCCTAGGTCGACAAGAGCCACCCGATCGTCCGTGGTGATGAAGATGTTCCCCGGGTGGAGGTCGGCATGCACGAAGCCGTCTTCGAAGATCATCTTCATAAGCGCGTGCATGCCCAACCGGGCGATGCGTTTTGGATCCGACCGCGTCTGGCCGACGCCGAGAATCTTGGTCCCTTCGATGAAAGACATGCACAGGATGCGCTCGCTGGACAGCGCGGCCAGTACCTCGGGGAAAACCACCTCTTGCTCGTCACGGAAGTTCTCGCGAAAGCGCCGGTTGTTGCGCGCCTCGACGCAGAAGTCGAGCTGCGCAAATACCGCGCGTCCGAATTCCTCGACAACGGATTCTGGCTGCACCGGGACCAGGGGGGGCAGCTTGCCCAGCCAATGCGCTACGGTGCGCATGACCGCGAGGTCGAAGGTGCACAGCTCGACCAGGTTGGGTCGCCGCACCTTGACCGCCACCACGCGGCCATCGGGCAGGCGCGCCTTGTGGACCTGCGCGACCGAGGCTGAGGCCAAGGGAACCGGGGCAAATTCTGCGAAAATCTCCAGCAAAGGCCGGTGCAGATCCTCCTCAATCGTGCGTACCACGTCGGCAAAAGGAAACGGTCCCACGTCGTCCTGCAGGTGCTCGAGAGCGTGGGTGATGTGTTCGGGAAGCAAATCGGGTCGCGTGCTCATGATCTGGCCGACCTTGATGAAGGTGGCGCCCAGTCTGCGAAAGAGATCGAGGACGCAGCGGCCAAACCAGGCCTCGCGTCGTTTCCGCCCGGCGAAGGTGACGACAAGCCACAACCAGCCCACAAGCCAACGAAATCCTTGCTGGATGAACAAGACAAGGATGGTCACGGCGCGCAGGAAGAGCCGGGTGTTTGTGAAAGTGGCTCGCACCATCGCAGGAGGCTATGATTCTCCCACTCTCAACGGATGACGTCTACCGACAGACCTTCGCCTTATGCCGCGCTCGAGGACAAGCTCGGCTATTCTTTTCGTGATCCCACTCTGTGCGAGACCGCGTTGACTCATCGGTCGTGGATGAACGAGACGCTGAAGACCGATCGTTCGGACAATGAACGGTTTGAGTTTCTGGGCGACTCCGTGCTGTCCCTGGCCATCAGCGACATGCTCATGCGGCACTATCCCCAGCATCCCGAGGGCGAGCTGTCGAAAGCGCGGTCCGCCTTGGTCAATGAGGCGGGCTTGGCGCGCGTTTCGGATGACCTCTTGCTGGGCCAGTGGATCTTCCTTGGTCGTGGCGAGGAGCAGGCTGGCGGGCGGCGGAAACGATCGCTCTTGTCCAATGCCCTGGAGGCGCTCTTGGGCGCGGTCTATCTCGACGGTGGCTTTTCCGCAGCCCTGCAGGTGGTGGAGCGGCTGTTCCTACCCGCGCTGGCCGATACACCGGGCAGCGCCGCCCGTGATTTCAAGTCGCGCCTGCAGGAAGTTTCGCAGGCCCATTTACAACTCGCGCCTAGCTACACGGTCGTCGCCGAGCACGGCCCCGATCATGACAAGACCTTCGAGGTCGCCATCTCGCTCGGCGACAAGGAATACGGCCGCGCTCGTGGAAAGTCGAAGAAAGAAGCCCAGCAGAATGCGGCTGAAATGGCGTTGGCGGCCTTGCTAGCCGGACGCGGGGATTCCTAGCTTGATCGATCCGAAGCGGATCCCCGACGATGTTCTTTCCGTGTGTCGCCGGCTTGCGGATGTCGGCTTCGAGGCCTATCTGGTGGGCGGGTGCGTGCGCGACCTGTTGGTGGGCCGAAGCGTGGGCGATTTCGATGTGGCGACCAGCGCGCGCCCCGAGGAGATCCTGCACGTCTTCGGCGCGCGCTTCAGCGTTCCCACCGGGCTCCAGCATGGCACGGTAACGGTGTTGGTCGGCGAGCGGCCACGCTTGCGTCAGGTGGAGGTCACGACCTTTCGGGGTGAGGGGGCATACCTCGACGGCCGACACCCTTCGGTGGTGACCTTCGGCGCGACCCTAGCCGAGGATCTTTCGCGCCGAGACTTCACCATGAACGCCATCGCCTATGAGCCGCAGGCGGGTGCGATCGTCGATCTTCACCACGGCCAGCAGGACATCGCGCGCCGTCTGGTGCGCACGGTGGGCGATCCCATCCAGCGTTTTTCCGAGGATGGCCTGCGCCCCATGCGCGCCCTTCGCCAGGCGACCCAGCTCGGCTTTGACGTGGACGTGTCCACCCTGGCCGCCATCCCCGCGACCCTGGACGCCTTTCGCAAGGTTTCGGCCGAACGCGTGCGCGATGAGCTTCTCAAGCTGTTGCTTGCACCTCACCCCTCGCGCGGCGTCGAGCTGATGCGGCAGACCGGTCTGCTGGCTGAGGTTTTGCCCGAGTTGCTGGCCGAGCTCGGGTGCAGGCAGAATCGCTTTCACCAGCACGACGTCTACCAACACAGCCTTGCCACCCTGGATGCCGTGCCGGCCGAACCCATCCTGCGTCTGGCAGCCCTGTTGCACGACGTGGGCAAGCCGCGCACGCAGACGGCGCAGCCAAGTGCGCCGGGTGAATTTGGCTTCTTCAAGCATGAGTCCGTGGGCGCAGAGATGGCGGAAGCCATCGCCAGCCGCTTGCGCCTGTCGCGTACGGAAACCGAGTTGTTGGTCGCGCTGGTGGCACACCACATGTTCTATTACACGCCTGACTGGACCGACGGCACGGTTCGTCGATTCGTCAACCGCGTGCAGGCGACGCGCATTCCCCTGCTGTTCTCTCTGCGTGAGGCCGACATCGTCAGCCGTGGGCGGGGCGAAGACCCCGAGAGCGAAACGCGCGAGCTGCGCGCCCGCATCGCACGCGTGGCGGCCGAGGATGCTGCCTTGCGGGTCAAGGATCTGGCCGTGGACGGCGCGGACGTCATGCGCGTGATGGGCGTGGGCCCCGGGCCCGCGGTGGGGCGGGTTCTCAACCGTCTGCTCGAACGTGTGCTTGACGATCCGACGCTCAATCAAAAAGAGATACTGGAGCGCCTTATTCCCGAGGTGGCGGCGGGCTAGCACCGCCTCCTGGAAACCCGTGGCTGTTTCGAGTTGCTGGTTCCGGGACCGGGACCGGTTGCGAATCCGGGACCGGCCGTCGGATCCGGTTTCGGCCCCGGTTCCGGCTTCGGTCCCGCCGCCATCCACCCGGTCACTCAACCAGCTACGAATTCTTGAGCGGCGGCGCCGGGTAGCTCAGCATCTCCATCTCGGAGGCCGGCTCACCAAGAGCGGGTGAGGCAGTGCCCGCCCTCAACGTGACGACTACTGGTCGCCCGATCTCGCTCAGGCGCACGACGCCTTCTTCGCCGTGGTCGTCGTGCAAACAGCGTACGAAGACCTGGGCTGGCTCCAAGTCGTTGGCCGCCTGAATCTCAAGTGCCGAGCAGGGCAGAAAGGCCGCGCCCATACGATCGGCCAGTGGACGAGCCAACTCGGTGCTGGTCTCTCCCTCCGGGAACAGCACGAGGATCGGTTTCAGGCGCTCAGCCACGGCAGCAAGCAAGGGTCCGTGGGTCGCATCCAGCGACTGACCCTGCAGGGCCTCATCGGCGCAGCACAAGATGCGATCCGCGCCCGCGGTTCCTATTTCACCGGCCAGGGCAGTGAGTTCATCGGGCGTGGTAGGCCCAAGTGCCAGAAGGGCGTACACCGTCGCGCCGAGATCGTCGGCAACTCGTCGCGCCTCTGCTAGGGCGAAGCGGGACGCCGCCGTAATCGCCGCGTGGCGAATTTCTGTGTAGGCAATAATGCTGGCCATACGAGCCGAAAACCCATTGTACCGGGGTCCGTGGTAAAGTGCAGTGACAAGGATGACCGTCGGCGAGAGTCCCCCTCTGGGCACAGACCCGCTTATTTCGCAGCTTGTCGCGGATCGCTATCGGGTGATTCGCAAACTGGGCGAGGGCGGGATGGGGTCGGTCTACTTGGCCGAGCACGTGGTGATCGAGAAGAAGCTGGTGCTCAAAGTACTCGCTCCCGAGTTGGCGCGCAGGCAGGACCTGGTCGCGCGCTTTTTGCAGGAGGCACGCAGCGCCTCGCGCATCGGCCACGAAAACGTCATTGACATCTCCGATTTCGGTCAGTCCGCCGAGGGCTACGTCTACATCGCCATGGAGTATCTGGAGGGCAGGGACTTGGGCCAGCTGGTACGGGCCGAAGGCGCCTTGGCCTGGTCGCGCGCACGTGACATCGTGGCGCAGATCTGCCGGGCCCTGCGGGCGGCGCATGACAAGGGCATAGTCCACCGGGACATGAAGCCCGAGAATATCTTCCTTATCCAGCGCGAGGGCCGGCCCGAGTTCGTCAAGATTCTCGACTTCGGCATCGCCAAGATCATGGGCCTGGACCCGAATGGCCCGCGTCTGACCCGCACCGGGATGATCTTTGGCACCCCCGAGTACATGGCGCCCGAACAGGCCGAGGGCAAGGAAGCCGACCACCGCGTGGACATCTACGCCGTGGGCTGCATCGCCTACCACCTGATGACCGGTCAAACCCCCTTCATCGCCGAGAACTTCATGGCGATGCTGACCAAGCACCTCATGGAGGACCCGGTGCCACCCAGCGTGCGCCGGCCCGACCTGGCCATCACACCCGAGATGGACGCCCTGGTCGGTAAAGCGCTGGAGAAAGACCGCGACAAGCGCTACCAGAACATGGCGGAGTTTCTGGAGGCGGTTTCGACTTGCCGCGGACTCGACACGATATCGGGCCAGCGCCCTGCCGCGGGCTTCACGCGCGAAATGGGGGGCGCCCACGCGAAGGCGGCCCTGGGCAAGCCTGCGGAGCGTGCGTCCGATGCCGAGCTGGTGCCGCGCGGCTGGGAGGAAGCCGCGGCTTCCGAGTTCGGGGACCGGCCAGCCCGTGCTTTGCCCAACCAGAAGCTGATCCTGGCCGCCGTGGGCGTGGCCCTAGGCGTGGCAGGAGCCCTCTGGTTTGCTCTGTCCCGCGGCAGTGCTCCAGGGCCGCCGGCCCCGGCTGCGGTCGAGGAGGAAGTGACGTCGCCGCCAGCGCCTGCGCAGCCTCCGGCGCCTGTGGCAGCCCCGATCCCCGCCGCGCCAGCAGCACCACAGGTCGCTGCGCCGAGCGCTCCGTCGATGGCAGCATCCGCTGGACCTTCTGCTGCAGCGACAACCGCGCCGCCGGCTCTCGGCCCCGAGGTCACGGCGTCCGCCAAGCCCGGACGCCCGTCGGTGCGCCACAAGCCTGGCCACGTACACCCATCGGCGTCGGCGGCAAGAGCAGACGCGGTCCTCGCTCCTCCTCCGGCTCAGGCGTCTCCCGTTTCCGCGCCGCCCAAGCTAACCCCACTCCGGCCGCCGCCGTCGGATCTGAAGCCGTTCCCCGGAATGTGAAAGGCGCCTTCCCGCTACCGCCGCCTCGGCGGTCTCGCTGGCTCGCACACAATCGCCCGGCCATTGCGTTCGCGCCCGACCAACCCCGCGCAAAGCCTTTCACCATCGGCAGAATCGACGTTGATGTAGCTGTGCGTGCTCATCGTGTCGATGGCTGCCGCGGGCACGGACACGCCTGTACTGGCCAGTAGTTCCGCGATCTCGTCGGTCGAGACACCATCTTTGCGACCCAGGTTGAGATATAGCCGGATTTGACCAGCGGCGGGCGCCTGGTAGCCGGGCGTTGGAGGTTGGGAGATGGGCGCCGCAGGTTGCCGATCGGGCGCCTCGATCGGCTCCGACGGAAGGGCAGGGATGGCGGTGGGCGTACGTCCGACCTCCTCGCTCCACACCTCCCAGAATTCGCGGCCGTCGTTTGGCGGGGCTGCGGAGGCAGGCGTTGCCTGCGAAGGGCGGGCTGCTCTCTCGGGTTTTGGGCTTCGCTCGACCCGCTCGCGACGCTCACTCCCGGATCGTGGGCGATCAGACGAGGGGCGCTCGCGATCACGTGGGGGCCGGACCCGACCCGGGCCAGATCGTTCGCGATCGCGATAGCCGCCACGGCTGTGGCGTTCGTCTGTGTGTTCGCGGGAGGGCCGGGCTGGTGGATCGTCGACCTTTTCGGCTGGCGCGGTCTCGGCGTGTGGGCCACCGTCATCCTGCCGAGGCGGCGCCGCCGACTCGACGTGAGCCTGTCTCCCAGTCAGGGTCTCACGCAGCATGCATCCGATCAGGCGTTCACCGTCGCTCGCTCCCATGATCCGCCGGGCCAGCGCTCGCCATTCAGGACTCACATCGCCGGGAAGAAGGCTGCGCAGCCGCAACACGCTCTCCCCCTCGCGTTTGGAGCGCAGTTCTGCTTCTGAGGGCAGTGCCCGCTCATCGGGCCGGATCTTGTAGAGCAACTTGAGGTAGTAGAAGGACCCAACTTCCGTAGGGCCGATGAGCGACACGGCGTGACCCGAGCGGCCAGCCCGACCGGTTCGGCCGGTCCGGTGGATATAGGCCTCAGGCGATTCCGGGAAGGTGTAGTTGATCACGCAAGGCAAGTTTTCTATATCGATTCCGCGCGCCGCCACGTCGGTGGCTACCAAGAAACGGATGCTGCCGGCCCGCATCCGAGTCATGACGTTCTCGCGCTCGGACTGCGACAGGTCCGACGAGATCGCCTCGGCGTCTAGTCCCTGCCGGCGCAGGTGTTCGGCCACCCGGCCGGTTTCTTCACGGGTGTTGCAGAAGATCAGCGCGCGTTCGGGATTTTCGAAGGCGAGCACCCGCACCAGTTCGGCTTCGCGCTGCCCGCCGGGAATGGAGTAGTAGGTGTGGCGAATCTCGTGCACGCCCACGAAGTCGGCCGACAGGGTCACCACCTCCGGCTGGCGCATATAGCGGCGCGCGAGGCGTTGGATACCCTCGGGCAGGGTGGCCGAAAAGAGCAACGTCTGGCGCTGGGGGGGCGTCCGTTCCAGGATAGCTTCGATGTCTTCCTGAAAGCCCATGGAGAGCATCTCGTCGCATTCGTCGAGCACGGCGCACTTGACCTGGTCCAGGTGCAGAGTCCCTCTTCGCAAGTGGTCGAGCACCCGTCCCGGCGTTCCGCATACGATCTGCCCGCCGGCGCGGAGCTGTTCGATTTGGCGCCCCATGGGCGCCCCGCCATACACCGGGACTATCGACAACCCAGATTGGGCGCTGATGCGGGCGATCTCGGCCGCCACCTGCAGCGCCAGCTCGCGCGTGGGCAGAAGCACGATGGCCTGCACCGACTTCTGGTTGGCGTCGACCATCCAGTCGGCGAATGGAATTCCGAAGGCCGCTGTCTTGCCCGAACCCGTGCGTGACTGGACCATGATGTCGCGGCCCGCACGCACGAGCGGAAGGGTCACGGTCTGAACCTCCATCGGTTCGACAAATCCCATGTCCGCCAAGGCCTGTAGGACCTCGGGTCGAAGGCCCAGGTCGGCAAAGGGAGTCTTGTTCTCGAAGGGGGCGTCACCGGCCCCAGGGGGGGGGGAGGACGGGACGTCGGCATTGTCTCTGGCTTCTGCTTGATCGGTCATTCGTTTTCTCCTGATGGCGAGCTGGTCGTACCGATGGCTTCGCCGAGTTTCGCAAGGCGCCTGTCCAGGCGGCCCAGCCGCGGGACAAGGTCCTTGGCAAAGCGCTTCAGCGCTTCTGTGTAAGTCGTCTGGATATTCCCCAGCTCCTCATGCGCGGCGGCCATGGCGTCCATCTCCCGGCGCACCTGGGTGGGTCGTGTGCCGGCCACGAACCGGCAGCGCCGCCCGAGCCCCGCCCATTGCGCCCGCCAGATCGTACCCTCGTCGGCCCAGCGCTGCAGTTCATCGGCGTCGTCGTTGGCGAGAAGGTGATGGGAGCGGTCCAGGTACTTGCGCAGCGCGACCGACACGTCACGCAGCTCACCGAAGCAACTGGCCATCTCCGCCTTCGAAACCCGGGCGCTGATCTCGTCACCGGCTGGAAGGGCGTGGCGCCGACGGTAAAGACTCACGCTCACCGACAGCAAGAGGTACAGGCTGCCAAGCGCGATGATCGAAAGGGTCGTCCAGGAAACCAGTCTGCGGTATTGCCGGAATTCTTGGGCTGGTTGTTTTGTGGGTAAAGACACGGTTCTTAGGGGCGACGAGAAATCGACCCCTGCCCGTCGTAAGGGGGCTCCCAGCGAGGAGCGCGCGTCGCCGGAGCGCCAGCGACTGATCACAAGTTACGAGGCCGAAGGCCGCTTGTCAAACTTCATCGCATCTACGGGCAGTCCGCAAACCAAGTTGCGCGCACGACGAAGCCCTGGACAGGCACCGAGTCCAGAAGCAGGTCAGGGGGCGCCTCCTGCGCGGGCAGAAAGGGTCGGTCTGCCACGGACAGCGTCACACGATGCGAGGGCAGCCCCGAGGCGCCATGGATGTTCGAGCAGCTCGCCGCAAAGTGAATGGTTTCCCGCTCGACGGCCCCGGTGGTTGGCAGGATGACCTGCTGCGCTACGTGCGAGAGAAGCGCGTCGTATGGCGGGTAGTCGATGAGCCAACGGACCCAGAGGATATCGTCTAGGTTAGGGTCGCCGAGGGTGGCCTCAATGGTGTCGGTGGGGTCGGTAGAGGCCCGTAGCTCCGCGCCTGCGACCGGGACGCTGCTGACGAGATACGGTGGAAGGTTCCCTGGCGGATCCTCGAACTGCGGTGCCATCGGGACGACGCAGGCGCAGACCCAAAGCGGCAGGGCGGCCAGCCACGCTCGGCGCAAGAATCGGGTCGAGTAGTTCACGCGGGCCGTCACGTGTCGTCGCCGGGAGGCAAGATGTCGTCGGGCCCAGCGCCCGATTCCTCGCGCTCGAGGTGTCGGAAGATGGTGCGCGGATCCACACCCAGGTCGCGCGCGGTGCGGGTGCGGTTGCCGCCGTTGAGGCTGAGCACTTCGTTGATGTACTGCCGCTGCCAGCGATCGCGCGCAGCAGCCAGGGTGAGAACGGCAGGCAGCTCGTCGGAGTTGATGCCGAGGTCCTCAGCGCCTATAAGGGCTTTGTCAGCCAGCACCAGCGCCTTCTTGATGCGGTTTTCCAACTCACGGATATTTCCCGGCCAGTGGTAGCGCTTGATGGCGGAGATCGCGTTGGGGGTGAAGCCGCGCACCTTGCTGGCTAGCTCCTGCGCGTAGCGCGACAGAAGGTAGCGCGCCAGCACCACCACGTCATCCCCGCGATCGCGCAGAGGCGGCAGCAGCAGGTGCACGACGTTGAGCCGGTAGTAGAGGTCCTCGCGGAAATGGCCGGCCTTGGTGTCGGCCTCGAGGTCGCGGTTGGTGGCGGCGATGACCCGGATGTCCACCGGCTCGCTCGCGGTGTCGCCCACGCGAGTCACCGTGCGGTCCTGCAAAGCGCGCAGGATCTTCACCTGCAGGGCCACTGGCATCTCGCCAATTTCGTCGAGAAGCAACGTGCCCTTGTTGGCCACCTGGAAGCGGCCGGGCTTGCTGGCCACGGCGCCGGTGAACGCGCCGCGCACGTGGCCGAACAACTCAGATTCCAGCAAGTTCTCGGGAATCGCACCGCAGTTGATGCTGACAAAGGGACCCTTGGCACGGGGCGAGCGGTTGTGGATCTCTCGCGCGATGAGCTCCTTGCCGGTGCCGGTTTCGCCCGTGACCAGCACCGTGATGTCCGTCCCCGCCACCCGTTCAACCTTGCGAAAGACTTCTTGCATGGCGGGCGAGGAGCCCAGGATTTCGCCGAAGCGCATGCGTTCGATGCGTTCCTGCAATGACCGCTTGTCGAGTTGCAGATCATTGACCAGAAGCGCGTTGCGGATCAGCAGCGAGGCCTGCGCCGCGAAGATGGTCAAGATCTCGAGCGCTGCCTCGTCAAAAAGTTGGGCCACGTTGTCGTTGCCCACATAGATCATCCCGATCAAGTTGCCGCGCTCGAGCAACGGTACGCACATCACCGATGTCAGGCGCAGGTTCATCACCGAGAGCGAATCCTTAAAGTCGGCGTCGTTGAGCGCGTCCGAGATGATGAGCGGCTTCTTGGTGGCCATCACCCGGGCCAGGATCGCGTCTGACAGATGGCTGACAGCGTCCGAGATGGTTTCATGGCGCAGGTTGCGCGCCACTTTGACCACCGGCTCCCCTGACTCGACCAGCACAATGAAGCCCTTGTCAGCGTTGGTGACCTGGATTACCACGTCGAGCAACTGGTCGAACAGGGTCGAAATCTCGTAGCTCGCCATCAGTCTCTGCGAGAACTCCAACAGGCGCTTGTACGAGTTCAGCTCGGCCATGGTCTTGGCGGCGACGTCGTCGGTGACCGGCTCGTCGTAGAGCGAAAACTCTAGCTCCACGCTGCCTACCCGGATGCGATCCTCCTGGGCTAAGCGGTGCTTGCTGCGCCGCCGCCCATTGACGTGCAGGTCCGCGTCCTTGTCCGTGAGCGAGATGTTGAAATCGCGCCCATCGAAGTGGATGTGCGCATGGGTATCAGCCAGCAGGGGATCGGGCAGAAGGATGTCGACCCCTTCACCCTTCCCGAGCGAAGTGAGCTTCTTGTAGATGTGGTACACCTTCACGCCTGCTCCGGGCATGTGGATGCGCAGGGTCGCCATAGGTTGCAGTTTCTCCGTTTCTGGTCAGAAACGGAAGTACAGACCGGGGCCAAGCGCGTCGCCCACCAAGACAGGCAACAGGTGCGGCACGCTTGACGGGATTGTCCGCTGGCCGGCAGAAGCCAGTGCCAGTGGGGTTTCGGGCCGGAAGTAGTACAGGGCGTCGGCGATGCCCCAAGCGACTGCGACAAAGAATGCCGCGCCGCTCGCCACCTGCGTACGCAGTAGCCAGCGCGATCGGTTTTCGTCGGTGTGGTCAATGTCCTGGGGCGGGCAGGGCGTGGCCCCGAGGTCAACCCGACATCTTCGTGTGGGGTTCGATCCGTACAGCGTGAAGTTGGCCGAGAAAGCCGCCACCGAAACCGCAGCCAGCGTGGCCTGCACGGCCAGGAAGGCCCAGCCCTTGCCCCGGTGGCCATTCTGGAACTGTCCAGCTCCGAAGGGGACGAAGTTCACCGCCAACGAGTTGCGGCCGAAGCGCTTCTCGATGACCGTCGGCCCTGCTCGCAGCTTCTCGCACTCTTCGCGGTCGCGCTGACGCGCGAGAGTCGCCTCCCTCTGTCTTGCCTCTAGGGTCGCGACCTCGGCCTCGTGGGCGCGCAGAACCCCATTGAAGAGGTCCACCACCTGGGGCGGATCGAGCAAGGGATCGAAGCGGTAGTCGGGCCGCAACTGCAAGAGCCTGCGGAACTCCTGAGCCGCAGCGTCGCTGTGGCCCTGAAAAAGCTCGGCAACTCCGAGCATGCGATGGGCTTGAACGATCTGGCCCTCCGACTCCAGGCGGATCTCGGGGTAGAGCAGGGGCCGCAGGATCTCGATGGCCCGGCCGTACTCACCACGGTCAAAGGAGGTCTTGCCACGCCGAAGCTCGTCGGCTGCCGGCGATGGAACAGCTTGGGGCGCGGCCTGGAAAAGCAGGAGAACGACGATTCCCGCGCACACGTTACTGGTCCAACCGCACGGTTACTTGCCGCGATTCTCCCGCGGTGATGTTGACCCGCTCGGTGAGGGTCTTGTCTCCAAGAAAGACCACGATTTCCAAACTCTTCCGCATCTCATCCCCGACGTCAAACGGAACCGGAACTCTTTCGCCCGCACGGATCGTCGTACGCCAGGGATTCGGCCGGCTATCGCCCACCTCGCGCAGCAGAATGTTGGCCTCGGCCCGCGCCGGCTGCAAGATCACCGACAGACGAGCGGGTTTGGGGTCGAGATTGACGTAGAGATGATCGCCAGGCGGCCGGTAGACCTGCGGCCCGACCGTGACCTCCTTACGATTGCAGCAGGAGTCGTTGCGGAATTCCAGAGTGTGAGGCCCGTCCCACGGAATCATGATGCGGTCTTGGCGGGGCCCGAAGTCGAAACGCTTCTGGCCGTCCATCCAGACTTCGACCTTTGGGGGATGAGGTCCCAGGGTCAGCTCGACTGGCGGAGGGCTGGCCGCAGCGGCGCCGGGGGGCGTCTCACCTGCGGGCTCCTCGCGCGGGTCAGCCCGCTCCGCAGATGCTGCGACTTTTCGCGCCTCCCGCTGCGCGTGGCTCGATGGAACCGGAGCATTCTGGGGGCGGGCCGCCAATTTGGGATGAGGCACGGGCGCCTTGGGTCCTGCGGCGGTGGTCGGGCTGGTCGCCCCCGGCGGTTGCAGGCTGACGACCATCCGCTCGCCATTTCCGCCCTGACTGGCCCGCATGGCCCGACGCCAGATTGCAGAGGTGCCGAACCCGATCCCCGCCAACCCCGCCAACACCACGGCCACGGTTACCCACCGCCGGAGGCGTTCGCGTCGCTCCAGTCGTCTCAGCTCGGCCAGAACTGTGGGGTTCTCCGGTTCCAGGGCCAAGGCCCGGTTCCACAGCTCCAAGGAGCGTGCGCTGCGGCCAGCCGTCTGCTCACGTTGGCCTGACGCGACCAGAGCCGTCGCGAGACGGTGGTCCAACTGCCTTTCGTATGCTTCTGGGGCTGTGAGGTATTGGCGCAATTCCTCGCGGACATTTTCGAGACCCGCGTCGATTGAGTAGATGCGCAGGTCATCGAGCATGAGGGTCACACGCGGATAGCGGTCGCTAGGATTTCGCGCCAGCGACCGGGCGATCACCTTGGCCAGATGGTCTGACACCCGCGGGCTCACCGTACGCGGGTCAGCGTAGCGGCCCTCGGCAATGCGCTTTAGCACCTCGTGCGGATTCTTACCGGCGAAGGGCAAGACGCCGGTGGCCATTTGGTACAACATGACCCCCAACGAGAAGATGTCGCTGCGGAAGTCGAGGGTCTTGCCATCGAGCACTTCGGGCGCCATGTAGGCCGGCGAGCCCAGAATCTGCCCGGTCACGGTCATCCGTTCCAGGTCCACGACTTGCGCGACGCCAAAGTCCATTAGCTTGATGGCCCCGTCTTTGCGGACCATCACGTTCTCGGGCTTGATGTCGCGGTGGATAATGCCGAGCGAGTGCGCGTGAGCCAAGGCGCTGCCGACTTCCAGCACGATGAGCGCTGCCAACTCAGGTACGGGCAGATTCCGGTTGGCCAGGAACTGCTTCAAGGTCTGGCCATCGATGAACTCCGTGACGATGAAAGATGACTGCGCGTCATCTCCCGAGTAGTCGAAGATCTGCAAAATGCCGTCGTGGTTCAGCTTGGCAACCGCCCGCGCCTCGCGCTGCAGGCGCGCCCTTGATTCGGCCTCGGCGAGCAAGTGCGGGTGTAGAACCTTGACCGCAACCTCGCGCCGCAGGGTCTCGTCCTGGGCGCGATAGACCACCGCCATGCCGCCCTGGCCGACTTCTTCGATGATTCGATATCGCGATGGCAGGGGGTTGGGAACCATAGTCACCACACGACAACAAGGCCAGTAGGACTAGGCTAGAGGCTGGATACTACGAGACGAAGGCCTCGCACACAACATCTCAGCGCGCCGCGTTTCTACTATATTGGACCCCTCGGAGGGTTCCCATCTCTTTCCGCGATGGTTCGCCGCCGGCAACGAGGGCGCGCGCGAAGCGCGCGGGGTGGGCAGGGTGGGCTGTCCGTCCCGAAGTCCCCGAAGGGGGAGCCGGCGGGCTCCCCACGCGATTGACATGGGAACCCTGGGAGGGTTCCCAAACCCTCCCGCGATGGTGCGCCGCCAGCAAAGCCGGCGGGCTCCCCACGCGACAGGGATTGACGCCGAGACGGGCCAAGATGACTATCTGCCGATTCATGGACGCCCGCGAATCGAAAATGCGCGACGCCAATTCCGCTTTCTCCGCGCGGACTGCTGGCGACATCTGGCGCAGCCGCGCGGCGCAAGCCGGGGACAGCGTCGCCTTTCGGGTTCGGCAAGGGGAGGACTGGCGAAGCGTCACTTGGCAGCAGGCGGACATGGCGGCGCGCGAGATTGCCGGCGGGCTGGAAGGATTGGGAGTCGGTGTAGGCGCGTGCGTCTGCATCCTGGCTCAGACGCGGCTGGAATGGGTGCTCTGCGATGTTGGGCTGGTCCTGGCGGGCGCAGTGTCGGTGCCCGTCTACCCATCGAGCACCCCTGAGCAATGTGCCTTCATCGTCAAAGACAGCGGCGCGCGAACCGTGATCGCCGAGGACGCCACGCAGTTGGAGAAGTTGGTGCCGCTGCTGGCCCAGATACCGGAGCTACGTCTGGTCTATCTGGACGGTCAGTCCAATTCTGAGAAAGCCGGTGTTGATGGCCCAAGTGCCCCTCGGTTGGATGGGGTGCTGGCTGCGGTGGAGAGGGCCGGTGGCGCGAGGCCGCTGTCCCTGGCGGCCTTGCGCGAGGCGGGTCAGGGGTGGCTGGCTGGTCATGCGGCGGAGTTGGATCGACGCGCGGCCGAAGTTGGGCCCGACGATGTGTTCACCATCGTGTACACGTCGGGTACCACAGGGCAGCCAAAGGGGGTGGTGTTGACTCATCGCAATATGGTCGAGTCTTTTGCCAGCGCCATCCGTGCTTTCGACCTACGCAACACGGACCTGCAGTATCTCTTCTTGCCGCTGGCCCATGTGCTAGGCCGCGAGTTGGAATGGGCGCCCATTCTAGCGGGCTCGTCGATCGCCTTTTCCGCCGGACAGTCACGGATCAAGTTCGACCTCGTCGACGTGCGGCCCACGTTCCTGGGCGGAGTGCCTCGCGTCTTCGAGAAGCTGCACGCGGCGATTGCGACGGCCGCCGGGCAGGGGAGGTGGCCCAAGCACGCGCTGGTCGGCTGGGCGTTCAGGGTCGGCGCACGACGGGCAGGCGGCTCGCGCCGGGGCCAGCCGCCTTCGGTCGGCTTGCGCATTGAGCACGCGTTGGCCGACTGGCTGGTCCTTTCCAAGCTGCGAGCCCGTCTGGGCCTCGACCGCTGCCGTTTTCTGATCTCGGGTGGCGCGCCGCTGTCTGCCGAGATCGCGGAGTTTTTCCATGGCGTCGGTGTTCTCATTTTGGAGGGTTACGGCCTGACCGAGACTACGGCCGCCGCGTTCGTCAACCGCTGGAACCGCTACCGATTCGGTACCGTGGGTCCTGCCATCGACGTCATTCAGTATCGCATCGCTGACGACGACGAGATCCTCGTGCGCGGCTCGTCGGTATTCACCCGGTACCACAACAACCCGACCGCAACCGCAGAGGCTATCGACGCCGAGGGTTGGTTCCATACGGGCGACATCGGCCGTGTCGATGATGGGTTTCTCAGCATCGTGGATCGCAAGAAGGACATCATCGTGACCGCCGGCGGGAAAAACGTGGCTCCACAGCCGATCGAAACTGCGCTCAAGACGCGCTGTCCGCTCGTGAGCCAGGTGGTGGTGTTCGGCGACAGCCGGCCGCACTGCGTGGCCATCATCACCCCCTCGGAATTCGCCGCACGCCAGTTTGGTGGCGGCAGTTTGGCCCGTGCCGCCCTGCAGCCCGAACTGCGCGCGGCCGTCGAAGACGCTGTGGCCGCGACCAATCGAAACCTGGCTTCCTACGAGACCATCAAGAGCTTCGCCATACTGTCTGCCGATTTTTCGGAGGCAGCGGGTGAGCTGACCCCCAGCCTCAAGGTCAAGCGCGAGGTGGTGAAGAGCCGATATGGACATATCGTCGACGCGCTGTACGAGAAGCCGGCGTAGCTAGAGCTTGTGGGGTAATTGCGGGCCGCCCGCAGGGCCGGCCCGCGAATGGCGGCCCGCGGGCCGCGAGGGCGAGGGCGTGAGCGAGTTCGTGAGGGGTGCGCGCCAGGCGGAAAGCGTGGAGCGAGGGCGTGCGCGCTCCGCGTGTCGCGGGCCGCGGGCCGCCAGCCGCCCACGCAGGCCGCTTTCCGCTGCTCGCTACACGCTGGCCGATCTGCGTCGGCCCCGAATTTTGCGACAAGCCATGACTATCGCCAGACGCAACTCAGAGCCCCCAGTAGCCGATAAGCCTGCATGCTGCTTCAGCTCGTCGCTCGGCTTCTCTGGCCCGCCCGTTGCGCTGCCTGCAACGCATTCGTGCCCGAATCCACGGCATTCTGCGAGAACTGTGCGCTGTTGGTATCCGAATTGGAACAGGTCTGTCACGGCTGCGGTTTGCCAACGTCCGAAACAGATGATGGCCGCAGCGGGAGCGGTCGCTGTCATGGCTGCCGGGCCAAGCCGCTGCCCTTCTCGCGCGTCTGGCCCGTTCTGGCCTATGGGGGCGCCACGACCGAAGCGGTTCTTCACCTAAAACATGGAAGGCGTCGCCACCTGGCGCGACCCCTGGGCGCCTTGCTCGCTCCCGCCGTCGGGGCAGCGCTCGACAGCGGCGTGAACACGCTGTGCCCGGTTCCACTGCACCCCCGCCGTTTGCGCCAGCGAGGATTCAACCAAGCCCTGGAACTTCTGCGTGTGGCCGAAAGACTCTCCCGCCGGACGGCGACGCGGCCTCTCTTGGTTCCCGACGGCTTGCGCCGGATTCGCGATACGCCGGCGCTGGGCTGGGAATCGCCAGCGTCCCGGCGGCGGATCGTTGCTGGGGCATTTTCCGTGAAGCGGCCAGAATGGACCAAGGGTCGGCGGATCTTGCTTGTGGACGATGTCATGACAACGGGCGCCACGCTGGCCGAGTGCACGCGCGTCCTGCTCAAGGCCGGGGCAGCCGAGGTTCAAGTCGTGGCCTTGGCCCGCGTGGTCTAACTCTCCTCTTGACTCTCCCGTCGCCGTCGCTAACGTAGCCGGCCTGAACCAAACGGACTTACAGGCACGTAGCTCAGTGGGAGAGCACTACCTTGACACGGTAGGGGTCGGCGGTTCAATCCCGCCCGTGCCTACCATCTGTCTTGAGGCTTCAGCGCCGGGGTTCGACGGTGCTATTCTTCCGCCGTTGCAACCCTTGACCCTTGCCCACGCAGTCCGCGCGGACCGGCGCCCGCCAGCCTGGCCGCGCTGCTTTCCTGGATGTTTGCGTTCGGAGACCATAGACCGTGAGTGAACGCCCGGTAATCCGCCCCCGCGACAAGGGGGATGTGCCTGATGATCCGCTGTCCCGTCTGCGCCATTCGGCCTCGCATGTGATGGCCGATGCGGTCCGGCGCCTGCGACCCAAGGCCAGGGTGACCATCGGCCCGGCCATCGAGAACGGCTTCTACTACGACTTCGACACCGAGCCGTTCGCGCCCGAGGACATCGAGAAGATCGAGGCTGAGATGGCCAAGATCATCGCGCAGGACTTGCCCTTCGTGCGCAAGGTGGTTTCGCGCGCAGAGGCCCTGCGCCTGTTCGCCGATCAGGGTGAGACCTACAAGGTCGAGATCATTCAATCGATCCCTGAGGGCGAAGAGATCTCGCTCTACCAGCACGGCGACTTCGTCGACCTGTGCGCCGGGCCGCACATCGAGCGCACCGGGCAGATCAAGGCCTTCAAGGTGTTGTCGTTTGCGGGCGCCTACTGGCGTGGCGACGAGCGCAACCCCCAGCTTCAACGCGTGTACGGCACTGCCTTCGCTTCAAGGGACGATCTGAAAGCCCACCTGGCTCGCCTGGAGGAAGCCAAACGCCGCGACCACCGCGTGCTGGGCAAGCAGCTCGACTTGTTCTCCGTCGACGAGCTAGTGGGACCGGGCTTCGTGCTCTGGCACCCCAAGGGCGCCATCGTGCGCACTGTGCTCGAGGACATGATTCGCCGCGAGCTGGTGCGCCGTGGCTACCAGGCCGTGTTCACCCCGCATGTGGCGCGCGAGCAGTTGCTGGTGAAGTCTGGCCACATGGAGCACTACAAAGAGAACCTGTTCGGTGGCATGGAACTGGACGGCCAGCGCTATCTGGTCCGGCCGATGAACTGCCCCTTCCACATCGCCATCTATCGGTCGCAGCTTCGCTCGCACCGCGAGCTGCCCGTCCGCTATGCCGAGTTGGGCAGCGTGTACCGCTACGAGCGCTCGGGCGTGCTGCACGGCCTGCTGCGCGTGCGTGGTTTTACCCAAGACGACGCCCACCTGTTCCTGCGCGAAGACCAGATCGAAGAGGAACTGGCGGGCTGTGTGCGCTTCGGCCTGGATATTCTCAGGGTCTTTGGTTTTGCCGACGTGAAAGCCTTCTTGGCCACTCGGCCGGAGAATTTCATGGGCGAAAAGGCGACTTGGGACCGGGCTGAGGCCGCCATCCGGCGCGTGCTGGAAGCCGCGGGCATGCCCTTCGAGGTGGATGAGGGTGGCGGCGCCTTCTACGGCCCCAAGATCGATCTCAAGATCCGCGACGCCATTGGCCGCGAATGGCAGTGCACCACCTTCCAGCTCGATTTTCAGATGCCCGAACGTTTCGAGCTGGAATACGTGGCTCCCGACGGCTCACGCCAGCGGCCGGTCATGATCCACCGCGCTCTGTTTGGTTCGATGGAACGTTTCATGGCGGTGCTCATCGAACACTTTGCCGGTGCATTCCCGCTCTGGCTCGCGCCAGTGCAGGCGCGCGTAGTCACCGTCAGCGAAAAAGCTGATGTCTGGGGCCGCGAGGTCCAGGCGCGGCTGCTGGCGGCCGACCTGCGCGCCGATGCCGATCTGTCGCCCGACAAGCTGGGCGCCAAGATCCGGCGCGCGCAGATGGAAAAGATTCCGTACATGCTCGTAGTGGGCGAGAGGGACATGGCTGCCCGCGTGGTTTCGCCGCGGACGCGGGACGGCCAACAGATGCCAGCCACGCCACTCGATGAATTGGCGCAAAGGTTGGTGGCCGAGGCCGTTCCCCCGGTTCTCGGCGCTCCCTCGGCGGAGAAGAAACCGACCGGCTAGCGCGGCGGCAAACCAGGAGGAAAGACCATCCCAAGGCCAGGCGGATATTCCGGTCCCAGCGGAAGCGCTGCGGACAACTATCGTGTTGGGCGACGCATTCGCGTGCCCGAGGTCCGGGTCATCGGAGCCGATGGTTCACAGGTGGGCATCTTGCCGACCTATGAAGCTCTGAAGCTCGCTGAAGAGCAGACCCTTGATTTGGTGGAGGTGAGCCCGCGGGCTGTTCCTCCGGTCTGCCGGATCATGGACTTCGGCAAGTTCAAGTATGAGGAATCCAAGAAAGAAAAGGCGTCGCGGCGGCACCAATCCACGGTCGTCATCAAGGAGATAAAACTTCGTCCCAAGACCGACAAGCACGACCTGGCCTTCAAGCTCAAGCACATCCATCGTTTCTTGGGCGAGGGCAACAAGTGCAAGTTGGTGATCGTCTTTCGGGGTCGCGAGATCGTGCACCCCGAGACCGGCCAGGCCATGCTGGATCAAGTCGTCAAGGCCTGCGCGGATGCCTCGGTGGTGGAGCAGAAGCCCATCATGGAGGGTCGCCGCATGGTGATGATGATCGGCCCACGCGCCGGCGTGATCCGACCGGCCCACGCGCCGGCTGCGTCGTCGCCCGGGCAGAGCGACCAGGAGGGCGGATCCAGGGCGAGCGAGCCGCCAGCGGCGCCTTCCGCTGCGCCGCGCTTCGGGGCACCGCAGGCGCCGGGAAAACCGTAGAGCCGGCCAGGCCAGTCACGGCGCCGGCACGCGGGTCGCGAGGGCGAGAGTGAGTTCGTGTGCGTCATGAGGAAGGCGGCCTGCGTGCCGCGGTCCGCGCACGCAGGCCGCCACACGCTGCTCGCGCACGCTACCGCTATCGCCCGACCGCACGCTGGCCGACCCACGCTGGCGCGGAATTTCTCGCAGCTAGACCCTTGCACTGCCCGACGGGATGGATATACTCCGCGCCTCCCATGCCCAAGCTCAAGATGAAGACCAAAAGCGGCGCGAAGAAGCGCTTTAAGCTGACGGCCAAGGGACGCATCAAGCGGAAGCATGCCTACCTGCGGCACATCCTCACGCCCAAGCGGACGAAGAACAAGCGGAAACTGCGTCGGGGCGGCTACATTGCCAAGACTCAGGAACACCAGATCAAGGCGATGATTCCGTACGGCCTCTAGGAGTTGATTTATGCCTCGCGCTAAAGGTGGATACAAGACAAAGCGACGACGGGACCGGATTCGGAAGCATGCCAAGGGCTTTCGCGGCGGGCGTTCCAAACTCTGGAAGGCAGCAGTAGAAGCCGTCCATCGCAAATGGCGGTTCTCACTGTTCCATCGCCGCAAAAGGAAGGGCGATTTCCGGGGGGTTTGGATCGCGCGGATCAATGCTGCCAGCCGCGAGCTTGGTGTCGGCTACTCGCGCCTCTTTGGCGCCCTGGAAAAGCAGGGCATCACCCTCGACCGCAAGATCCTTGCGGACTTGGCCATCAGCGACCCCAACGCCTTCAAGAAGGTGGTGGAAGCCGCTGGGGTGGCGGCGTCCTGACATGGGAACCCTGAGAGGGTTCCCAAACCCTCCCGCGATGGTCCGCGGCGAGCAGAGCTCGCCGGCTCCCCACGCGACCAACTTGTCTGTGGCGCCGGTTCCCTCGTGACCGCGAACGAAGGAACGCCCGCGGCCCAGGATCTAATCTCAGCCTTCGCGCGTCTGACCGCGGAGTTCGCGGCCGAGGTCGGCTCCCTTTCCACGGAGCAGGACATGCGCGCGGCTCAGGCGCGCTACCTGGGCAAGAAGGGGAGGGCCACCGAGCTGATGAAGGCCCTGGGTCGGCTGCCGCCGGCAGACCGCCCGGCGGTGGGCGAGGCGGCCAACCAGGCGCGCGCGGCCATCGAACAGGCCGTGCAGGCTCGGCTACTCGCCCTGGCCGGCGCTGATCTGGCCGCGGACCTGGAGCGGTCGCTGGACGTGACCCTGCCGGGCCGCGGCCGCCGCGCCGGAACTCTGCATCCGCTCACCCGGGTTCGGCTGGAGATCGAGCAGATCTTCCACGGCATGGGCTTCGAGGTACGCACCGGCCCCTGGATCGAAACCGAGTGGAACAACTTCGACGCGCTCAACACGCCGGCCGACCACCCAGCGCGCGACATGCAGGACACGTTTTTCGTCGAGGGTGGTTTCATCCTGCGCTCGCACACTTCGCCGGTGCAGATTCGCACCATGCTGGCTGGCCCGCCGCCGGTGAAGATCATCGCGCCCGGTAACGTGTTTCGCCGCGACGACGATGCCACCCACACGCCCATGTTCCCGCAATGTGAGGGGCTGCACGTGGATCGCAACGTCAGTTTCGAGGACCTCAAGGCCACCCTCATCGTGTTCGTGCAGCGGTTTTTCGGACCTGACACCCAGATCCGGCTGCGACCCAGTTTCTTCCCCTTCACCGAGCCCTCGGCCGAGGTGGACGCCTCCTGCTTCCTGTGTGAAGGCAAGCAGACGGCGCGCTCGACCTGCCGGCTGTGCAAGGGCACGGGATGGCTGGAGATAGGTGGCTCTGGGATGGTCCATCCCAACGTGCTTCGGGCCGTGGGCTACGACAAGTACGACGTGACCGGCTTCGCGTTCGGCATGGGCCTCTCGCGCATGGCGATGCTCAAGTACGGCGTTCCGGACCTGCGTCTCTTCTATGAAAACGACCTGAGATTTTTGCGACAGTTTCCAGCGAGTTAGGGATGAATCATGAAGATCTCGTTGAACTGGCTGCGGGAACTCGTCGAGCTGCCGGCGGGCGCCGATCTCGAGGCCGTGGCCCAGGCGCTCACCGGGCAGGGCCTGGAGGTCGAGGGCAGCGTGGCCAAGGGCCGGGAACTTGCGGGCGTTCTGGTGGCCGAGGTGTTGGATATCAAGCCGCACCCGAACGCCAACAAGCTGCGCATCGTGCGCGTGCGCGCGGGCCTTCGCGAGGAAAGCGTGGTCTGCGGGGCGCCCAACGTGCCACCAGCCGGCAATCGCGTGTGTTGGGCACCACCCGGTGCGCGCCTTCCGGGCGGGCACACCCTGGATGCCCGCGAGATCCGCGGCGTGTTTTCGCCGGGCATGATCTGCAGTGAACCCGAGATGGGGTTGGCCGAGGAGGCCGACGGGATCTTGATTCTGCCGCCGACTGCTGAGTCTGGCGTTGAAGTGGCCGAGTATCTGGGCGCGGTAGACGACGTGCTGGAGGTGAACGTCACGCCCAACCGTCCCGATGCCTTGTCTCACCTCGGGATCGCGCGCGAGCTGGCCGCGCACTTCGGCACGTGCTTGCGGCCCGCCGACCTGTGCGAGGTTTCCCAACAGGCCGGCGGAATCACCATGGATGTGCGCATCGACGACCCCGAGGCCTGCCCGCGCTACACGGCCAGCTTCGTCGCCGGGCTCACGGTGGCGGCCAGTCCCATCGCCATGCGCCTGCGTCTGCAGTACTGCGGGATCCGCGCTATCTCCAATCTCGTCGACGTGACCAATTACGTGCTGCTAGAGACCGGCCATCCCTTGCACGCCTTCGATTTCGACAAGCTTTCGGGACCCATCGTGGTCCGGCGGGCGGGGCCGGGTGAGACCATGACGACCCTTGACGGCCTGGACCGGGCTCTGCTGGCCGAGGACATCGTGATCACCGATGGCAACGGGCCGGTGGCGCTGGCCGGTGTCATGGGCGGAAATACGAGCGAGATCTCGGGCGCGACCCGGAATGTGCTGCTCGAAGCAGCGACCTTCGAGCCACGCAGCATTCGCCGCACCAGCCGCCGCCTGGGGCTGGTTTCCGAGGCCTCCTATCGCTTCGAGCGCGGCGTGGACGCCAACAGCGTTCCCTTTGCCGCGCGAAGGGCCGCAGCGCTTTTGGCCGAGCTGGGCGGCGGCAGCGTGGTCAAAGGCATGGTGGATCGCTACCCGCGGCCATCGGTGCCCACCAAGGTAAAGCTGCGCACCACCCACTTGCAGCGCGTGACCGGGGTGGATTATCCAGCGGCTTTCGCGCGGGACCAGCTTGCCCGTCTCGGAATTACCTGCGAGATGGCGGCCGATGGCCTCTGTGCCACGGTTCCCACCTTCCGGCCCGATCTGCGCATCGAGGAAGATCTGATCGAGGAGATCTTGCGCATGGGCGAGTATGGCAAGCCGACGCACCAAGAGCGTATCCGCACCAACGCCAGCTCGCAGACCAACCCCGATGCGCCCGCGGACCGCGCACGCGCGCTGCTGGCCAGCGCCGGTTTGCACGAAATCGTGAGCTGGGCCTTCGTTCCGCGAAGCGCATTGGCGGTGGTGAGCGCAGAAGGGGCGCAGAAGGAGTTGGCCGACGCCATTGCACTGCAAAACCCGATCTCGTCGGACTACGAGGTCATGCGCACGACTTTGCTTCCTGGGCTCGCCGACGCCCTCAAACGCAATCTCGCGCGCGGGGTCTGCGACGTCTGGCTGTTCGAGGTAGGGCGGGTCGTGCGGCGGCCGGCGAAGCCTGGCGAGGCACCCGTCGAAAGGGCGCACGCCGCCGGGTTGATCACGGGCGGACGAGCCGAGTGGCTCAAGCCGGGCGATCCGGTTGACTTCTACGACCTCAAGCGGATCGTCGAGGATTTGCTGCGCGGCTTCCGCCTGCCAGACCCGCAGTACCGGGCCCCGGCCGGCGTACCATTTCTGCACCCGGGTGTCTCGGCTTTGGTCACCACCGGCACGGGCGCCGAGCTTGGCTGCTTGGGCGAGCTGCACCCGGCGATCGCGCGCCGCTTGGGCATCCAGCCGCGCGTCTTCTACTTCGAGATGGTTCTGGCGCCGTTGGCCGCGGCCACGACATCCCTGCGCGCGGAGGCGCCACCACGTTTTCCCGCCGTTGCACGTGACGTGTCGTTCTGGAGCGATGGTTCTCTGTCCGCGGATGCCCAACGCGCGGGATTCCTGTCGGCGAACGAGCCGCTCTTGCGCGAGCTGGCGGTTCTGGAGGATTTCCGCGACCCCAAGTACGTCCCCGCAGGCAAGAAGGGGATGCTGTGGACCATGACCTATCGGGCCGCAGACCGCACCTTGACCGACGCCGAGGCCGACGCCGCACATGCCCGGGTTGTCAAGGCCTTGGCTGACCTTCACCCCATCGAGATTAGGTGAGCGCGTGGGGAGCCCGCCGGCTGTGCCGGCGGCCTACCATCTCGGGAGGGTTTGGCGAGGCCGAGCGAAGCGAGCGGGGAGGTGGTGGCGGGTGGGGGGCAAAAGGGCAAAGCGAACCCCTTCAGGGTTCCCATCTTAATCTTCTTCAACCCTTTGACATCAAAGGGATTTGTGTCCAACATAAGCCTATGACCAAGGCGGACATCGTCGAAACGGTCTACGAGAAGGTCGGCGGATTCTCGAAGAAAGAGGCTGCTGAGATCGTTGAAACCGTCTTCGACACGGTCAAGGAGACCTTGGAGAAGGGCGAGAAGATCAAGATCTCCGGCTTCGGGAACTTCGTGGTTAGGGACAAGAACGCGCGCGCTGGTCGCAACCCGCAGACCGGCCAAGAGATCACGATCAGCGCCCGTCGGGTGTTGACCTTCAAGCCCAGCCAGGTGCTAAAGTCGGCTCTCAATTCCTAGGCCCTCGACCAGCAGGAAACCGTTGCCCCGGCGTGCCTCCGCTCCCGTCGATCCAAGCACGATCCCGGACAAGCCCTTCTTCAAGATCGGCGAGGCGGCTCGCCTGTGTGCGGTCAAGCCGTACGTTCTGCGCTATTGGGAGACCGAGTTCCATTCCATCCGGCCGCAGAAGACGCGTTCGCAGCAGCGGCTCTACCGGCGCAAGGACATTGAGCTGTTGCTCACCATACGGGACCTGCTATACGTGCAGCGCTTCACCATCCAAGGGGCGCGCGCGCGGCTTCGGGAATTGGGACACGACGAGTGCCCGCCGCCGCCGGTACCGCCGCCGGAGGTTGACATCGAAACCATGAGAAAAATCAAGCAAGGGCTTTTGGATCTGATACGACTCGTGGAAGAATAGCGACCAGAAGAACAAACATCGGGGCGTGGCGCAGCCTGGTTAGCGCACCTGACTGGGGGTCAGGGGGTCGCTGGTTCAAATCCAGTCGCCCCGACAAACACCGTGTCGTCAAAGCCGTTCATTCTCTTGAGCAATGACGATGGCGTGATGGCGCCGGGGATATCCGCGCTCGCGGACGCGCTGGTGGACGTGGCTGATGTCATGATCGCCGCGCCTGACCGCGAGCGGAGCGCGGCGGCGCATTCGATCAGCTTGGATCGTCCGCTGCGTGTGGATCAGGTTCGGTCCAACGTGTACGCAATCGACGGGACTCCCGTCGATTGCGTGTACTTGGCGCTTTTGCACTTGGTGCCGCGCAAACCGGACCTGTGCGTGTCAGGGATCAACAACGGGTTCAACCTGGGCTCTGATGTCTTCTATTCCGGAACCGTTGGGGCGGCCTTGGAAGCCGCCCTGCGCGGGGTTTCCGGCATCGCCCTGTCGGTCGAGCGGCGCTGGCCGCAGGATTTCACGCCCGCGGCGGGTTTCGCGCGGGCCCTCGTGCGGCAAGTGCTCGCCCAGGGGCCGGACGCCATCGAAGCGGGTACGCTGCTGAATGTGAACCTCCCGGCCGGCCCAGTGCGCGGATATGCCCTGACGTACATGGGGAAACGCCTCTACAGGGATCAAGTGGACGTGCGCCAGGATCTGCGCGGCCGGGCCTACTACTGGATTGGCGGGCCTGAGGAGAAGGGCGAGGACGTTCCGGGCTCGGACAGCGCGGCCGTGCGTTCCGGCTTGGTATCGATCACACCTCTCAGTCTAGATCTCACGCATCGCCCGGCCTTGGAGCGGATGTCCGCCTGGGACGTGGGCTCTTTCGCAGGGGGCGCAGCGATTCGCGTCGGGGAATAGCGTCGTGAGTGGAGGACGCCGATCCGGCGCTACGCCAGGCCCCACCGGGCGGCCGGATCCGTTCGTCGGCCAGCGCGCGAGAATGGTGGCGGAGCAATTGGTCGGCCGGGGCATCACCGACGCGCGTGTGCTTGAGGCCATGACTCGGGCTCCACGCCATCTCTTCGTCGACCGGGACCAGGTGGACTCTGCCTACGCCGATCGACCGTTGTCCATCGGCCTTGGCCAGACTATTTCGCAGCCGTATATGGTGGCACGCGCGACGGAGCTGGCGGTTCCCCACGCGGGCGATGTTGCGCTTGAGATTGGAGTGGGCTCCGGCTATCAGACGGCTGTGCTGGCGCTGCTGTGCGCGCAGGTTTTTGCCGTGGACATTGTTCCCGAGCTGGTGGACAAGGCGCGGGCGCACCTGACCGAGGCGGGCTGCCAGAACGTCACCCTGGCTGCGTTCGACGGCAGTTGCGGTTGGCCGGCGCACGCGCCCTACGACATCATCATCGTCTCAGCCGCGACCCCGCAGGTTCCCGTGCTGCTCTTGGACGAGCTGCGCGACGGAGGCAGGCTGGTAGCCCCCGTGGGCGGATTCGATGAACAGGTCTTGACCCGCGTGCGGCGCAAGGGCGACGCGTTCGAGAGCTTGCCGGATGTCCCCTGCCGTTACGTCAACCTCACCGGACGCTATGGGGTGGGTCGTGACAAGCCGCAGGCGTAGTGAAGCGGTTTTGCGCAGGAAACGCACCCCGCTCGCAGTGTTCTCGCTGCTTGGCCTTTGCGCCTGCGCCACCACCGGGCACCCGCTTCACGACGACAATCCGCCGGGAACCTGGCACGTGGTCAAGGCGGGCGAAACCCCAGCCACGATCGCCAACGAGGCGGGAATCCCGCTTGAGGATCTGCTGGAGATCAACGGACTGCGACAGGGCCAGGCGCTGGAACCCGGCCGCCTGGTCTATGTCCTGAACGGCGAAGCCCAGATCGGCACGATGGCGGCCGAGCCGACCGTTACCCCGGCGCTGCCCCCCGGGCCGCCGGTCCAGGGCGAGGCACGCCGCAAAGCGCCTTTGCGTTGGCCCCTGGCCAGACCCATTCTGACATCGCCGTTTGGCAAGCGTTGGGGTCGCGACCACGAAGGCATCGACATGGGGGCGCCTACCGGAACGCCCGTGCTGGCCGCGGCCGACGGCGAAGTCGTGTACGCGGGTGACCGGGTGCGGGGCTACGGGAACATGGTCGTGCTGGAGCATGCGGGCGATCTGCTGACTGTGTACGCCCACAACTCGCTCCTGCTGGTGCGCGTCGGTGACCGCGTCACCGCCGGCCAGGAGATCTCGCGCGTGGGCGAAACGGGCCACGCCACGGCCCCGCACCTGCACTTCGAGGTGCGCCGCAAGCAGGAGCCTCAAGATCCACTGCAATTTCTCCCGCCCCTGAAGTAAGAACAGGAAATGCCAGCCGCGACCGACACACTCACCGATGATCTTCGTTCCCTGATTCGCGACATCCCGGACTTTCCCAAGAAAGGGATTCTCTTCCGCGACGTCACGCCGCTGCTGAAGCACGGTCCAGCCTTTCGCCGTTGCGTGGAGCGTCTGGGCGAAGCGATTGCGCTCGCGCGGCCAGCCGTCATCGCTGGTATCGAGTCGCGCGGCTTCATTTTTGGCGCCGCGGCGGCGACCATGCTAGGGGTCGGCTTCGTGCCCTTGCGCAAGCTCGGCAAGCTGCCCTGGAAGACCCGCCAGCAGCGCTACCAGCTTGAGTACGGTGGCGACGGCATCGAGATCCACGAAGACGCGGTGGCCGCGGGCACGCGCGTCGTCCTGGTCGATGACCTCCTCGCCACTGGCGGCACCGCGGCTGCGGCTTGCCGTTTGTTGCAAGACCTGGGTGGCCAAGTCGTCTTGGCAGCCTTTGTCGTGGAGCTGGCCGGCCTGAACGGCCGGGCGCAGCTTTCAAGCGTGCCCGTTGAAGCGTTGATCACGTATCCCTAGCCAGGATGTCGTAGGGCACGATCCACGGTCCTGGTTAGTGTCCGGCCAGGGCGCCGTCGCGGGCTTCGATGACGAAGGTGACTGGGCCGTCATTGACCAGCTCGACGTCCATGTTGGCCCCAAAACGGCCGCATGATACCGAGATGCCGTTGGCAGCGATGCGGTCGGCGACACGCTGGCAGAGAACTTGCGCCAAGGCCGGATCCTCGGCGCGGTCGAAACTGGGCCGGTTGCCCTTGCGGATGGAGCCTGCCAGCGTGAATTGGCTGACCACTAGGCAAGCCCCGCCCACATCCTTGAGGCTGAGATCCATTGGAGTGCGGCCCGGAAAGATGCGCAGGCCGACGAGCTTGCGCGCCAGCAGGTCCGCATCGGCCTCGGCGTCGCCCCGCTCGACGGCGACCAGCAAGAGCACACCCTTGTCGATGCCCCCCACGACCTCGGCGGCGACTCGGACCTCGGCGCGGGAAACCCGCTGTGCAATTGCAATCATGATGGTGAAATGGACCCCAACCGGAGGACTACGAACCGCTGTTTCGTGGCCCCCGGACTCTTCAGCGATGTGCCAGAAAGAACGGTATTTGTCGATTCGTTTCTTAGGGTGCGGGGCTGTCAGGCTGGTCCGTTGCGGTCTCACGCCGTCTGCTTGGGCGAGCCTTGTCTTTCCTCGACGGCGGGAACCGAACAGCCCAGCTCCTGATGAAGGCGCCCTCCATTGTGGAACTCGAAGTACTTTTTGATCCCGTCGAAAAGTCTGCTAGCGCTGTGGCCATGGCCAAGCGCGTGGGTGTCGTTCTATCGGGCTGCGGCTCCGAGGATGGTTCCGAGGTTCGCGAGGCAGTCCTGACTCTTCTCTCGCTCGAACGCGGCGGGGCAGAGCCGGTGTGCCTTGCCCCGGACCTCACCCAGTCACGGGTGGTCGACCATCTGAGCGGCAAGGTCGACCCTGGTGTGGGACCTCGGCGAGTCTTGGTCGAAGCGGCTCGCATCGCGCGCGGGCAGTTGCGCGACATCGCCAGCGTGCGCGACAACGAGTTCGACGCCCTCATCTTCCCCGGCGGCCACGGCGTGGCCAATCTGCTGTCGAACTATGCTGACAAGGGCGTGGTTTGTAACGTGCACACGGACGTGGAACGTTTGCTCAGGGCCATGTTGGCACGGCGCCGGCCCATGGGATTCATCTGTCTGGCGCCCATACTGGCAGCGCGGGTCCTAGGGCCGGTGGCTGGCGTGCGCATCACCCTCGGTTCGCGTGCGTGCGAGCCGGCCAAGCACGCCGCGGTCATGGGTGCTGACGTGCGCCCATGCCCACTGCGAGACATCGTGGTCGACCAGAAGACAAGCGTCGTCAGCACCCCAGCCTACATGTACGAAGATGCGCGCCTGGCTGACGTGGCGGTGGGCGTTGACAAGGCAGTGCGTATGGTGCTGTCATTGGCTCGGGATCGGCGCCCGCGTCCTGAACCCGGGCCGATGGAGAGGCCGGAGGCGAAGGGGCCACAACCGGCGGGCTTGCCCACTCCAGCGGGTGATCCCATTTTGCGCAAGCGACCGGGGTAGCTGGGATAGTCCCTCCGTCTGGCGCGTTCATCAAGGGCGCAGGCGCTCTAGTACCCCTTCTTGGAAATCCGTAGCTGGTTCAGGTTCCGGGGCTGGGACCGGCTGCCGGATCCGGCTCCGGCCACCGGCTCCCCCTTCGGGGACTTCGGGACGGACAGCCCACCCCACCCACCCCGCGCGCTTCGCGCGCGCCCTCGCCGCCGCCGTCGCCCTGGCTGCTCAACCAGCTACGAATTTGCGGGAGGCGGCACTAG